>PPYF01027231.1_pt1 | contig 27935 bp, 23 predicted proteins | sample 1559871 | NCBI WGS metagenome assembly PPYF01 (sample SAMN08240021, study PRJNA423297) | Human gut metagenome, whole genome shotgun sequencing project.
AGGGGTATTGACAGAATAGAGAACATATATCAATATCTGCTTGAGACTCAGAGCAGCCCTATTTGTGGGTAAAGGTTAGCGCAGAAGCGCGTCCCTACAGGCGGAACCGGCAATTTCTCTCGGAATTTATTAACTTGGCAGGTCAGGCAAGGAGGTCGGCGGCGAGGTCGAGCATGGCGGTGGCGTCGGCGAGGGGGCGGTCGGCTACGGTGGCGTGGCCGGGGGCCGAGAGTTCGACGAGGGTCAGGAGGTCGGCACGGCGGTTTTTCTTGTCGCGGGCCATCAGCTCGAGAAGACGCGGATAGTCGGCGCAGGTCGCGGGCATCGGGCCGTAGAGGTTGCGGACGAGCGTGGCCGTTGCGTAGAGCACCGACGAGTCGAGGCCGGCGTTGATGCGCGAGTTGGCCAGCTCGGCGACGATACCGCGGGCGACACAGGCGCCATGGCTCTCGGGGGTGCCCTTCTCGAGCAGCAGCTCTTCGAGGGCATGACCGACGGTGTGACCGAGATTCAGAATGCGCCTCAGACCGCCCTCGCGCGGATCGGCGGCGACGATGCGCTCTTTAAGGGCCACGCTGCGGCGTATGTCGTCGAGGCGGACTTCGTCGGGCGTCAACTCGGTGAAACGCGCGAAAGCCGCGGGGGAGTCGAGAAGCGCGTGCTTGAGCATCTCGCCGTAGCCGCTCAGCCGCTCTCGCCACGGAAGGGTGGCATAGAAAATATCGGAAACAATGACGGCCTCGGGCATACTGAACGCCCCTATCTCGTTTTTCAGGCCACGGAAGTCGAAGCCTGTCTTGCCACCGACAGCGGCGTCGACGGCGCCGAGAATCGTAGTCGGCACGTTTATACAGGGAAGACCTCGCTTGAACGTGGCGGCGCAGAAGCCGCCGAGGTCTGTCACCACGCCGCCGCCGACACAGGCTACGACATCACCTCGCCTGAGACTGAGGTCGACCATGCGGTTCCAGACCTCCCCGACCGTAGCAAGCGTCTTGTTATCTTCGCCGGCAGGGATGACGATTGTGTCATAGTCCGTGGCGGGCAGCAGCGGAGCTACGTTGCTGTCGGTCACGACGGCAACGCGCCGCCCGGCAGCCTGCCGCCGCAGCTCGTCGAAAGGATTGCCGGTATAGATTATCATGAGAGCGACTCTTCGAGCAGGCGTGCGAACTCAGGCATCGAGCGGGCAACGAAATGCGCCCCGGCATCGGTCATGGCCTTTTCGGGGATAGGCCCTGTAGTCACCGCCACCGTGAAACATCCGGCCGCCACGCCGGCCTCGACGCCCATGGGCGCGTTCTCGATCACCAGACATCGGCTCGGGTCGACTCCGGCGATGGCTGCGCCGCGCAGGTAAGGCTCGGGGTGAGGCTTGCCGCGGCTGACATCGCGCGAAGTCACGCGCATACCGTCGAGGAAGATTCCCGGGAAGTCGGTCTCGATGCGCCCTAAGAGAGTGTTCTGTCCCGAGCCTGTCACGAGCACACGCTTTATTCCGAAGCGGCGGAGCGTCGCGAGCATCTCCGGCGCACCCGGCATGACGCTGACAGGTGGCAACGACGCGAAAATCTCGGTCTTGCGGCGATAGAGCGCCGCCTTCTCTTCTTCGGTGGCATGGCGTCCGCGCTCGCGAAGCATTATGAGGTCGATAGTGTGGGCGCCGGTACACCCTTCAAGCAGGAAAAACTCTTCGGGAGTGAAACCGAGCCCCTGTTCGCCGCACATGGTCATCCATGCGCGCGAATGGTTGGGCATCGAGTCGTAGAGAGTGCCGTCCATGTCGATAAGGGCGGCTTCGGGACGGAATCCATCGGGAAAAATCGTCATCGTTTACTTCTTCTTTTTCTTCCTGGTTTTGGCGTCGGTTGCCTTCATAGCCGTCGAATCGGGAACAGGCGGGGCCGGAATCAGACCCTGACGGATAAACTCGAGCGAATCGGCATGGCTGATTGTGTCGCCGAGATCGCTGTCGGATCGCGAGGGAGCGGGCGACGCTCCCGGATCGAAGCGCAGGCGTCCCGACTGACCGGCGCGGCGCACACCGCGGCGGAATATATCCTGAATCTGATTGACGAGGTTGATACGCGTCGTGTCGGAGATAGCGCTGACCATCGGCGAGTTCTCCTTGATCTTGGCGCCTCCGAGGCGAATCTTCATCTTGTCGGGATTGCCGCTGACATTTATGCCGAACTTGAACGGAATCGGCGACTTAAGCACGGCTATATGATACTTGAAGTTGAGATCGAGGTCGTTCGAGCCGAATATGCCGAGCTTGTAGCGGTCGATGTCGAAGATGAACGGGTAAAGCTCCATCTGCGCGTCCTTGACAACCATGCGGGCGTTGAGATGGTCGATGACGTTGCGGTCTTTATGCTTGAAGAGCATCCACTTGCCGATCTTGCGGTAGGTGGCGGCATCGAGAAGCACGAGCGAGTCGCCCGTTATATTGACGGCGGCGGTCAGCGACGGTATTCTGATGTCCATCATGGTGTCGACATCGGCGGTAGCGGCCACCTCGGCGTTGACGATGCCCTTGACGTCGCGCAGCAGCGGCATGATAGTGTCGAGCTGGGGAACAAGTTGCATGAACCGCGACAGGCGGAAGTCGCGCACCTGCATACCGAAGGCGAAACTCAGCGAGTCGGGGTGGAGACCCTGATAGAGAGCCGTCAGGTCGACGGCCCCGACATCGGTGCGGGCCGATAGGTTACGCAGGTTCAGAGCGCCGTCGAAAATCTCGGCCTGACCGCGGAAATTATGGAATGTCAGATCGCTGTAGAGCACATTGCGGCCTGCCAGACGGACAGAAGCCTCGATATTGGTCGGGATAAGCACCGCCGCCTTTTCGGAAACACCGGTGTTCTGCGCTATCGAAGCCTCGACAACGTCGTCGTTGTCGCTGTCGGAGATCGGCCCTGCGAGTCCCTGACGCTCCTTCTGGGCGAATGCGGCGCCGGCGAATACAGCAGCGGCTATTTCGTTGACGTCGATAGTGTCGGCGCTGACGCGCATATTGATCCGCAGAGGCTGTCGGCCGGAGCGCGATGTAAGGGCACGGGTGAGATTCGTTATCGAGCCGTCGATTACAAACTCGCTGTGGCCTACGCGATAGTGCGTGTTGGTGATCTCGATGCTGTCGTTGCTGAAGGTCATGTCGAGATCCTTGACCACATTTTTCAGCGGGAAGTAAGGGGTCATGACACGGGCGCGCTTGGCCTTGATATGGCCCGATGCACGCCATTTGCGCAGGAGCGAACGCGTTTCGCTGTCGAGCTCGAAGTCGACGCGCTCGGTGGCGTTGTCAACAGTGTGGCGGCGGTTACGGCGCAGGGCGGCGCGGGCGAGCGCACGCACACTGTCGGGGGGGAGTCCCGGATTGACGGCAGCCACGGAATCCATGGCCCGCAGCAGACGTTGCGACGGCTGGCGCGGAGGCGTCGGATGGACTGTGGCGGCAATGTCGGCTTCGCGGAGGCTCGCGCGGTTGAGGCGGTCGGAATAGCGCATACGGCGCGCAGTGAACTTCATGTCGAACTGAGGCACACGCGCCTCATTGCGGAAGCGACGCAGAACGCCCGTGAGGTCGATGTCGCGCAGACGTATGCTCGTCGAGTCGTCGACCGATTTGAGGCGCGCAAAGCCGAGAGTGGCGCGGGCCCCGATAGGATTGATCTGGGTTGTGTCGACGCTCGAGGCTACATTGCGCGAGCCGATTCCTATCTTGAAAGCGCGGGCCTGGGCATCGAGACCGGGCATTGCAACCGAAACGGTGTCGATTGAGAAACTGACCGTCAGCAGCGAGTCGGCGCCATTGACCGACGAGTTCGACCCGAGTTTCAGGCCGGCATGGCGGATGAAAGCCTCAACAGGCATCTCGGGCATATCGAAACGGAAGTCGGAGAGCGAAGCCTCGCCATCGACGTTCAGGCGGTGGAAATTCTCGCGCGTCAGATAGCTGCGGCGCCCTGCGAAAGATGCGTCGGCCTTAAGGCGCCCCGTCACCTTCGCGCCCAGTTCAGGGGCTATCAGATTCATCGGCACGCGTCCGAGATCGACACCGCCCTCAAAAGTCCCTTCGATTTTCGGGTCGCTGACAAGATCGGTCAGAACGGCTTTCAGCGTGAAGGCTACCCCCTCGCCATTGGCATAGAGTCGTTTCAGGTCAAAACGGCTGTTGTTTAGGTTTTTGCCGTCGATACGAGCGTCAAGGTCGAGAGCCAGAGCCGAGAGCTTGAGTTTCTGATAGGAGGCCTCCCCCTCGGGAACCGTAATCTGAAGTTCCATCGAAGGATAACGCTCTATGGCCGGCACGTATGGCTGAGTCAGTCTGGCGGTCAGCCCGACGCGCAGATTATTGACAATCTTGCCGAGTTCGCCGCGCAGTTGCGGAGGCACAAGGCGTATCAGAGAATTTACGTCGACCAGCGGCATCCTGAAAAGCAGGCTCTCGATCGTCAGGTCACGTTCGAAGTCGACCACGGTGTTGACCACGGTGTTGACATCGTTTATGCCGGCCTGAAAATCGCTGAGCTCGATGCGGTAGGGTTTCTTATGGTTCCAGACAATATCGCCCCCCATTCCGATGCGCAGATTGTCGAACGTCATATCGCCGAACTGCGACGAGGCGTCGGCGGCGAAGTCGAGACGATAGCCGGGTGCATCGTCGCCGCTGACCGTAGTGTTGGTCAGGTTGAGTTTGAACTCAACGCTGTCGGTCAGCGACACATAATGGATCGGCGCACGTCCGGTTATCGCGAACCGCGACAGAATAATGTCGGGAATCGGAGTCGAGGCGGTATCTGTTTCCTCGGATTTCGGGAAAATATTGTAGTTTGAGACCGTGGGGCTGACATCGACAATATTGACCCGGGGCGAGTCGATGGTTATGTCGTGGAGCGCGATTGTTCCGGTGAAAAGTCTGAGAATATTGACGTCGGCATGAAAACCTGCCACGCTCAGAAGCGAGTCGGCACCCTGCGGAAGCCGGGCCTGCTGGTCGGGTGTCAGGCCGCGCAGGCTGCCGCTGATAACCTCAAGCGAGTCGACGTCGACATTCAGGCGCGGGAATGTTTTCCAGAATGTCAGCTCTATGCGCTTGGCTTCGACGCGGCCGTCGATATATTCCGAAGCGTAGTGCTCGACAAGCGGCGTAAGGCGTTCGGGGGTTAGAATCCACACAGCCCCTCCGACAATAAGGACGATGAGAAGAACGAGCGCCACAAAAACTATGGCCACCCATTTTATCAGGCGCACCCACCAACGGCTGCGCGGGCGACGCGGCTGAGACTGTTCGGACTGTTCGGTTTGAGTCGGCATATCAGGTCATTGTTTGTTGCCGACAGGGCGGCAGGTGAGATGGAAACAGGGCTGATGGTATTCATATTTGACCCATATCTTGCCTTCGGAGCGCATGGCGGCGAGGACTTCCGAGAGAACTCCTTTAAGCTCGCCGACGGTCTGCGCGGTCGGTTCGGGAGAGCCCATGAATTTGGCATAGGAAATATCGACGGTCGTAGCGAGCTGATGGACGCTCGAGTCGATGGCGTTGCGGTTGACACGTCGCAGACGCCTGACGGCATCGGGAGTGCGCAGAACGCTGGTGACGATCATGCGGTAGTCACCGCCGCCACGGGTGCGCACTGAATCGCGGAACCGGCGCCCTATCTCGTGGACGGCGTTATATGCCTCGGGCACAAGATAAGGCACTGAATACGTCAGTTCGTCGACGACGAAATCCTCGCAGGTCTGGATTCTCCAGAGCGGGCGCGAGGGGCGCCAGTGGCTGCGGCGGTCGCCGAGCGGCTTTATGCCGACCTTTTCGGCCGAAGCCCAGTGGACATAGTTTGAGTCGTTGAAGACCTCCCTGAGGTTTCCTATGGAGCGGCTTCGCACGTTGGAGGGGGCGGAGGTATCGGATGTAACTGATGTGGCGGATGTTGCGGATGTAGATGATGGGGCGGGAGCGGGGGCGGACGCAGAGACCGTGCCGTCGAATTCAACGCTGTCGACAGTATGGCGGTCGCCCTTGCCGGAGCAAGACATCACCGTTGCCATCACGAGAGTTATCGGAAAAAGGAATAGCAGTTTTCTCATCGTGAGGGCAAAGGTAACAAAACGCTACAGCAATGGCAAGTGAAAGAGCGTTTTTTCGCTTGTCATTGCCGCTGCGCATGGCCGGAAACATGAGAGTCATCTCGCCATATTGGGCACGGGGCCATAGCGGTTTTCCGTCATCTCGCTGTCGCGGGCGAACCAGATTATGAGGACAATGCCGCCGACCACGGGGATGAGGCCGAGAAGTATCCACCAGCCCGATTTGTTGATATCGTGGAGACGGCGCACGGAGAGACCGAGTCCCGGCAGCAAAAGAACGAGGCTTAGAATCCCGGAGGTTGCCTGGACAGCTGTCATGCTGAAGCCCAGAATGCCTTCGATAATGCCGATGCAGAAACTCAGTATGGCGACAAAAAGCACCCACCACCAATATTCCGAACGGGAAGAGCGGCCCTGAAAACGGCAATACGAGTCAAAGGCCATCCTGACAGCCTGAGAAAATGAAACCTGATACTGATACATAACAAATATTTTGAAAATTATTAATTGCGGAGTAAACATCCCCTATTACATAACACCTGAAGACCGCTTTCGGATTAAACCCCGATTCCGACATTTCAGACCAGATTACCATAAACACAGAGTCGACGGCGAGGTTGTCTTCGCCATCCGTAACAATCCGTAAATCCGTAAATAGCAATATAATTATTTTGATGCTTCAACTAAAACATATATCTTTGCAGAGTCTTATTGCCATTTACTATGTTAAATGGTAAATAGACCGATTTTAATAAGAAGCGTTACTTTACGCTCTTTCTTGACTTTTGAAATCTGACAATTTCTAATCTCGATCAAGAAGAGAGCAACTAAGTAGACGCCTGTAAGTATGTAACTTTTTGTATCATCATCTCGACTCAGAATGATGATAGATTACATATTTGCGTGAGGCCTCTGCAAGTTGCTCGTTCTGTCGAGATGGGCAATGTCAGAGCCTCAAAAGTGGGACGAGCTACAAGTATAGACTCTCACGCTTTTCGTTTTATAATATGTCCTATTCAGGGAGTTTGTGGGACACAAAAATCACATTATGACAAAAATAGTTTTCTTATTGTTTCTTTTTTCCCCATTGTTTGCTTATTCTCAGTTTTATGACGAGGTGGACGAGTTACAATTCTATGTCGACAAAGATCAACATGTTAAAATATTCAATTTTGATGGAAATTCAGGCACAAATATACCCGTTAATGGCGTTAGAGAAGGGTATTGGACTGAAGATCATGGCGATACGCCTCTAATTAAAAGAGCGTTAAAAAGAGACCCTAATTGCTATGAAAAATTGGTATACTCCACGCCATATGAATTAGAATATTCCCCTGACGAATCCACATCATCAACAATCGTATATACACAATATGTATCTGGGTTCTTTACGTCCTACACTCAATATTTCTATTTTTCCAAAGACAGGGAAACGTTGGAGATACGAGACAGTAAACATTACAACAAGTATAGAAGAGTTCCCAAAAGTTATTTTATGCAATCTGAAGGAAGAAAACCTAAGGCTGAAAGTGGGGTGATTTATGAATAAAGTTATTATTTTTTTACTTTTATTGTTCCCGTTAACTTCCGCGGGAGAAACTTATTACTACAAACTTACGAAGAAAATAGATGGCGAAAATCAATACACAAATACTGCGGGAGGTCAATTCATCACTTTCGAAAATAAGAAATGTTATGATTCTGACATGTACGGGATTTCGGTTGGCAATGGTTTTTTATATTATAAAGAACATCTTAGTTCTAAAAGCCCTGCTTTCGAAGGCAATTCTTATTTCGGCAACGTTATTTATCGGTTTAGCCAAGATTATATGGTTTTAAATATTCATGTTAACAACCAAATTATCTATGTCTATAAACGCAGTTCAATTCCCGCGGGAGTTACAACCTGTTCACTAATAAAAAACAGAACATCCCCAGCTAAAACGACCTATCCAACTATACAGTCTGTTGGCACATATAACAATCAGACAACAAAACCTGCAGATCCAAATAGGCCAACAGACAATCAGAACAAACAGAGATTTAAATGCGCATATTGCAAAAATGGACGCATAACTCACAATGATAATGCGCCGGCAAATTTTGGAACTAGCCGTCCAAAACAAAGGTGCAATGAATGTGGTATATGGTACGATCCAAATGTTTTTGTTCATTACCACATTCAATGCCGCCATTGTGGCGGCACAGGATACACAAAATAAATTAAAAAAATGACATGATCAAATTGGAACGTCATTATAAAATATTATAAAATATGTGCAAGCTGCAAAATATGCGTAGTCGCGGGTCGGCGATAGCCAAGGTCTCGTAATCTGGGCTACCACGTTTCGCGGCCACGCACACTCCATGTCCCGTCGGAATTTATGGATTTAAAGGTCGCCCGCTATCGGAGCGGTCATAGACATATCTCCGGCACTTTTCACGCGTTGTCATATATGTCTTTTAACTGCCAATGACTCAAATATGCATATAAAGATCGACCAGTAGTGCGCCTGACCTCTGATTGAACAGACAGAAAAGACAGAGGTTTGGCTCGGTGGGAAAAAAGGGTTAACTTTGCGGAGTTAAATAATAAACGATATGGAAAATCGCAAGGTAAGGGTCAGATTCGCCCCGTCGCCCACCGGGCCGCTTCACATCGGCGGTGTGCGCACCGCTCTATATAACTATCTGTTTGCCCGCCACAACGGCGGCGAGATGATTCTTCGCATTGAAGACACAGACTCACGCCGGTTTGTTCCCGGCGCCGAAGACTATATCAACGAGGCGCTGGCATGGCTCGGCATAAAAATCGACGAAGGCGTGCGCGAAGGAGGCCCCCACGGCCCCTACCGCCAGAGCGAGCGCCGCGACATCTACCGCGAGCATGTCAGAATGCTTCTCGACGCGGGGAAAGCCTATATAGCTTTCGACACCCCCGAAGAACTTCAGGCAGCCCGCGAGGCCACGCCGAATTTCCAGTATGACGCCTCGACGCGCGGACAGATGCGCAACTCGCTTACGATGAGCGCCGAAGAAGTAGAGCGCCGCATCGCCGAAGGGGAGCCCTACGTTGTCAGATTCAAGATTGAGCCGGGACGCGAAGTCGCAGTCGACGACCTTCTCCGCGGACGTGTCACGATAAACTCGAGCGTCCTCGACGACAAGGTGCTATACAAAAGCGCCGACGACCTGCCTACCTATCATCTGGCCAACATCGTCGACGACCATCTGATGGAGGTCAGCCACGTCATACGCGGCGAGGAATGGCTCCCGTCGGCCCCGCTCCACTTCCTTCTCTACGAAGCTTTCGGCTGGAGCGACAGCCGCCCCGAGTTCGTCCACCTTCCGCTCCTGCTCAAGCCCGACGGCAAAGGCAAGCTCAGCAAGCGCGACGGCGACCGCCTCGGTTTCCCGGTGTTCCCGCTCGACTGGCGCGACCCTCAGAGCGGCGATCTCACCCACGGCTACCGCGAGGGGGGCTATCTGCCCGAGGCCGTGGTCAACTTCCTGGCTCTGCTCGGATGGAACCCGGGCGACGATACCGAGCTAATGGATATGGACGAGCTTATCAAACGTTTCTCGATAGAACACTGCTCGCGTTCGGGCGCCAAATTCGCCTATGAGAAAGGGCGCTGGTTCAACCACGAATATATCCAGAAACTCGACCCGGAACGCCTGACCGACCTCTTCACCGATGTTCTGAAGAACCATGGCGTCGACACCGGCAGCTTCTCTCGCGACTATATAGGCCGCGCCGCCGCGATGGTCAAAGACCGCGTCAGCTTCATCGAGGAACTGTGGGCCAACGCCCGCTTCTTCTTCGAGGCACCGACAGAATATGAGGCTAAATCTGTCAAAAAACGCTGGACTCCCGATATGCCCCGGCACATGAAGGATCTTATCGGACAGCTGCGCGCCCTCCCCACCCTCGAATCGAAAAAAGCCGAAGAGATTATTCTCGGCTGGATAAAGGAGAACGGCCTCCACATGGGCAACGTCATGAACGCATGGCGCCTGGCCGTTGTCGGCGAATGCAAAGGTCCCCACATGTTCGACATTCTCGAACTGATGGGCACCGACGAAAATGTCGCCCGCATCGAGGCCGCAATCGAACGAATCGAACCCCAGCAGGCTTGACACCGCTCTACGACATAGGCATACGCCTCTACGGCACAGCCATAGCGCTCGCCTCGATAGGCCATACCAAGGCGCGGAAGATTATCAGGGGACGACGCCAGACCGAGCGCTATCTTCGGTCACACGTGGCGTCGAAGCGCGGGCCGTGGGTATGGATCCACGCCGCTTCGCTCGGAGAGTTCGAACAGGGGCGTCCTCTGATCGAGCGCATCAAGGCGGAGCAGCCCGAGACAAAGATTCTGCTGACATTTTTCTCGCCGAGCGGCTACGAGGTCAGGCGCGACTACCGTCTGGCCGACGCCGTCTGCTATCTTCCTCTCGACACCCGCGCCCACGCCGCGCGCTTCCTCGACATCGTGAAGCCGTCGAAAGCGATATTCGTCAAATATGAATTCTGGGGCAATTTCCTCGGCGAGCTCCATCGCCGTGGAATACCGACATATATAATCTCGGCCATATTCCGCCCGACACAGATATTTTTCCGCCCCTACGGCTCGGCAATGCGCAACATACTGAGCTGTTTCACGCGCCTTTACGTTCAGGACGAAGCCTCGCGCAAACTTCTCGCAGGAATCGGCATAGACAATGTTACCGTGGCCGGCGACACACGATTCGACCGTGTCACGTCGATAATGCGGTCGGCCGTCGACCTACCCCTGATCGACCGCTTCAATTCGAACGCCGACGTAACCCTCATTGCGGGCAGCAGCTGGCCGGCCGACGAAGACATCCTCATTGACTGGCTCGCGCGCCACAAGGAGGTAAAAGCTATTTTCGCTCCCCACGAATTTGACCGCGCGCGGCTCCACGCCCTCGAGGCACGGCTGAGCGCCTTAGGCGACACACGCTGCCTGAGCGAGATAAACGAGGCCGGACGCGACCCTGCCACATTACGCTATATCATTGTCGACAGCTTCGGACTGCTCGCGGCCCTCTACCGCAAGGGAACAATAGCTTATATCGGCGGCGGACTCGGCGCCGGAATCCACAATCTCAACGAAGCGGCGGCCTACGGCATCCCCGTAGTGTTCGGGCCGCGCCACGAGAAATTCAAAGAGGCAGCCGACCTCATAAAGGCAGGCGGAGGCTTCGATTTCGACGACGCGGCAGCGTTCGACACCGTCATGACACGCCTTGTCGCCGACAAAGAGCTGCGCTGTCGCGCCGGAGCGGCAGCCGGCAAATATATCGCCGACAGTATCGGCGCCACCGACAGAATATTCAACGATATTTTTCAACCCTCCTCGAAATGATACGTACCGCCATCACCGCCGCCCACACTCCGGCAGCGGGCCGGCTTCTGAGACTTCTGCTGAATCACCCCGACGTTGAGGTGACGGCCATGACAACGACATCGCCGGTGCTCGCCGGCCATCCTGTCACAGCCTGCCACAAAGGGCTCGACGGCGACACCGATCTGCGCTTCTCGACATCGCTCCCGGCATACGACCGCCTCGACGCCATTTTCGCAATCGACGAAATTCCGGCCGGGCTTCCAGACGATCTTGTAGCAATCGCGCTTCACAAAGTCGAAAGATGGGTTTACGGGCTTCCGGAACTGAACCGCAAACCACTGGTGCGCGGAGCCCGCCATGCTTTCATTCCTTCAGCCGAAGCGACCGCAGTCGCAACCCCTCTGCTTCCGCTGGCAGCGAATCTCATGCTGAAAGGGCCGCTGAAAGTCACGATCGAAGAAGGAGAGCTCGACGGGGAGCTGCCAAAGGGGACATCTGCCGAGATCGGCGACGCCCTGCGCGCTCTGCAGTCGAGTTTCGACGGCGAGATAATCATCGAACGGCGAAAAGGTCAGTGGCATCGCGGCACAGTAGTGACAACCGACGTTCCATGTTCGGTAGCCGTAGATGAAATCGACCGTCTGGCACGCGACTTTTTCGGCGACCACAATCTGACCCACATCGTATCGCGCCAGCCTATGGCCGACGACGTGGCGACGACAGCGAAATGCCTCGTCAACTATGCTGCCTCCGAAAACGGGATACGCGTCAACGCCGCCATCGACGGCCTGCTGAAAGGACAGGCCTCGCAGGCAGTCCACGTCATGAACCTCCTGCACGGCCTTCAGGAAAAAACCGGCCTCTACCTCCCCGCCAGCGAATAATCCCCGCGGCAAAGCGCGCAACCGACTGTAGGGACGCGATTAATCGCGTCCGCCAAATAATTAAAAATAAGGCGATTACAAAGTTAATCACCGAAAGTTTCCCTGCATAGTTGTAGGGATGCAAAGTGTCGTAGCCGACGTTAGTCAAGACCGACATAAGAAAGCCGATGCCATGCGATGACCCCTTATTCGATTATGGTCTTTAGAAAGAAATACATTGCAATAGTGTCGGTCCGATTATGGTCTCTGAGATAGGCTTTGTAGCGCTCTTCTTCAAGACTTCCCAAAAAACTGAACCCGTTTTTCCGATAGAAAGGAACTGCCGAGGGGTAGGCGTCGACAGTGAGAAAGCAGCATCCGGTTTTGTTATCTGTCACCATCCAGTGTTTGATAAAATCCATAGCTTTTGTTCCCCAATGTGCGGGCTGACAACGATATTTGTTGCTGACAGCGAAACGTCCGATTTTTACGGCCGGATAGTCATTGCGATGCTTATTATGAGGAAATTTTTTCTTTATTTTCCGCCAAAAACTTCTCGGGAGCGTGTTGGCCGAAATCTTGTCGTTTGAAAGGCTGAAATATAGAGCGATATCCTCTCCATTTTCAAGACAATAAGTTACTGCCAGCAAATCCTTTTGCCATTTAAGGGCGTCCGAGCTTAGGAATTCATTTAAGTCAGGGTCGCCGCAATCGAAGGAAAGCAATGGAAGCCCGCTGTTAATTCGGGTAAACGGAATCAGAAGAGCCATTATTTTCTATACCTTTGAATGAGGCTACAAGCTCCATGAAGTCATCCACGCTCTTTTCTATACGGGCGCGCTCCCGGCGGCGTTCTTCAGCCGGCGGAAGATGAGATATATCGGCAAGAAAGCGTTCAGCATCCTTCCCGTAGAGAACCGGAGTATTTCGAATGGGTCTTGCCATTTAATGAATATAATGTGTAAATTTTATGCAAAGTTACGACTTTTGACCTCCTGTTGCAAACTTTAGCACGAATATTTCTTTACAGTCAGAACAAGCTGACAGTCAAGTAAGTTCATTAAACACAAAATCGGTCAGCAAGCGTCGCGTCGGCTTCATCATATCCAATGTAGGCTTATTCTTCAATGCTTTGTTCCGCCGCTCTACTTTTATCAGGAGCATATTTTTTAATAATTCGCTTTAGGACAGTTTCATCTGTCGGACCGACAACAGACGGTTCGAGTCCAAAAGCTAACTTTGCGCCCTTTATAAACATATCTTTGTTCCAGGATATACAACAAGGCGCTAATCCGCCATATATATCAGCAGACATCGCGCCTCTTATAGCCCATTGGCCCGCTTCGTATGGTGAGATCAAATACCGACCTGATTTAAGATAATCGGTTACACCTCTGATAAACGCCGGGGCTGATGTTATGTATTCGGGCTGGTCAATTACAGAAAGACATTTGCAGACCCATGCCCTGGTAATTCTCTTTCCTTCTGAGTATGCATAATGTCTCGGACAGAGAATATCATGTAGCGACAGTTCTTCCTCTGATAAAGCAGCTTCGGAAAGGTCACATTTCCCGTGATAAAAATCTTCAAGTAAGGATATAGCTATATCAAGGGAGCCATTGGGGGAGCCTGTCGGAGCTACTATTAGTATGTTCGACAGTTTGTCGTATAGCCATCGTCCTTCAAGCAAACCGTACTGGTAATTTTTATGAAACTCAGGGTCTCGGCAGACATAATCCGAGAGGTCAAATTCCGAGATACCTTTGAAAAATTCAGAAAAATCTCTTTCATCGTACAGATGGGTGACGCGGCGTTTCAGAGTGGTATCATCGGATTGAGCTTCGTAAAGATTGCTGGTGATATAGAATCCGACCAGATATGAAATGGTGTCGCTGTCGCTCTTTGTCAATGAGGTATTTCCCCATGAATATAATGGGAAAAGAAAAGATAATACAAGCAACAGACTTGTCAAAATATATAAGGAGGTCTGCTTCATTGAAAAGTCGCAATTACCAATTACCACGGCATAGAACCGCTATATTCTCATTTTTTGTCCCAGATATAGAGACGGTCGCCGGGACGCACTTTATCGGGCACGGGAATGCTGAATGCCTGACCTTTGATAGCCTTCTCGACGGGGTCGCGGTCGAGACGAATCTGCTCAACCTCCGTTATGATGGCGCCGGTCTTAGGCCCGGTGATGACAATCTCGTCGCCGGGACGAAGTTCGCCGGCCTCAAGCATGAACTCGCCTACGCCGAGACGCGGATAGTAGCGCACAGCCTTGGCGGCATAACGCTTGGTGCGCGTGGCGCTCGACCCATATTTCTCCGACCATTCGCCGAGACGCTGGCCGAGATAATATCCGTTCCAGAAGCCTCGGTTGAAGACCTTGGTGAGGTTTTCATCCCACGCGGCGATGCGTTCGGGCGTGAACGTGCCGTCGCAGATGGCGCGCAGTGCTTCGTCGTAGGCCGACACGACGGTCATGACATACTCGGGCCCCCTGGCACGTCCCTCAATCTTGAACACCGTCACTCCGGCGTCGACCATGCGGTCGAGGAAGCCGATTGTCTTGAGGTCACGCGGCGACATGATATACTGATTCTCGATGTCGAGGCTGTCGCCGGTCTCACGGTCGGTGACGGTGTAGCCGCGCCGGCATATCTGAGTGCAGGCGCCCCGGTTTGCACTCGAATTCATCTCATGGAGGCTCAGATAGCACTTGCCGCTGACAGCCATGCAGAGCGCGCCGTGGCAGAACATCTCGAGGGCCACAAGCCGGCCGTGGGGGCCGCGGATGTCGCGCGAGGCAATGCCGTCGCTGATGGCGCGCACCTGATCGAGATTCAGCTCGCGGGCGAGCACCATGGTGTCGGCCCACTGCGAATAAAACTCGACAGCTTCGAGATTGGTTATGTTGACCTGAGTCGAGATGTGCACCTCCAGACCGCGACTCCGGGCGGCCCGGATGGCGGCTATGTCACTGGCGATAATAGCCGAGATGCCGGCTTCGGCAGCGGCGTCGAGTATACGTCCGAGAAGCTCGGTCTCGCTGTCGTAGATGACTGTGTTGACCGTCAGATAGGTTTTAACTCCGGCCTCGCGGCAGAGAGAGGCGATTTCGCGGAGATCGTCGATTGTGAAATTGGCGCTTGAGCGTGCGCGCATATTCAGCCCCTCGACACCGAAATAAATAGCGTCGGCGCCGGCTTTCAGAGCGGCATGGAGCGATTCGCGGCTCCCGACGGGAGCCATAATCTCAAAGTCGTTGCGGGTCATTGCATTGGAAAAAATCATTCAACCTCTTCGGGATGCTTGCGGTAATATTCCTCAAGAAGGTTGCGTATGTCGAAATAATATCCGCCGAGCTTGCGGCCGTCGGCATCGGTGACGGTTATATATTCGTAGCCGGGATCATAGAACACGTGGTCGTCGACAAGATAGTCGAGCATATTGAGCAGAACATATTCATGCTGCGGTTCGATGACAACCCAGGCGTTTTCTTCGTCGAGGCCGGTGCCGGTCGACACTATGGCCATGAGAATCCAGTTGAGCTTATACTGCCATATCGACGCCAGAGCGTTGTTGCCGCGTGTGCGCAGGGCATTGATCATCAGCATCATCTGGCGCAGGTCGAACGGATTGTCGGCCAAAGCCTCACGGGCTTTCTCGATGATCTCGTTGCAGTCTTCGCGGGTCGGAGCGTCGGGAGCAGTATAGGCCAGCGGATGTTCGCTGGAACGATAGGGAGTATAATCCTCCTGAAAGAGATAGCCGAGATAGAGATGGCGGAACTTGTCGAGTTTCATCAGCGTGTCGTTGCGCTGATATTCTTCCATCAGACGGGGATAATAATAAGGGGACTGAGGATCGTTTATCTCACGCTTTATCTGCTCCATGTCGGGGCGCGTGCGCTTCAGTCCCGGCAGGAGTTCCTGTTTCTGATCAGCGTCCTGAGCCGAAAGGGAGAAGACTGCCATCAGGGCCGCTACGACGGCTATTATCTTAACGCGCATATTCTTCAATAAGGATTATGGCCACATATCCGGCCATCGAGAGCACGACGGCGGAGGGAAGGCCTTTGGCACACAAATACTGCAAAAAACGGGCCGAGGGGAAATCAAGATGACGCCCCGAAGGCGTCATGCTGAACGCAAGTCCGCCGAGGGCGATTCCGACTACGGCTCCGATAACCATTACGTTGACCGAAATCAAATATCCGAGCACAAGGCCTGTCAGGCCTCCGAGGCCGATATAACCGACGCCAAGACGCGAGGCGACGACTTCGCGCGGAAGCATATAGTTAAGGCCGATCACAACCAGCGCGGCAAAGCCCCAGAACAACGGCAGCATAGCCCCGGCAAAGCCCGACGAGCCGAGAACCGTCAGCAACAGCCCGACGAAGGCCACCACTGCCGTCCACCGCCACTGGACGAACATCAATACGAGCGAGGCCATAGAGAAGAGGGCCCCTGTTATCGACAGAATATTCATTGCGTTGTTTTTTTCTTTATTGTAATAACGCTCCGACAGGGCATGCTGTTGCCCTGAAAACGCAGGTTGCAGCCACAAAATTAACAAAATTAGCGCAACGCCGCAAATCAGACGTCCCGCGTGACAGCTCGGTTAATATTCAGTTACAAAAGGCTTACTCATTCGTCATAGTGCACGTCAACGGTTACCTTTGCAACGTCTACTCTCTTCATCATCACATCCAAAGACGCGATAATGCCGCAAAACCCGACATTCAGAAATATAAGAGCCGTCATCTTCGACTTCGACGCCACAATCGCCGACACCGCCTCGGACATAATCGAATCGAAGCTTTACGCCATGCGCCAGCTGGGGCAGCCCGAACCCGACAGGGATCTTGTCAGGGCTCTTCTGGGCATGAATACCCGCGACAGCTTCTACATATTTTCCGATATGTCGAACGAGGTCATGGTCGACGAGGCGGTCGAATTGTCTCACCGTCAGGCTCTGAGATTGGCGCTCGAGCGCCCTCGCCGTTTTTTCGGAGGGGTAAGCGAGACACTCGACGAGCTGCGGCGCCGACGCATAAAGATCGGACTTACAGGAAACCGGCGCGCCGGAGATCTGAATCTTATTATAGAATCATGGGGCCTGTCGGACATTGTCGAGGCAGCAGTGACATTCGACTCGGTCAAGCGCGGCAAACCGGCCCCCGATATGGCGCTTGAGGCACTTAACGAGCTCGGTGTAGATCCCGAAGAAGCTATTATCGTAGGCGATGCTCTCCACGATATAGAAATGGGCCGCAACGCCGGCTGCGCCACAATAGCATTCTCACGCGGTGCCGACAGCGCCCGCGAGCTGCTTTCAGCCGGCCCCGACGCCATCGTCGACTCAATTGCCGACATACCCGCTCTGATAGCCTGACAGAGTCCACACTTTCGAAAAACATACCCTCCTGAGGCATTTTGCCGTTTTTATCACTCCTGAACTGACGCAGGAGCTTTATTTTTAGTTATATTTGCCGTCACAAAAAATATTGACAGACAACACCGACAAATGAACATCTCACGTCTATCCGCTTCGGTTCTTTTAGCCGCTACCGCCGTCGCAGCCTTAGCAGTACCTGCACGCCGGACACCTTTCACTGTAGAACAGCCTGACGGCTCAACCCTGACAGTACGGCTCTTCGGCGACGAACACCGCCATTTCTACACAACCGTCGACACCCTTCTGCTGGCCCAGACTCCGGGAGATCCGGCATTCTACTACGCCCGCCCTGACGCCAAAGGACTGCCCGTGTCGACCGGACTCATCGCGGCCGATCCGGCACACCGCACCGCAAGCGAACGCGAGATGCTGGCCAAGCTGTCGACTCCGGCAATGCTTCGCGCTCTCGACGCAAGGGCCGACAACGGCCCGCGCCGCGCCCACACAGGACTCTTCCCGGGGGCATCGTTCCCGGTGATGGGCGACCAGAAAGCGATCGTCATTCTTGTCGAATACGACGACTTCAGGTTTGTCTATCCCGACCCTCACAGCTATTTCAACTCGATGCTCAACGAGAAGGACTTCTGCGATCCCACCTACGGAGGCACAGGGTCGGCCCGCGACTGGTTTATCGAAAACAGTGCCGGTAAATTCGTGCCTCAGTTCGACCTCTACGGCCCCGTAAAACTCGCCCACTCGCGCAGCTATTACGGAGCAAACGACTTCTACGGCAACGATCAGGCCCCCGAAGAAATGGTTATCGAAGCCTGCCGTGCCCTCGACGACGAAATCGACTTCCGGGAATATGACCGCAACGGCGACGGCGTCGTCGACAACGTATTCGTGTTCTATGCCGGCGGAGGCGAAGCGACAGGCGCTGGAGCCAATACCGTCTGGCCCCACTCCTACTCCCTGTCGTCGGCCGGAAAATCTCTGACGCTCGACGGCGTGAAGATCGACACCTACGGCTGCACCAACGAAGTCGTGGACAACCACCCCGACGGCGTCGGCACTTTCTGCCACGAATTCAGCCACGTCATAGGTCTTCCCGACCTCTACGCCACAAGCTACACATCGTCGTTCACCCCCGGCGCCTGGAGCGCTCTCGACTACGGCCCCTACAACAACATAGGGCGCACTCCCCCGCTCTATTCCTCGTTCGAGCGCAATGCCCTCGGATGGATGACTCCGCGCCAGGTTCGCGGCGCAACCACTGTCAGCCTCCCGCCTATCAGCGAAAACACCGCACTGATGGTTGTCACAGGCGACGAAAACGAATTTTTCCTCTTTGAAAACCGGCGCCGCGAAGGATGGGACGCCTATATCCCGGGCGAAGGAATGCTCGTATGGCATATCGACTATGAGCCCTCGGTCTGGGAGAGAAACACGGTCAACAATACCTCATCCCACCAATATGTCGACATCGAGGAAGCCGACAACCGACGCACCGAATCATCGCGCGACGGCGACTGCTTCCCCGGCACTTCGAACGTCACATCGTTTACCGACGACACGACACCCTCGATGCGCTCATGGAGCGGCATCCGTCCCGGCCTGCCGCTGACGAACATCGCCGAAGACGCCGACGGCAACATAACATTCGACGTAGCCGGCGGAGGCAAATCAGTCGACGCGGTCAAAGCCAACGATGCGACCGACATAACCGACAGATCGGTGCGCCTGAGCTGGCAGGCTTCCGACGACGCCACCGACTACCGCGTCAGCGTCTACACCACCAGCTCGGCGGGCGGCCTCGTGCCGGTCGACGCCTGCAACGAAGTCACGACAAAAGGCGCCACCGAACTTACGGTTGACGGACTCGAACCGCTGAGCGACTACAGCTACACAGTGACCGCCATCGGCGGAGTTATCGACAGCGAACCCTCGCAGCCCATCGCCTTCTCGACCAAAGCGACATCGATAACCATGCTCACCGCAGAGACCAACGAAGCCACCGACATAACGGCCGACAGCTTCACCGCCTCATGGCTCCCGCTCGACGGCGCGACAGCCTACCGGCTTAGCGTGGTCAAGAAAGAATATAGCGGAGGCAGCGAGACGACAGCCGACTTCACAGGCGGCCTGTCGAAACTTCCCGAGGGATGGAAATCAACCTCGACAGCTACTTACGCATCGCAGGGATATTTCGGCGCCGAATCGCCGTCGCTCAAGCTGACAGCCGACGAAAACACCCTGACAACGCCCGAAGCACCGACAAGCTCGCTCAGCTTCTGGTATCGCTGCGCAGCCGGAACCGAAGGAGCCGAATCATCGCTGACCGTAAAGCTTCTCGACGCCGTCGGACAATGGAGAACCTACGCCATTCTGCCGCTGGACTATCCCGACGACAACCGTCAGGGCCATACCGCTGTCTTTGAAGCACTTCCCGACGACACCCGCAGCATCGCCATAACCTTCCAGGGTAAACAAGGCGCCGCAGTGGCCATCGACGATGTTACCATAACAACAGGCGCCACCGTCGCCAACACCCCCGTCAAAGGTTTCGCCCCCTACGATGCCGGCAACGCCCTCAGCGCCAAAGTAACCGGACTCGAATCTATGACTCTCTACGCCTTCAGCGTCAGCGCCACAAGTCCCGAAGGAATGTCTCTGCCATCGATAGCACGCGGTCTGCGCACACTCGACGGCCCCAACAACGCCATTGAAACCGTCGGCGGAGCCTGTGTCCCTGCGATCTCCACATACCCCGGTCACCTCTCCTACGGCGGTGACACCCCTGTCGACATCTACGCCATCGACGGGCGCCGCGTATGCCGACTCTACGGCCCCGCCACCATCAGCCTGCTTCCCGGCATATATATAGCCACAACCGGCATCTCATCGGCCAAAGTCATCGTGCCCTGACACTATTCCCCAACAGCATTCACCTTTTTTAACAGCAAAAAGGCCCCGAGGCATTGTTATCAATAAGAAAATAACTACTTTTGCCTCCGCTTTAGCCGGAAAAGGCGAAAACAACAACTTAATCTGCTCAACAACAATGTATTGGACACTTGAATTAGCATCAAAGCTCGAAGACGCGCCCTGGCCCGCCACCAAAGACGAGCTTATAGACTACGCCATGAGAAGCGGCGCTCCCCTCGAAGTGATAGAAAACCTTCAGGAAATCGAAGACGAAGGCGACACCTACGAATCAATCGAAGACATCTGGCCCGACTACCCCTCCAAAGAAGACTTCTTCTTCAATGAGGACGAGTATTAGGCCACAGAAATCACACAACCAACTAATAATCAAACGATTGGCGAGTATAAAATAAACTTGTCAATCGTTTTTTATAGCCTTTTACAGCAGAATATACTTGCCTATTTTCAACAACTTAGCTCGCCAAAAATTTGTTTACTTGTCTATTTTTGCTTAAATTTGCACCATATTCCTACCTTGGTGAGTATTAAAACAACTGAATTATGGGCAGACAAAAAAGACCGTATCCGCTGGGACACTTCCGGTTACGTTATCCGAAAAACTATGACAAGGCGAAGGTATATCCGATTGAGATTGAATATATCTTCAGTAGTAAACCTGTGCGTCGCAACATGAACATATCAGTACGCGTAGAGGATTGGAATCCGAATGGTAATAACGGACGCGGAGAAATCCGTTCGACCATGCCCGATTCTGCCCGTTTCAATAATCTTTTGCTCACCAAAGTCAACAAGGTTGATGCCGGGTTGAACGAGTACAACCAAAAGCATCCGGGCGAGATCAGCGAAGACATCATAGTGGCGTTCCTTGATGACAAGCCAATCCTACGAAAGGACAAGGGCGAGGACTTCGTTAATTTCATATTAGCTCGTCTTGAATCGGAGTATAGCCGCAATAAGATTGGCTACAGCCGTTACAAGAACGGGCAAAGCGCCATGAACGTCTTCCAACAGTTCCTACAGGCTACCGGCAGTGGCACGTACAAACCCGACGGCATATATGTCGGCGAAATATCTGTTGAGCTTCTGGACAAATACATCAAATGGCGCAGAACCTTCAAAAATAATTCTGATCAGACCATCAATCACGCCTTGACTCCTATTCTTAAGGGGTGTGATCATGCCTGTAAATTGGGGATGATTTCAAGTGATGTCAATGCCGGCATTCAGGATATGAGAATTCAGGAGAAAGTCACCCTCGAAACCGAAGGTGAGAAGGAGTTTGACGGCAATTATCTCACCAAAGAACAGTTGGAAAAACTTGTCAAATTCTACCAAGAAGATAAGGAACCGAGACGTAAGGAGTTTATCGAAATGTTTCTATTTGCCTTTCATGCTTGTGGTCTCCGTATTGTAGATGTAATGACACTTCAATGGGAACATATCGACTTCGAGAAAAAAGAATTGAGCAAGATTCTCATTAAGACCAGCAAACGCCACAAGATTCCTTTGACCGAATCGGCTCTAAGAATCCTGCACAAATGGCAGGCCATGGGGCGCAGGAAGAAATATGTATTCGACCTTGTGAAAGATTCTCTGTCGCTCAACGATGCCGATGCTCTTTACAGGGCACGCAACAGCGCGACAAAGTGCGTCAATCAGGCACTGAGGGTTGTCGGTGAGAAACTGGAACTCCCTTTTCCACTTTCATTCCATACGTCCAGGCACACATTCGCAGTGCTTGCCATCAATGACGGACTGACAATGACCGTTGTAAGTCGTCTTCTCGGGCACAGCTCCACCGACATCACAGAGAAAGTCTATGCCCGGCTTCTGCCACAGACTCTTACAGCCGAGGTCGAAAAACTTAATTATTCTTTCCTTCCAGAAGAATTGTCATAAACTTGTATGAACTTTGCATATGGAAAAGACAGAAAACAACGAAATAATTATATATCAACCAGATGAAACTCTGAGGCTCGATGTTCAAGTCGGAGACGATACGGTATGGCTATCTCAAGCTCAAATGGTTGAATTATTCCAAACTACTAAGCAAAATATCAGCCTACATATAAACAATATCTTCAAAGAAGGCGAATTAAATTCCATTTCAGTTGTCAAGGAATACTTGACTACTGCCAATGACGGCAAAAGATATCGCACTAAATACTACAATCTTGATGTCATCATATCTGTAGGCTATAGAGTTAAGTCACTAAGAGGCACTCAGTTCCGTCAGTGGGCAAACAAAGTCTTGAAAGAGTATCTTCTCCGTGGCTATGCCGTCAATCAGCGGCTTTTGCTGCTGGAAGCCCGGATTGACCGCCGCTTTTCAGAATATGACCGACATCTATTGAATCTTGACGAAAAGGTTGATTTCTTTGTCCGCACATCTCTTCCACCCAAAGAGGGCATACTCTTTCAAGGCCAGATATTTGATGCTCATGTGATAGTGTCTCAACTCATCGAATCTGCGAAGAAACGCATTGTTCTGATAGACAACTATGTCGATGCTACAGTTCTGACGCAGCTTGACAAAAGAAAACCGGGTGTCAAAGCCACAATCTACACACAGGAAATCAAACCTACTCTCCGACAGGACCTAAATCGTCATAATCAGCAATATCCCGAAATCACAATCCGCGTTTACCATGGGGTCCATGACCGTTTTCTAATAATCGACGAGACGGTATATCATATCGGAGCATCACTAAAAGACCTTGGTAAAAAGCTCTTTGCCTTCTCTGAAATGACGGCTATGACTGGCTCGGAGCTATTATCAAAGCTATAATACAGTAGCAGACATATATTGACAAGGAGGTTATGAGCCTCCTTTTTTCATGCCCGTATTTTGGCGCCTTTGGAAGGAGAAAACACACGAAGGAGTGCCGGAAAAAGGTTCCGATTTTATGATTTGGTTATACTGCGCTAAAAATCAATGCGTTCTATTCGGATTATTTCTAAATCGATATTGAATGCTTTACTTTTGCATCCGATTTGAAAATCTGTCGGCGGAGAAATCCGCAGAGAAAAATATCGCAACCAAGAATTCATGACCAAATCCAACAAACCGATTCAAACTCCGGAAGAAATGCTAATACGCATCCTTCAGCTGCTTGAGGAATCGCAGAAGTTTAGCACCTCAGGCAATGGCACTTCAAACGAGTGTCGAATCTACACCAACAAAGAGCTGATGAAGTTGCTCGGTGTAGAAAGTCGTTATCTCAAAAATCTCAGAGATAACGGATACCTTTCCTATTCAAGACATGGGGATAAGTACTGGTACACCCAAGCCGATGTTGACACATTTCTACAGCGCTTCAAGTATGAGGCTTTTGCCAATGTGAGAGGAGGCGTCCGATGACAACTGATACCATTAAGTCGCTCCCCGCTTATGTCGAAGAGCTCGCCCATGGCGATAGCGGGTGTCCTTACATCCGAGTTGGCACTGAATACTACCGAGAAGTCTTGCGTCCGCAGGCGAATGGCACCTCTTGTAAATGTCTTGTGCTATGGAAAGAATCCACAATCAAGTTAGATTTCGGCAAGGAATATCTGAAGGATGTGCCGAAGTATGACTGTTTCTGTACGGTTCCGAGCCATACCGATTTTCGCAAAGTAATCGGCAACGCTTACAACCGCTATGAACCCATTACCCACATACCGGAATCCGGAGACTGGAGCGCAATTGACAGTCTGCTCCGCCACATCTTTGAGGAGCATTACGAGTATGGTCTTGACTATATCCAATTGCTGTATCAGATGCCGCTTCAAAAATTGCCGGTGCTGATACTTGTTTCCGAACAACGCAACACCGGTAAGACGACATTTTTGAATTTTCTCAAGGCTATCTTTCAGGATAACGCCACTTTCAATACCAACGAGGACTTTAGAAGTAAATTCAATGCTGACTGGGCAGGCAAGTTGCTCATCATGGTTGACGAGGTGCTTCTGTCACGGCGCGAAGATTCTGAGCGTCTGAAGAACCTCAGCACCGCCAGGTCGTACAAGATGGAGTCAAAGGGTAGGGACAGAAACGAGATTGCCTTCTTCGGGAAATTCGTACTGTGCTCTAACAACGAGTATTTTCCGCTTGTAATCGACCGCGAAGAGGTACGCTACTGGGTGCGCAAAGTCAACACTCTGGCAAAGGACGACCCTTTCTATATGGATAAACTTGTGGCTCAGATACCGGCGTTTCTCCACTTCCTTATGCAGAGAGAACTGTCGGTGAAATGCGAAAACCGAATGTGGTTCAGCCCGGAAAGATTGCGTACCGCCGCGCTCAACCGCATCGTGACAGCCAACCGCTCCAAGATTGAATATGAAGTTGCCGAACTGCTGATGGACATAATAGACTACTCCGGCGACGCATCGGTCTCCTTCGTGGTGAACGACATCGCTACCTTGCTCACCTACCGTAATGTCCGTGCCGACACAAGCGAGATACGCCGCCTGTTGCAGATCTACTGGCACCTCAAACCGGCGTCAAATTCTCTTACCTACTGCTTCTATTCGATGGGAATTCCGCCTGCCAAGTACACCGCCAAGACCTCCGTCGGTCGGTTCTACACCGTTACCAAAGATTTTATCTTGAATTTATCTCTATTTTGATGAATTGATGAATGAATTAAGGAAAGGGAAGAGAATCAGTATGTTATAGTATCGCAGGCTTTCATCAAATAGATTCGTGGGGGATGAGAAGTTCCCTATTCTTTCCCTTTCATTCATAATAACCTGATGATGAATTGGATTGGACTGTAATACTGCGAGTTACACACTTTTTCATCATTTCATCAAAAATCTACCGATTTTAATTTCACAAAATAGCGTATTCCGGACTTCGAGACCGCTATTGAATAGGTCTCAGGCGTATCCGGAAAGACGTAGAGGGATTGCTTGCAATAATACCTGGCAAGGTATAGCCTAATATACCTTCATGCGAAGGTTGGTGGCTCCGATGCGGAGACTGACCGTGCAAGCACACCTGTTATATAATCAATTTCAACCAAACCGTAACCAAAATCACCAATATTTATATGTCTTCACCAAAACAGATGATGGACTTCAAGCCCGTCAAATCAGTCGATGCCAATGTCAGCAACGAGCACCAGCGCAACTGGAGCGATGAACTTTTCGAGCGAAAGACCAAAGACCCCGACCACAACTACGACCGCTCCCGAACCGCACTGAACTTTCAGATAGGACCGGGAGGCATGATAGCCGCCGTTGATAAATCCAGGCGCATCGGTGACAAAGTAGATGACATTATTAAGGTTCGGCTCCGTCCGGGTGCTCGTGTCACTGCCATTTCCAACCGTGCAGTCATGGTCGTATTCGGTGGCAACCGTGAGCGGATGCGCGAGATGGCCTTCGGCAGTCAGGAATTCAACGAGTATGAGGAAACAAATGGGCATCTGATTCGGCAACCGGAAATCGAGCGATGGGCAAAGGATGTGTATGGATTCGTGTGCCGTGAATTCGGAGAAGAAAACGTAGCCTCGTTCATCGTCCATCTTGACGAGACGGGACCACATGCGCATTGTGTGTTCGTGCCATTGACTGCCGACGGTAGGCTCTGCGCTAAGGAAGTCCTTGGAGGCAAGAACAAGATGGAGGCACGGCAACACATGAGAGACTTGCACACACGACTTGCCGAAGTGAACAGTAAATACGGCCTTGACCGTGGCGATGACATCCGCGAGACCGGTGCACGCCATCGCTCTAACGCCGAATACAACCGCGACCTTCACCGTGAAAACACCCGGCTCGAATCTCTTATAGGCGACAAATCGGAGTTTTTGAGTCGGCTTGAAGAGCGAATAAAGAAAGCGGAAACACGAGTCAAAGGTCTCACGACAATGATTGCGAATCTTGAAAGGCAGGAGTGGGAACTGAACGATGAAATTGCGCAGTTGGAGGAGCAGATTGATAACGGTGCCGGAGATGTTTCCGAATTGCGTTGTCGCATTGCTGGACTTCAAGCCGAACTCGACTCTACCGGACAGAAACTCACCGACAAACGCGATAAACTCAAACTCGCCGACCGGAAACTTGCAGAACTTCAGGATGAGCTGCATGCCGTCAAGGAGAAGCGAGACTCGGCGCAAAAGAATTATCATAAGGTGACGAGCAAACATCAGGAACAAATACGCATGAGGCTCACCGATGCCGTCTTTGCCAGGATGGTTGTCGATGTGCGCTCAATGCTCGAATCCATGCCACCGGAACAAAAAGCCGATTTAGACGGAGAATTCCTGACTGCAATAGCCGAGCAGCCCAACGAGATTCTGAAGTGTGCCATGTATCTATTCCTCGGCTACTTCGACGGCGCAGCCCAATTCGCCCAGTCATGCGGCGGCGGAGGCACCGACAGCTCGCTACCGTGGGGACGCAATCCGGATGAAGATGACCGCCGTTTTGCCTACCGTTGCATGATGCAGGCGCATAAGATGCTCAATCCCGCCGCTCCCAGACGCAGCATGGCTGGCAGACGGTGACTAAAAGTGAACCAATCCAATATCCCCTAAACTAATTCTAAACAAAACTAATGAGCACTCCATCAAATAACTTTTTGGAGAGTGCTCTTTTTATGTTATAAAACATATTGCATCATAATAACTTCGATTTTTGATGCACGCTCGGTAATAATTTATTAACTTTGCGTTCAAATTTAATAAATCAATCATGAAGACAAAAACAGAAAGACAGAAGCTAAATAGGATAAAAGCAGTATTAGCCGAAACTGGTCACACTGGTAAATGGCTCGCCGAACAACTCGGTAAAGACCCTGTGACTGTATCAAAATGGTGTACTAATACTTCTCAACCGGATTTGTATACGCTCCAAGAAATTTCACAATTACTAAATATTAATATCCGAGTTTTGATTGTGCCGACAGACAATCAGCAAATGATCACTTCTGTTCAATGATATTTCCCCATGTTGACAAAAGATATAATTGACAAGATTTTAACAATCTATCGCGATTCTCCACAAGAGACTGTTGCCACAAAAGGTTTTGGGTGGGTTAATTTGGCAAAATTGGGCTCTCCTATACGAAAGGCAGGTATCGATTATAAAGCCTTAGGTTATGAAAAGATATCATATCTTTTCAAAGATATACCTGTCTTTGAATTAACAGAATATATAAAAGATGGGAATCCACCTATAATATATTCAAGTTTCGCAAGTTCAACTTGCTGATTTCAGATTGTAAAATTTAGCGATATGAGCCAATTCGTCAGAATGA
>PPYF01171875.1_pt1 | contig 27929 bp, 24 predicted proteins | sample 1559871 | NCBI WGS metagenome assembly PPYF01 (sample SAMN08240021, study PRJNA423297) | Human gut metagenome, whole genome shotgun sequencing project.
CAACCAAAACAGCCACACGCACAATCTGCACCTACAGCCTCTCCACTCTCTGCCACCACATCCAGCCACACGCACACCCCTCCCGCGGCCAAGACCAGCCTCCAGGCGGCGCAACCGCACAAAAAAAGCACTTCATCAAAAAGACGAAATGCTTTCGTGGTTCCACTTTTCTTCAAGACCCTTTCCGGTCTCCTCAAAACACTTAACGCGTGTCACACGTCCCCGGCTACACACAGCTCTTACCCACGGCAATCCCGTTTCCCGGATTTCCCGCAGCCGCTTCACCCGGGCAGCTTCCGGACGCACTTCAAAAACCTCCTGGTTCGGCTGCTCTCACCCGCTGACAGCCGTTCTCTGGAAACCGGTGCTGATTTTTTACTCTTTCCGTTCTCTGCCTTTTCCTGTTCTTTATAGTCTATGCAAATTTCAAATATTTGTCAAGGGTTTTCTTGCCCGAAACAGTTTCTTAATCCTCCGTGAAAGGTTCATCTGCCGGATATCCTCCGGCGAGTTTCTGCATGCAGCGCTGGATGGAATCCTTGGAATTTCCCCAGCTCTTATCCTTGTTCCGGTAATCGTATTTTTCCGTAAACCAGGTCACTTCTTCCTGCAGCCTTTTGTAATTTTCTTCCATCAGACGGAACAAGGTCGGATAAAACGTTTTCTTCTGTTTCTCATTGAGCTTCTTCTCCGCCGTTTCCACCAGATCTCCGAAGTGCGGCAGACAGAATCCCTTGCTCTCTTCAAACAGCTGAACAAATTCCGGACTGCTTTTGTACAGATCAAAAAAGGTATCCAGATACCGTTCATAATTCGCCTTAAACTGGCTGCATACAAAGCAGGAACATGTTTCCTCCTGTACCCACTGCCCGATGGATGTCTCCGGCGCCTTTCCGGACAGGGATGTCTTCTGCATCCGTTTCATGAAGGAACTTTTTCCCGGTGTGAAGCCGTCCATCTGTTTTTTCAGATCCTGATTCAGACGCTTCAGATGTGTGCTGAGGATCAACGCACTTCCCAGACGGTTTCCGTAATCATACATCATTTTGTAGTGATGGCGGCAAAACCCCTCCTTGTCCGTCATCCCCCGCACATCCTCTTCCATATAAGAGGCTCCGCTTCCCAGGGCATAGGAAATGGCATGCTGCTCCGCCTCCCGCTCCAGAAAGCAAAACGGGCATTCGTCCTGTGCCTTGAACGCATCCATCAACGGTATTGTGTGAATTGATTCCTTCATCTTGTTTTCCTCCCTTTTCTCAGACCTTCTCCCTGTCTCTTATCTGTCTCTTAAAATGGTGTTCCATCCAATACAAACGGCGTCGTCTGATAAACGTAATAGTTGAGCCAGTTGGTATAAAGATTATTTGCGTGGGCGCGCCACATCAGCAGCGGCCGGGTATCCGGATCGTCATTTTTGAAATAATTTTTCGGAACCTCAATGGGCAGCCCCTTATCGCTGTCACGCTTATATTCCCCCGCCAGCGTCACCCGGTCATATTCCGGATGGCCCATCACAAAGATCTTTCTTCCATTGTCCGCCATGCCCAGATAAAAACCTGCTTCCTCTGATTCCGCCAGGATCGTCAGCTCGCTGCATTTGCGAATCTCCTCAATGGGCACTTCCGTGTGGCGGGAATGAGGCGCCAGAAACATATCGTCAAAGCCCCGCACCAGTGGAATCTTCCGGTTGTTGACCTTGTGCCAGAACAGGCCGAATTTTTTCTGATCGAGCATCCGCTTTTTCAGTCCATAAAAATGATACAGGCTTGCCTGCGCCGCCCAGCACAGGAAGATCGTCGATGTCACATGGGTGTTGGTCCATTCCATGATTTCCACCAGTTCCTGCCAGTAATCCACTTCCTCAAATTCCATCTGCTCCACCGGCGCCCCGGTAATGATCATGCCATCGTAATAATTCTTCTTCACATCTTCAAATTTGATGTAGAAAGTATTCAGATGGCTGGTGGACGTATTTCTGGACTCATGGCTGGCAGCCGCCATAAACGTCACATCCACCTGCAGCGGTGTGTTGGAAAGAGAACGCAGAAGCTGAAGCTCCGTATCCTCCTTCAAAGGCATCAGATTTAAGATCAAAATCTTCAGCGGACGGATATCCTGATGGATCGCCCGGTTTTCATCCATAACAAATATATTCTCCTGCTCCAGAATCTCCTTTGCCGGCAGATCGGCCTGTACTTTTACTGGCATATCTTTCTTCCTCTCTTCTGTCTGTGATTTTTAACGGATCATATCCAAAAACTGTTCTTCCGAAATCACCGGAATTCCAAGTTCCGCTGCTTTTTTATTTTTGGAAGAGGTGGATGCTGTGTCGTTGTTCACCAGATAGCTGGTCTTTTTCGTCACGCTCCCCGTCACTTTTCCGCCCAGCGCTTCGATACGGTTTTTCATCTCGCTGCGGTTCTCAAAATGCTCCAGGCTTCCCGTAATGACAAAGGTCAGTCCCGCAAGCTTCTGCTCTTCTTGGGAGCCTTCCGGTTTCTCCAGTTCCAGATGCTCCAGAAGATGATCCAGCCTCCGATTGTTTCTTTCATCCTCGAAATAGCTCACCAGGCTCTGTCCGATCACTTCTCCGATCCCGTCAATTCCCGTCAATTCCTCCACCGTCGCATGGCGGATACGCTCCAGGTCATAGTCAAATTCCCGGCAGATCATCTTTGCGTTCGCAAGCCCGATATTCAGGATCCCCAGTCCATAAATGACCCTCCAGAGTACCGTATGGCGGGCTTTCTGAATGCTCTGCCACAGATTTTCATAGGATTTCTCTCCAAAACCGTCCATCGCGACAATCTGATCCCTGTAACGGTCCAGTTCAAAAATATCTCCGAAATCCTGCAGATATCCATGACCGATAAATTTCTCCAGCGTCGCCTGGGACAATCCGTCAATATTCATCGCATCCCTGCTCACAAAAAGCGTAAAGGTCTTGATCGCCTTCGCCGGACATTCCGGGTTGACGCAGTACAGCGTTTCCACATCGTTGACCATCTGGATCTTCGTCGGTCCTTTGCACGCCGGACATGTGTCCGGAATATCTTTCACCCCGCTGCGGGTCCTGTTTTCCGCGATCTGCGGAATGATCATATTCGCCTTGTAAACCTCGATCCGGTCTCCGATTCCAAGTTCCAGGCTTTTCATAATGCTGATATTGTGAACGCTGGCTCTGGACACCGTAGTCCCCTCCAGCTCCACCGGTTCAAAAATCGCCACCGGATTGATCAGCCCTGTCCTGGACGGACTCCACTCGATTTCCAGCAGCGTCGTCTCCTTCTGTTCATCCGCCCATTTGAACGCGAAAGAATTCCGCGGAAATTTCGCCGTAGCGCCCAGGGATTCCCCGTATGCGATATCATCATAAATCACCACCAGACCGTCAGACGGAAAATCGTTTTTCACAACCTGGGAAGAAAAATACTCCATCGCCTCATCCAGCGTATCCGCGGTCACAACCCGGTATTCCACCGTATCAAAGCCCTGCTCTTTCAGCCATTCCATCTGACATTCCACCGAATTGTCGAACGTCTCTCCTTCGGCGCGCACCAGCGTGAACGCCATAAACCGCACATGACGTCTCGCTGTGATCTCATTGTTCAGCTGGCGCACGGAACCGCTGCACAGATTTCTCGGATTCTTGTACTTTGCATCCACATCCTCGATTTCCTCGTTGATCTTCTCAAAATCAGAGTATGTGATGACCGCCTCTCCACGGAGTACCAGTTCCCCCTGAAACGGAATTCCCAGAGGAATATTTTCAAAAACTTTTGCATTGTTTGTCACGACCTCTCCGATCAGCCCGTTTCCTCGCGTCACGGCTTTCTCCAGACCTCCATTCCGGTAGGTAAGGACGATGGTCAGTCCATCCATTTTCCAGGAGAGCAGGCACTTCTGGTTCCCGATAAACTCCCTGAGCACTTCCACATCCTTGGTTTTATCCAGAGAAAGCATCGGGCTTTCGTGGGCCTCTTTCGGCAGTTCATTGACCGCTTCATACCCCACCTGCACCGTCGGACTGTTTGCCAGCACGGTTCCGGTCTGTTTCTCCAATTCCACAAGTTCGTCATAGAGCCTGTCGTAATCCAGATTGCTCATGATCTCCCTGTCTTCCTGATAATAGGCCTTTGCCGCCTGATTCAAAAGCCGCACCAGCTCTTTCATTCTCTTTGTCTGATCCATATGCTGCCTCCTACTACTGTTTCCCCTGAATTCTGTTCCGGATTTCTCTCAGTTCTTCTTCCGTCAGCTCCCGGTATTTGCCCGGCTCCAGCCCATCCAGCCGGATGTTCATGATCCGGATCCGTTTCAGCCGCTCCACCCGGTAGCCCAGCGCTTCACACATTCGCCGGATCTGGCGGTTCAGTCCCTGGGTCAGAACGATGGAAAAACACTTTTCCTTTCTTTTTCTCACCCTGCACGGCCGTGTCACCGTGTCCAGGATCGGAACTCCAGCCGCCATCCGGTTCAGAAAATCTTCCGTCACCGACCGGTCCACCCAGACCAGATATTCCTTTTCATGAAAATTTCTCGCCCGCATGATCCCATTGACGATGTCCCCGTCATTGGTCATCAGCAGAAGGCCTTCCGAATCCTTGTCCAGCCGCCCCACGGGATAAATTCTCACCGGATAGTTCAGATAATCGATCACATTATTTTTTTCCCGTTTCTCCGCCGTACATACGATCCCCCGCGGCTTATAAAACGCCAGATAGACTTTTTTCTGTTCCGGGGTGATCTTTTTTCCGTCGACACAGACAATGTCTGTCTCTCCCACCTGGGCTCCCATCTCCGCGGGACTCCCGTTGATCGTGACTCTCCCGTCTGCAGTCAGACGGTCCGCCTCTCTGCGGGAACAGAATCCCGCGTCACTCAGATATTTGTTTACTCTCATCCGTTGTTTTCCACCTCACAGGACAACAAAAGCAGTTTTGCACATCTTCCGGACGGTCCGTTCCTTTGTACAAAGCTGCTTTTTTGTTTCCTCTATCTTTGACCAGATTTACTGAAGGCTTTCCACATATGCTTTCAGATCCGCATCGCTCTCCAGCGCCTGCTCATAAGAAGCCTGCACATTTCCTACCAGCGCCTTTACTTCTTCCCGCTCCAGCGCGCTGCTCATCGCCTCCGCAATCTGCGTATCGCTTTCCACGTCCGATGCGATCACCAGATTCCCTTCCTCATTGGTGTACATATACAATTCCATCAGCATCGGAAGCTGGGTGTCAATCTCCTTATATTTACAATTATAGCTGACAAACGCAACGTACGTTCCCTCCGTCGGGCCATCCAGTGTGTACGTGATAATATCATTGTAGCTTTCCACTTGATCCTCTGCCGTGATCTGGGCTTCATCTTCGGCAGGAAGCGTATCGACTGCCTCTTTGATCGTCCCGATATCCTTGGAAGCCAGCGCAGTAAAATAAGTGGTCGCCACCGCGCTTACCTGTGCATTATTTTCCGCCGCAAACTCTTGTCCCGGCTCGCCGGCGCTCTGCTGTCCATCCTCCTGACCGGACTCACCGGCAGGCGTTGGCGTCGCAGTGACCTGAGCATTTCCCCCGGCCCCTTCCTGATCCGAATTGGAAGAAACCAGATGTACAACCAGCAGTATCAGGCCGACTACCACAAGAATCGCCAGAATCAACAGCATATAACGCAGATTATCCGAAACCCATTCCCTGAAACGGTCTTTTCTCGACATTGGTTTTGCCATATTCTACCCTCTCTTTTCCTTCTTTTTTACGATAGCACAAAACCCCTATTTCCATTTCTGGAGATAGGGGCTGTCACACGCGTCTGGAGGGATTCGAACCCCCGCCACACGGTACCGGAAACCGTTGCTCTATCCCCTGAGCTACAAACGCTTACATCCACGAAACTCTCAGCAAAATCTTCTGAGTATTCCCTGAATAAGTATTGATTTATCTGCTGTCCATAAAAGCATTTGCGTCTCTTACTTTTACGATACAACATTGTTATCATACTACATTCAGCGAATCTTGTCAACTGCCTCTCGCCGAAAAGTCAAAAACCAGAATGGCACCGCAACAGTCCAGCCAGCTGAACTGTTACGGCATCCGCCCCATCCCTCAGAACACAATCTGATTCAAAGTCCTGCTGTAAAGATACGCCTGATTGGCAAGGATCTCCTGAGGCTCTACCTGGGTCTGATTGATATCCGTTACCATCTCTTTGAGCATGTCCCTGCTCACTTTCTCATCTGCCGGCACAAGGATACATTCATGAACACTGCTTGGAAGTATATAGAAATCACCGCCGAATTTTTCTGACAATTCCTTCAGCATACCAGGATATCGGATACAGATCGCGCCGAAGGTTTTCTTCTGGTTTGTCAGTACATACATGGGAAATATCCGGTATTCCGCCTCATCCTCTGTTTTCGCTACATCAACATCCGCATTCAGAAAGCACTCCCGGAGGATCTCTCCCATAGGACGCAGGCTCGCCTTCAGATCTGAGACGGTATTCTCCCACGCCTGACGGTCCAGCTCTTCCCCTGTGATCCCCCACATCTCCAGATGGTTTTTGTTGATCAGTATCGTAGCCTGCCCGCTTCCAACCGAAGCGGTCATATAATAATAGACAACTGCCAGATCCAGATACGTCCGATAGGGAATCTCCCGGAGTATTTCCCGATTCATTCCGATGTTCACCAGCTTACAGTAAAGATGTTTTTTCGCGTTCTCATAATCCGAAAAAAAATCCGTATTGATATCCAGCAGCGAATCATCCATCTCGTAATAATTTTCCAGCAGGCATGCCGCCAGACGAACCACCGAACTTCCTCCTTGGTAACGCTCATAGAAACTGCCAATATAAATCAGCGGCGCTACTTTACAGGCTTTCCTGGTGATACTGACCGCATCCCTGGATACTCCGTTGTTTTTCTTTATCGTCTGCAGAGCAACCTGATACTCCTCTCCCGCCTGACGTCGGATTTCCTTCAAAAACGCCTGTGTAAAATCTTCATAACTCATGTGCAAAAACCACCTTTCTCATTCAAGACACAAACTTTTCCTCTTCAGAAACTTTATAATTTGGGACAGATTTTCACACAATAGGATGGTTCACCTCCTGTCTCACCTGAAAGCACGATCAAAGCATTATTCAATTATATTCATTACGGAATTTATGGCGACAGCCGCCAGAACACAGAAAGAATATCGCCCTGGAAAAAGAAACTTTCCTGAAAGGTTTTCTGTGAATTTTATTCTAACCGATATACATGCCATTGTCAACCAAAAAGCTGTTTTCAAACACGCTTCACACCCAGACCTGAAAAGCGATTCGCCGGGAATTTATAGAAAATCCCCGGCGAATCGCTCCAATGCCCATCCATAGGCTTCGCTCATTTACTTCAATACTATTTGACAGAACCTGTGATACCTTCCGCGAAGCTCTTCTGCAGGCAGAAGAATACGATCGCAGTAGGAACAGTACAGATAAATACACCAAGCATCAGCATACCGTAATCTACGGAATATCCGCCCAGCAGGTTCGCTACCAGCATTGGCATGGTAATAGACTCATTGGTTTTCAGAATTACCTTCGGCCACAGATAATTGTTCCATGCGTTCATAAAGGTAATGGTCATAGCTGCCGCATAGGTAGATTTCATGGTCGGAATAAACATGCGGAAGAAAATTCCGATCTCGCTGAGTCCATCCATTCGTGCCGCCTCGATCATATCATGCGGGAAAGATCTCGCGCTCTGCCGGAACAACATGATCAGGAACGGTGTGGACAATGACGGAAGCATAACCGCCGTCATTGTGTTAGTCAGTTTCATGGTTGAGAACATCCGGAACAGCGGGATCATGATCGCTGCGAATGGGATCATCATTGCCATCAGCAGAATTGTCATCACGATATCTTTGCCCTTATCATGATAGATCTCAAAACCATATCCGGCGATCGAACAAATCAGAAGCGCCAGGAATGTCAGCACGATCGCGTTTCTGAAGGAATTGAACAGTGCCCTTGCAAGATCCTGATTTGCGATCAGGCTTTTAAAGTTTTCGACCAGATATCCGCCCGGATAGAGCCGTCCGGCTACAACATCCGTACTCTTGTTGGTTGCACCGCAGAACATATAGTACAGCGGAAAAACGGAGAGCAGAGATACGATGGTCAGAAATGCATACTGGAAAAATTTCTTACCTTTGCTCATCATCGTTCATCACCTACTTTCATCTGAATCACTGCCAGAACCGCCACCATGATCAATACGATAATCGACATTGCCGCCGAATATCCGAAGTTGGGGCTCTGCACGAAGGACATGTTATAAATGTAATGGGACAATGTCATGGTTGCCTGTCCAGGACCTCCGTTAGTCAGGTTCATAGACTCATCAAACAGCTGCAGCGTACCGTTTGTCGACATGATCGCCGTCAGAAGGATCGTCGGCTTCAACAGCGGCACGGTAATCTTAAAGAAAGACTGCCTCGGGCTCGCACCGTCAATTTTCGCAGCCTCATAAACAGAATACTCAATGTTCTGAAGACCTGCCAGATAAAAGACCATATTATATCCGGTCCAGCGCCAGATCAGCGCGATGATGATAACCGCACGTGCTGTCCACGCATTGGCAAACCACATCACGGGTTCCATACCGATTCCACGGAGAAGTGTGTTGACCAGGCCATCGTTGGCGAACATGGAACGGAAAATCATGGAATAAGATACCAAGGATGTTGCGCACGGCAGAAAGATCATCGTACGGAACAGTCCCTTGAATCTCAAATGTTTGTTGTTCAGCATGGATGCCAGGATCAGCGCCAGGATCAACATCACCGGTACCTGAATGATCAAATAAAATATGGTGTTGAAAAGACATTGACGGAATGTGGCATCCTGAAGAATACGGGTATAATTGGTAAGACCTCCGAATTTCAGATTAATGCCCAGACCTGTCTGCAGCGACAGAATAAACGCCTGGATCATCGGATAGAAACTCATCCAGGCGATCAATGCAGTGGCAGGGATCAGAAAAACCCATCCGGTCAGATTATGTCTTCTCTCAAGTGAAAGTTTCTTTCCTGAACCTTTCATAGGACTTCCTCCTTACTATGTGAAGAGCAGAAAGTTTTCTGCATACCAGATGATACAGGAAAAGGCCTGCTGCCATCTCCGACAGCAGACCTTCCGTACGTCGTCTATACTCAGCCGCCCATATTGAATTCTACAGTATCCTGAGCTTTTTCAATTTCAGAATCCATATCTGCACCCTGCTGTGTGATTGCAGACAATGCAGTTCCTACAGCATTACGTGCGTCATAGTAGAACGGTCCGGTAACATTGGATGGAGTCTGCTCTGAGAATCCAAGGATCTTGCTGTTCACCGCATCTCCTCCGAAGAATTCAGAAGGCTCTGCGTATACGTCAGATTCTTTTGCCGGTGACCAGGTAGCGATTGCTCCGGTACCTGCGGTCAGCAGATCGTCATACAGCTCTGTGCTTCCTGCAAAGGTAGCATTCAGGAAATCCATTGCCAGTTCCGGATTGTCGCAGTTGGAAGAGATTGCCCAGGAAGAACCACCGTTGTTGGAGTAGTTGGTAGCATTTTCCTGTCTCTCCAGTCTCGGCATATTGGTGATCGCCCATTTTCCGGACTGATCTTCCTGTGCCGTGATGGAGGCCATGATCCAGCAGCCGTTGATGGAACTTGCTACTGTTCCGTTATTCAGAGATGCTACGTACTGATCCCAGTCGGTAACCTCTACCAGAGTTCCGTCTTCTACCATCTGTACATAAATTTCCATACACTCTTTCAGTGCGTCGTTTCCAACAATATTTACGCTTCCGTCTTCATTAAACAGAGAAGCTCCGCAGGACTGCAGCATCTCCATGATCAGGTCCGGAGAACCTGCCTGGGAAGTAAGGATCGGCTGTCCTGTTTTTTCTTTGACAACTTTTGCCTTCTCCATGAAATCACTCCAGGTAATATCCGTAAAGTCATCAATCGTAAATCCTGCCTGCTCCAGATAATCCGTTCTGTAAGCCGCGATTACCGCACCGTTATCAAACGGAACACCGTAGTTCTTGCCGTCCACTACGGAGTAAGCAACCTTTGCTTCTGCAAATTGTGAAAAATCAACGCCTGAATCTGTCAGATCAGTGAAGATATCCGGATAGTTGGCAACATATTTCTGGAAAGAGTTGTCCTGCATCAGGAAGATGTCCGGCAGAGTGCTGTAATCACCTGCGGATGCCGCTGTTGTCAGGTTTGTCTCGATATCATCGGACAGAACTTCTGTAACTTCAACCTTGAATCCTTCATGATCCTGCGCATAAATCTCAGCCGCTTTCTCGATCGCGTATACATTGAAGTTCGGGTCCCAGGTCCATACGGTCAGGGTGTTGTCACCGGATCCGCCGCCTTCCGAAGACGCAGTGCTTCCACTGCTGCTTCCGCTGTCTCCGCCCGATCCGCCGCAGGCTGTCATTGACAGCACCATGGTTGACGCAAGAAGCAATGCAATTACTTTTCTTTTCATTCTGATATACCTCCCTTTGTCTTTTTATACATATTGACGTATTATTTTTTGTCGCGCGCGTTATTCTTTCGTCGATATGTATATTTTTTTGTTTCTCCCATCGATGTTTATGGGCATATTATACCACAATGAAATTCTATTATGTAAGCGTGTTCAACCACATACTATGCAAATTCGAACATCATAGTCCCATTTCTATCGTTTTCAAGGATTCGGCGATATCACCATCCCTCTTCGGCTTTCACGTCACAATTTAACAATTTACCTTCATAATTTGCCGATGACCGTCTCCATTCGCTCGGCGAAACACCCATAATCTTCTTGAAATTTCTGTTAAAAGTAGACAAAACATCAAACCCCGTGCGGTTTGCAATTACGCTCATGGAGTCATTGGTTTTCTGCATCAGTTCACAGGCCATCCGGATTCTCACCAGGTTGATATACTCCGCGGGCGGCATCTGCATACACGCGTGAAACACTCTTCTGAAATGCGTCTCGCTGATATGGCAGCGCTGCGCCAGGTCCTGGATGCGGATCTCCTGGGCAAAATTATCACTGATATAATCCAGCGCCATAGAGATCATCGGCTGATATTTTTCCGGACCTGTCCGATTCTCTGTCTCATTTACATTCACTCTGGCAATTTCCAGCAGCAGAGCCAGGAGAAGGCTTTTTACCTCATCCAGATAATATTCCTCCACGTTTCTCATCAGTTCTATAATATGGCGGATGATCCCCGCCATAACAGGCAGCTGGTTCACATGATAGAGCTGTCCGCTTTTTGAAATTCTCCGGATCAGTTCCTGTGCCTTTCGCGGATTGTCCGCATACTGCTCCCGCAGGAAATTGTCCGTATCGATAAACAGATATTCCCAGCTGCTTTCCGTGTCTGGTTCATTGACGGTAGCATGAGGATAGCTTTTGGGGATGATAGAAAACATGTCCCCCTCAAACCGCTGAGAGTACTCCGCGTTTTCCAGAAACATCTCCCCGTTTCCAGAGTAACAGAATCCGACTTCCATATAATTATGGAAATGAAGGCAGTCCCCTTTTTTCTGTCCGTTAGCGCTGTGGATCCATTTCTCCCCAAGCAGCGCAAGCAGCGGTATACCGGGCGGCAGCTCATAGTACCGGAACTCCACTTTCTCTTTTTTCCTTCTGCTCAATTTCCGTTTCCTCCATAAGAAGTGAAAAGGCCGCCGTCCGAAAATGACTTCAGAGACAGCAGCCTTTTCTATTGTTCTGTTATTTGCCAAGTTTTCTCTGGATGAATTTTGTAATCTCCATGACTGGAATGATGATAAATCCAAGCGCCATCGCAATCGCATACTCCATAAGACTGATATGCTCGAAGGAGAATGCATTGGAAAGGAACGGAATGTAAATAACCGCCGTTGTAAGCAGCAGAGCGAGAATCATCGCTCCCCAGATATATTTGTTCTTGCTGCTGAGACGGAAAATAGATCCTCTTCTGGAACGCATGTTGAAGGAGTGGAAAATTTCCACCATGGACAGTGTCAGGAAGGCCATTGTCATACCATCCGCGCTGTTGACGATCTCCCATCTTCCGGACTCGATATAATGTCCGATGAAATATGATCCCAGGGTCAGAATGGTGATCCATACACCCTGATAAAATACGTCAAATCCCATACCGCCGGCAAAAATACCTTCTTTGGAATCTCTCGGCGGTTTCTGCATGCTGTCTTTTTCGCTCTCTTCCATACCAAGAGCCAGAGCCGGGAAACAGTCTGTAATCAGGTTGATCCAGAGCAGGTGTACCGGCTGCAGAATCGTAAAGCTCATCAGTGTCGCAAAGAAGATAGACAGTACCTCGGCAAGGTTCGCGGAAAGCAGGAACTGGATTGCCTTACGGATATTGTCGTAAATTCTTCTTCCTTCTTCTACTGCAGATACGATGGTCGCAAAGTTATCATCCGCCAGAACCATATCCGCAACATTCTTGGTAACGTCGGTACCGGTGATACCCATGCCGACACCGATGTCCGCGCGTTTGATGGAAGGCGCGTCGTTGACGCCGTCGCCCGTCATCGCGGTAATCTTGCCTTTCTTCTTCCATGCGTCTACGATACGTACTTTATGCTCCGGCTGAACGCGGGCATATACAGAATATTTTTCAATCTCTTTGTCAAGATCGCTGTCGCTGATTTCATTCAGCTGGGAGCCAGTGATTGCCTCGCTGGCATCTTTGATGATTCCAAGCTGTTTCGCGATGGCAACCGCTGTATCTTTGTGGTCACCGGTAATCATGATCGGACGGATTCCCGCGCTGCGGCATTCCTCGATCGCATCCTTAACCTCCGGACGAATCGGGTCGATCATGCCGGAAAGTCCTACAAAACAAAGATCCTGCTCCAGAAATGCAGGTTCGCTGTTCTCCGGCGCCTTGTCCCACATTCTCTTAGCCGCTGCCAGCACACGAAGCGCCTGGTCAGCCATTCCCTTGTTCGCTGCAAGGATCTCTTCTCGCATTTTTTCGGTCATCGGAACTACTTTTCCGTCAATCCATGCATTGGTACACCGTTTCAGGATTTCATCCGGCGCACCTTTGGTAAACTGAACGATCGTGCCGTCCGCGGTCTGATGTACGGTGGACATCATCTTACGTCCGGAATCGAACGGAGCCTCCATAATACGCGGATACTCTTTTTTCAGTTCGTTCTTCGGGCACTGCATCTTTGTCGCGTCGTTGACCAGGGCACACTCGGTCGGCTCTCCTACCGCCTCTCCGGTCTCGTCCTGCTCTGCGTCAGAGCAAAGCGCCATCGCTTTTGCAAGTTCCATCTCATCGGAAGCGGAATGCTCCACAACCGTCATCTTGTTCTGTGTCAGAGTACCTGTCTTATCGGAGCAGATAATCTGGGTACATCCCAGTGTTTCCACCGCGGTAAGTTTTCGGATTACCGCGTTTCTCTGGGACATCTTTGTAACTCCGATCGAAAGAACGATCGTTACAACGGCTGCAAGGCCTTCCGGAATCGCAGCTACCGCCAGGCTGACCGCTACCATAAAGGTATCCAGCATGCCTTCTCCGGTGATATCCGGATATGCACGGAACAGATCCACCGCGAAAATAATCGCACAGATACCGATAACCAGTATAGTCAAAATCTTGCTCAGCTGGTTCAGCTTGATCTGCAGCGGTGTCGCGTCATCTTTTGCATTTGCCAGGGCATCGGCGATCTTACCCATTTCGGTATTCATTCCGGTACCGGTAACTACGGCGCGTCCGCGTCCGTATACCACAGTACTTCCCATATACATCATATTCTTCCGGTCGCCCAGAGGAATGTCTTTCTCTCCGTTCAGTTCGAGAACGTCCGCCTTCTTGTTTACCGGCACAGACTCTCCGGTCAGCGCAGCTTCCTCAATCTTCATGCTGGCGCTTTCCAGTACACGGGCATCTGCCGGAACCGCATCGCCGGCCTCAAGGACGATCACATCGCCCGGTACCAGTTCTTCGCTTTTTACTGTGACCTGATGTCCGTCACGGATGACTTTCGACGTGGCCGCCGTTATTTCCTGCAGCGCGGCGATTGCTTTTTCCGCCTTGCTCTCCTGTACAACGCCGAGAACCGCATTAATAATAACAACGATCAGAATAATGATTACATCCGCGAATGACTCTCCGGAATAAAACGCTGTCACACCTGAAATCAAAGCCGCAACGATCAGGATGATGATCATCGGATCTTTCAGCTCTTCAAGAAAACGAACGATAAGCGGTGTTTTCTTTCCTTCTTTCAGTTTGTTTTTGCCGTACTGTTCCAGTCTTGCGCTCGCTTCCGCGGAACTCAGACCGTTTTCCTGGCTCTTCAAAGATTCCAGTACTTCCTGGCTCTCCTGTAAGTATTCCTTCAAACTCTGTTACCTCCATTCCGGCAGTATTCTCTGTGAGCAGTTTCCTGCTTCCCTACTGCCGCTCTTGATTTTCTGTTACTGTCCGGCACATCCGGAGCATCCTGGGCAGCCGGACGCGATCCGGTCATCCGCCAGATAATCCAGCGCTTTTGTGATACAACATACTGCATGGGCTGAGATCCCTTCTCTGCTGCCAGTAAAGCCGAGACCTTCCTCCGTAGTCGCCTTCACGTTCACCTGATCTTTCTCCAGATGCAGCGCTTCCGCGATATTTTCCACCATCGTGTCAATATAAGGCAGAAGTTTCGGCTGCTGCGCAATCACGGTCGCATCAATATTTTCAATCAGGTACATCCGCTCTTCCAGCATTTTTCCAACCTGCCGGAGCAGCCCGATGCTGGAAGCTCCCTCGTAAGCCGGGTCATTGTCCGGAAAATGACGCCCGATATCCCGAAGGGCCGCCGCTCCAAGAAGCGCGTCCATCACTGCATGTACCAACACATCCGCATCCGAATGTCCCAGCAGCCCGTGGGTGTAGGGAACTTCCACCCCGCCCAGTATCAGCTTTCTGCCTTCCACCAGACGGTGTACATCATATCCCATTCCAACTCTCATTCAAGCACCTCCCTTCTCTAGGCACCGCTGCCTGTGCTCCTGGAGCATGTCTGCAATGTCTGCAATGTCCGCATAAAGCGGATCAAACGATATCCGAAAATCATTTTCAGACAGGCTCCAGAAACACAGGCTGCCGCCTTGTTTCATTTATTTTGTGGTCCACTGAAGCATCTTACTGATTCTCAGGAAACTCAGACGATTTCTTACATAAGGACAAAGCTGCAGGGTCATCGGAACCAATTCCCGGGAAATTCCAACCTGCTCCGGCTCATAACAGCATCCGGCTTTCTGCAGGATTTTGACCAATTCTCCGGAAGACGGAACTGTATCCAGGATCTTTGCGATCTCCGGAAGAAGTTCCATCAGTTTTTCCGGCTCCACCAGATCCAATGGATCCGGCGTATTCTCCTGCACAGCCGATTCCATCAGACCCTTTTTCCCAAAAGTGTCCCGTAGAAGATCCGTCTCCAGTCCGTGATACGGTTTCAGACGGCACTCTCCTTTTTCAATAGCCTGTGCGATCTCTTCGTACCGCTTTCTGACCATCACCAGCCCCACGGAAACTTTTTCTCCGTGAAGGGCATCTACCTTATCATTGATGACTTCCATTTCCCACAGGTGAGAGACATGGTGTTCCGCACAGGAAGCCGGACGGGAATTCCCGACCATCTGCATCGCGATACCGGACAGCAGAAGCGCATACATCAGCTGCTCAAATGCCTCCGGATCACCTTCCTTCAGCTCCTCAATCAGTCCGATGGTCTTTTCCAGCGCCTCTTCCTCCAGCGCGATCGTCTTCCCACAGATATATTCGTCTGTCACAAGCGCCGCGATCTTCCAGTCCGCCAGCGCAATGTACTTGCCCAGCAGATCTGACATTCCCGATGCCGTCAACCGATACGGAGCTTTGGAAAAAATATCCGTATCCGCAAAAACATACAGCGGTCCCTGCGCCGGAACTGTCTTTTTCATCCCATTCCATGTCATTGCAGCAACGTTGGACAGAAAACCATCCACACTTGCGGCCGTTGGCACAGAAATAAACGGAATACCCCATTTATGTGCCACATAACGGCTCAGGTCGTGAATCGTTCCGCTGCCTACCGCAAGGATCAAATCTGTCTCTTCCGGAAGTGTCTCCTCCAGGATTTCTACGCCATGGTTGTCCGCATGAAGATTTTCGCAGTCGAGACATACGGATTCACAGATCTCCTCCACATCCTCCAGCGCTTCCAGCGCAGCCTCCTTTGTATTTTCATCCCAGACGATTGCCGGAGCGGCAAAATCCCGAAGTTCCCCTTCGGTCAGCATTTCATACAGTTTTCTGGAAGCTCCGGACTCGATCCAGATTCCTTTCACCGTGATTTCATGCTGTCTTCTGCAGGAACAGGGACCCTGAAACTGCTCCACGTCTATTTCCATTCTCTTCACCCTTTCCTTCCCTTTAAAACCTTAATTGAAACCATAAATCTTCTGCGCCAGCTTGTAGCCGTAAACCGCGATTTTCTGGCTTGGACGGCTCTTGGCGCTCATGATCGAACCGAGAAATCCATGGCGGATCCTGAAATAATCCTTCGGATCCTGCGTTTTCAGGTATTTCCACAATTCCTCTTTCTTTTTGAGGTTCTCTTCCATCTCTGAACGCATCATCATTACCGAAGACACCGTCATGATGATGCTGAGATAATTTACCATATATTTTCTAAGCTGCTTATTCAGGTTTTTCTGCTGTCCCATATAGTCGATCATCAGACGGTTGACCCGGATCTGCTGATCGATCCTGCCGATCATCACCTGCTCATTGACGGACTGATCGCTGCGGCCGATAAAGTAACGGTAAAAGTTCACGTCCGCATAATACATGGTCTTCACATACGGGAACGGAACGAACGCTACCAGGTTATCCACATAAAAAGTATGTTCCGGCAGACACAGTCCACAGTCCCGGAGGAGCTGGGTCCGGAATATCAGGGAATGCATCAGGATATACCGGGTTTTGCCCAGCGACTTGGTGTCATTCCATCCGAAAAACGTATCTTCCGGAAGCGAGTGCACATAGCGCATCACTCTCTTTTTCTTCGCTCCCACTTTCTCGTACACATAGTTGCTGATCAGCATATCCAGTGTCTTGTCACCCCGGACTGCTTCCTCGAGAATCCCGAGGATTTTCCGGTAAGCTTCTTCGTTTACCCAGTCATCGCTGTCCACAACCTTAAAATAAAGTCCTGTGGCATTGGCGAGTCCCGCATTTACAGCACCTCCGTGCCCTTTGTTTTCCTGATGGATCGCCCGCACGATCGTCGGATACTTTTTCGCGTATGCATCCGCGATTTCCGCAGTACGGTCTTTGGAACCGTCATTGACGATCAGGATCTCCACATCCTCTCCCCCAACTAAAAGAGAATCGATGCACTTTTCCATATACGCCTCTGAGTTATAACAGGGTACGGCAAAAGTCAGTATTTTCATGATTCCTTTTCCTTCTTTATTTTTTATCCTGGTATTTTTCCTGACCAAGGCGCAGGTCCATATAACTGGCATAGGCGGCAAACGCCGCCGGCATCGGATAATGTTCCTGAGCCTCCTGGGTTTCGACAAAAATGAGTTCTTTGTCAAACGCAGTCTCCGGCTCGGCAATCTTCACCACATATCCGGTCATATGCCATTCCACATGAGAAAAAATATGCTTTGCATCCGGCAGCGGCAGAATCTGCAGCGGCATCAGCCCTCTCTCTTCCACAAAGGAAAGTACCTGGTCTTCCATCAGGCGTCCCTCCGTGTTTGGAAATTCGTAAAGCCCTGCCAGCAAACCCTGTTCCGGACGTTTTCTCACCGCCACATGGCGGCCGTCCAGAATCAGAAGAACGGTCCGCTCTTCGATTCTTCTCCTGGTTTTCTTTTCTTTCACCGGATATGCTTCTATGGTGCCCGTTTTTCTTGCCAGGCACTCTTCTTTCACCGGACATTTTTCACACAGCGGCGCACCGTTGGGTACGCAGACAATCGCGCCAAGCTCCATCAGCGCCTGGTTAAACGCTCCGGATCTTCCCTTTGGCATAACGGCCAGCAGATCTTTTTCCACCCGGCTGCGCACGGACTGCTTCATGATGTCCCCGTCATCCATACGGATCCTTGCCAGGACACGAAGCACATTTCCATCCACCGCAGGCACCGGGATCTCATAGGCGATGGACGCGATCGCGCCCGCCGTATAATTTCCGATCCCCGGCAGTGACTTCAGCGCCTCATAATCCGCCGGAAGCACACCATCATACTGTTCACAGAGGATAACTGCCGCTTTCTGCATATTTTTCACACGATTGTAGTATCCAAGTCCTTCCCACAATTTCAGAAGCTTTTCCTGCGGATATTCCGCCAGATCCTTCACCGTCGGAAGGGTGCTGGTAAACCGTTCAAAAAACGGCTTTACCGCCTCCACCCTGGTTTGCTGGAGCATGATCTCCGACACCCAGATGTGATAGGGATCTCTGTGGGCTCTCCACGGAAGGTCTCTGTGATTTTTTTCATACCATCCAAGCAATGGTTCAATAATGTTTTCAAGCATATAGATTCTCCTTTGTATATTTTGCCACACTTTCATCAAAAATGCAAAATAAACATTGCTTTTCTTTCTCATTTTGATTAGAATTAAGAAACAAAACAAGAAAGCTGAGGAAAAAAACGTGATTGACAGTATCATCTTCGATGTTGACGGTACCCTGTGGGACTCCACAGATATTGTTGCCCGTGCCTGGAACCGTATTCTGGAACAGGAAACCAACCTGGAACCTACGCTTACCGGCGCTACGCTGAAAGGCCTGTTCGGCCGCCTGCTGCCGGACATTGCCGCCGTGATCTTTGAAAAATATGAAAAACAGCGTCAGCTGGAACTGATCGACCTTTGCTGTGAGGAAGAACACCGGGAACTTCTCGCACATCCTGCTCCGGTCTATGAAACTCTGGAGGAAGCGCTTCAGATCCTGTCCCAACGCTATCCTCTCTACATCGTCAGCAACTGTCAGGCTGGCTATATCGAAGTTTTCCTGAAAGCGACGGGACTTGGACGTTATTTCCAGGATCATCTCTGCCCCGGAGATACCGGCAAAGCCAAAGCCGAGAATATCCGCACCATCGTACGTCGCCATGGTCTGAAATCCCCAGTCTATGTGGGCGATACCTCCGGTGACCAGAAAGCCTGTCAAAGCGCCGGCGTTCCCTTTGTCTTTGCCTCCTACGGCTTCGGCACTGCAGAGCAGCCGGAATATACGATCAAAAAGCCGCTGGATCTGACCAGCCTTTTCTGAATTTCCAGAGCAAAGAAGAGAGTGGATCAAAGAATTGTCTTTGAAACACCCTCTTCTTTTTTATTTCATCTTTTCTGTATCTTTGGAAACTTTATTGCTGCGGGACTTCCGGCGCCTGTGTCACCTCCGGTGCGGAAGTTGCTTCCGGTACCTGTGTCGCCTCCGGCGGTGTTGCTTCCGGTGTCGCCGGTACTTCCGTCGGTGTCGGTTCCGGTGTCGCCGGCGCTTCTGTCGGCGTCGGTTCCGGTGTTGCCGGCGCTTCCGTTGGTGTCGGTTCCGGCGTTGCCGGCGTTTCTGTCGGCACAGGCGTTGCAGTTGGAGTTTCCGTCGGTGCCGCAGTTGCCGTCGGTGTTGGCGTTGCGGTCGGTGTCGCGGTTGCCGTCGGCGTTGGTGTTGCAGTCGGTGTCGTCTCAGTCACAGCCGCACTTTCCGGCAGGTTCTGTGCCGCGCGTTCCGCGGAATCATCCCTTACAGAATATTTTTCCGAATAATAAACAATAATTGGTGTTCCCACCTCAATGTTATTATAAATCTTTTTCGCTACACTGAGAGGAAGGTTGATACATCCATGCGATCCACTATTGATATAACGGGTTCCGCCAAAGCTACTTCTCCATGTGGCGTCATGCAGTCCGATTCCTCCGTTGAACGGCATCCAGTAGGTGACATCCGATTCCCACTCGTAGCTTCCGTCCGCCTGTTTGGGACCTCTCAGCGTTTTCGGACTGGTCTTGGAAACCAGCTGGAAAATGCCGGCCGGTGTATAACGGCTCTTCACCATTTTCCCCGTCACACAGCTGCTGTCCACGATCAGCGAACCATCTTTGTAAAACCAGACATGCTGGCGGCTGACATCAATCTCCACATATGTATTGCCAAAGCCATTGTTGTCCGATGCAAATTCTCTGCTGGCGTAAACCGGCTCTCTTGTTGTTGTCAGATGCTCCTCGATATCCTTTGCCAGCTGTGCCGCCTCCTGTTCCTGATCGATCTTCCATCCATAGTTGGACTGGGTCACCTTGACGCCCTCATCGATCCCGGTGGCAGGGAATGTCTGCGCCTCACCGTAAGTGTCCACTGCTTCTGCAAGGCTTGCCACATATTCATTTAATTTCTGATTCCAGACTTCGTCGTTTTTGGAATAACTTCCATTTTCATCCACAGACAGCCAGTCCTTCATTGTATTTCCGTCCAACACCTGTGTCTGACCATCCGGGAGCTGATAGGTAATGCTCGCGCTGACCAGATCGTTCAGCTGTGCTGCCTGCTCCTCCAGATTTGAATCTGCCGCAGTGATCTCCGGCTCGCTGTAAACCCCTGCTTCATCCATATCCAACTCTGTGACACCCTTTGCAACGGCATCTGCGATCACAGCTTTTGCCTGATCCACATCCAGCTGTGTCCCCTGATTCTCTTCCGTCACAACGAATCCATCGCTCTGATACTGAATCTGAGCATTTGTCGGTGCCTGCATCTGATCCGCCTGAAGCTGCTGGAACTGACTGACCTGTTCCTCCAGTTTCGCCTCGTCATATTGCATAGTCACGTTGATCTGATGCTCTTTATTCCTGGAATTTTCCATCAGCCATGCAAACGCATTCTGCTTTTTCAGCAGATCCTGAACGCTGCCGTCCGGCTGATACCGATAATCGATCGTATTTCCCTGTATCTGCTGATCTCCGTTGCGGAAATGGATATCAAGCGTATAATTCTGTGCACTTTCCTCAATCACTTTTTCCACCTGCTCCGCAGTCATGCCGCTGCTGTCCATTCCGTTGATCACAGTTCCATCGAAAAAGTGACTGGTGAAATAAAAGGCACGGTAACCGTAAAATCCAGCCAGAAGAACCACTGCCACCGCTGCAACGATGCCAAAGATCATCAGTTTCTTTTTCCCGCCTTTTCTGCGGGGACCTTCATCCTCATCATCGTCCTCATCGTATTCGTTGTCGTATTCATCGCCGTCGTAATCGCCGTCGTAATCGCCGTCTTCGTCCTGTTCTTCTTCGTCCTCTTCCTCTTTGGCATAGGCATGCGCCGGAATTTCTCCCATCGTATCCCTCACCAGTTTCTGGACTGCCTCCTCGACCTGATCCCCTACGCTGCTGTCTTCTTCCTCATCCGCGCCGGGAATGTCGAATTCCAGCTCTTCCCACTCCTGCTTCTGATCATCGTCAAATTTCATTTTCATACTCCTCTTAAAACCTTTGCGGACACTTTCTGCCCGCCGTTATATTTTCTCTCCTTCTGCTGCACGATAAAGTATATCATAAATTTTAGAAATTAGTGATACAAAATCCATTTTCGTGGAAATTTCAGATTTTCGTCAGTTTTTCGTAATACTTTTGGGCCTGATTACCCGTTGAACAATATCCGCCAGAAAGATGCCCACAGCAATTGAACCAGCAATCTGCAGGGTCTGCATAATATAATGGTTCACCAGTGCCTGATCTCCCTGGACCGCACTGTAAGCAATCTCATACATTCCCGCGCCCGGTACCATCGGAAGGATTCCCGGAATCAGAAACAATGTCACCGGCGCCCGGAAACATCTTGCCAGGATCTGCGAGATGACCGCAGCCGTCAGCGCCGCCAGAAAATTTGCAGTTGCCACGGCATCCGTAAAATGCCCTGCCGCCAGATACACACCCCAGGCAGCTGTTCCGACCAGCGACGAATACACCCAGAGCTTTTTGGGAATATTCAGAAGGATACAGAATCCAAGGGTTCCAAAAAAAGCGCCGATCAGCTGTAACAGAACTTTACCCATAACTTTCGCCTCTCTTTTCTCATAATGCGCCCCGGAACAGCGCCATGGAAATGCCCACACCGATCCCGATCGCCGCTGCGGTCACAAATGCCTCCAGCATCCGCGCGGAACCGGAAATATAATCTCCGTGCAGAGTATCATAGATTGCGTTGGTGATCGCCACTCCCGGCACCAGCGGCATGATGGAACCGATGATAATGGAATGCAGATCAAAATTCCACGGCCACATCCTGGTACACAGAATCGCAGTCACTCCGATCAGAAAAGCTCCGATGGCATTGACCAGAAACACATGCAGATGGATCTTTCTGCATCCCCAGACTCCAAGACCGCTGATCAGCCCGGCAGCCGCCGCAACCACAGCGTCAGGCACCGCCGCGCCGAACATCAGTGTAAATCCGGTCGTCAGGATCATATAGCCCAGAAGATGCGCTCTTGTATCCCCCGGCTCCCGGTAAATTTTTTTGACTTCCCGGAACATCTCTTCCACGGTCATTGCACCACAGCAGAAATTTCTGGAAATCTGATTGATCCGGTCCACCCGCTCCAGGTTCATCGAACGGTTCTCGATCCTTCGCACGACCGTCATGGAATCCATGGAAGGGTCATCCAGTGTCACCGTGAAACCGGTGGTCATCGCAAAAACTTCCGCAGTTTTCAGTTTTGACATTTTCAGCATCCGCAGCATGGTATCTTCCACCCTCCAGGTCTCAGCGCCGCTCTCGAGCATGATCTCGCCTGCCATGACAACGGAATCCAACAACAGTTTATAGTCCATTTCCACCTTCTACTCTTGCCAGAGCACATCCCTGCGGTTTCTCCTGTCGCCCGCAGATGTGCCCGGAATCTGACAACATTTAGATAAAAATATCAAAATTAATCCTTTGATAAAACGCATCCCGGATCTCATTGAAGTTCTCCGGATTCCGCCCCAGGATCCACATCAGTTTCGTGAGCACCGCCTCCAGGTTCATTTCACGGGCTTCCAGAATCTGAAATTCATCCTTGATCCTCCGTCCTACCTCATAGATACCCAGATTACTTCCCTCATAGGTCACCTGTGTCGTCATGACCACAGCTTTTCTGCTGTTCTCATAACGCTTCATCAGCCGACTGAACTCATCCAGCAGACTGTCGGGAATTCCTCCGGTTCCGAAGCTTTCCACAATGATGCCGTCGTATCTCTGAAAAATATCCTCCAGCACCGCCGGCTCAATCCCCGGCGTAAGCTTCAGCAGGAACACCCGCGGATTCCATTCATGGTAAAACCGCACCGGCTCCGTATAGTGTTCCGGCGGAATGTAGCGCACCAGATGTTCCCCTCTCATAACGGCAAGCTGAGGATAATTGATACTGGAAAACGCATCATAACTCATGCTCCTGGTCTTCTTCGCTCTGGTTCCGGCAATAATCTTTCCGCCGAACACCAGGCTGACGCCATTGGATTTCTCATCCATCGCATAAATAATGCTGTCTCTCAGATTCATGCTGGCATCTGTGATCTCCATTTCCAGCGGGCGCTGGGAACCGGTCAGCACGATCGGCTTTGGAGAATTCTGTATCAGATAAGAAAGAGCCGCCGCTGTATATGCCATCGTATCGGTTCCATGGCAGATCACAAACCCGTCATATCTGTCATAGTTTTCCTCAATTGCTGCTGCGATCGCAAGCCACTCTTTATAAGTCATATTGGTACTGTCCAGGCTGAACAGGTTCAGCGCTTCCAGATCACATTTCTGCCGGACAGACGGCAGATACTTCATCAGATCTTCCGCTTCCAGAAGGGGAACCAGCCCTTTCTCCGTATTATGCGAAGCAATTGTCCCGCCTGTGGTCAGTAAAAGTATTTTTTTCTTCATTTTTCCCTCTTTCTTGACGCACTTGCTGTGTCATAAAGGTAGATTTGGAAGTCTACTTCCAAACTCATCTCTGCTCTTCTTTCTATTACACTATACCGCTCATTACTATACCGAACATCTGCCCTGCTGTCAATTCCCTCATTGTTTCCTGCTTTCCGGTCCCTTACTTTCCGAATGCTCATTGTTTCCTGCTTTCCGGTCCCCTGCTTTTCAAATGCTCATTGCCTCCTGCCTCGCGCTCTCAGTTTCCGGATCTTATCCTTCTCTTCCGGAGATACCCGACGAGATTCCAGAATCTTCTGCAGCGCCTTTCTCCAGACATCCTCTTCCAGGCCACAGTGTTCCAGCCACTCCATCACTTCTTCCGGAAAATGAATATAATAGATGGAGACGGCCCAGGCTGCGGCCATCCGCACATAGTATTCCCCGGATCTCATATGCTCCAACAGGTCCAACGCCTGCTTCCGGTATTTCTCGCTGACATAATACTGCAGCATCATCACCAGGGCGAACCGGATTGTATAAGTTTCTCCCGATTGCAGACACTCCAGCAAAAACGGCCACATTTTTTCCGGATATTCCTTTGTTCCTTTCAGACTGCTGCAGAAACTGTCACAGACTGACCAGTTGTCGATGTACGGCAGAAAATCCCGGATCCGCCCTGCCGTCTTCTCAAAGCTGCCGCCGTCAGCCCCGATCACCATCCCCCGCAGCATCACTTCCTCAAACAAACATCCCGGTTCTTCCGCAAGGTACTCCTGACATCCTTCTTTCACAATCACCGCCGCCAGTTTCCGCAGTTTTGGCAGCTGTACTCCAAGAATCCTCTCTTTCGGAACCTCCGGCAGAAGGGACGCGGAAAAATTTTTGTAACCTTCTTCCGCCTCCCGTTTCATCCACGCAAGAATCTGTTCTCTCTTCATCGGTTTCTCCGCTCCAGATCCAGAAGTCTCTCTTTCTTGTCCAGTCCTCCGGCGTATCCGGTCAGGGAACCGTTTTTTCCGATCACCCGGTGGCATGGGACGACGATGGCCACAGGATTTCTGTGATTCGCCATACCGACGGCCCTGGACGCCTTGGGACGGCCGATCTGGCAGGCGATCTCACTGTAACTTCTTGTCTCTCCGTAAGGGATCGTCAGAAGCGCATCCCATACCAGTTTCTGAAACTCGGTTCCCTTCAATTTCAGCGGAAGTTTAAAGGTTTTACGCTTTCCCTGGAAATATTCTTCCAGCTGGCGCGCCGCCTCATCGGATACCTCCGTCCTTTCCTGCTGCTCCTTTTCCTCCGGAGATTCTTCCGCAAAATCAATGCCTGTCACATAGGATCCCTCACACCGGATTTCTATTCTGTTTCCGGCGATCTCATAAATATGGCCTGCAGAAATCTCCTTTCCGTTTTGTTCTTTCTGTTTTTTTTCTTTTTTTATGTTCTCTGCTTCTCTCATTTCTTCTGCTTGCTGTACTTCCTCTAATTTTCTATAATCTTTTGGCTTTCTATATTTCTTCTGATTTTCTGTACTCTTTTGGTTTTCCGTATTTCGTCTGACTTTCTCTAACCTTATTTTTCCTGATTTTCTGCATTCCTTCTTCTGTTTCCAAAACTTTTTCCATAGTGAAAGGAATCGTAACTATTATATCAGATCATTGATAAAATTCCATGAAAATCTGAGTAAAAAATATAACAGTTCCTCTTGCCGAATGCCTAAAAAGCCTCTCGAAAATCTGTGAAATCCATTGAAAAAACTGAAAAATCTTTTATAATGAAAAGAAAGCACACAACCTGCTTTACAATATGTAACCAAGGGGGATTTTTCAAATGAAAAAATCATACGAAATCGACATGTGCAACGGTCCGCTGCTTGGAAAGCTGTTAATCTTTGCACTGCCGCTGATGCTGTCCGGAATCCTTCAGCTGCTGTTCAACGCAGCTGATATTATTGTGGTAGGACGTTTCACCGGAAGCCATGCTCTGGCGGCTGTCGGCTCAACATCTTCACTGATCAATCTGCTGGTAAATCTGTTTATCGGATTTTCCATCGGAGCAAATGTTCTGACTGCCCAGTATTACGGTGCAAAAGATCATAAAAATATTCATCAGACCATACATACCTCCATTTTGATCAGTCTGATCGGAGGAATCATTTTGATTGCTGTCGGCGTACTGCTTGCCCGACCGCTGCTGGAACTCATGGCTACACCGGAAGACGTGCTCGATCAGGCGACACTTTATATGAAAATTTATTTCTGTGGAATGCCGGCGACTATGGTTTATAATTTCGGAGCCGCCATCCTGCGTGCCATCGGCGATACACGGCGTCCCCTGTATTTTTTGTTCACCGCCGGGGTATTGAACGTTTTTCTGAACCTTTTCTTCGTAATCGTATTTCATATGGGAGTAGCCGGAGTTGCTCTTGCCACCATTATTTCACAGACACTCTCCGCAATTCTGGTTGTGCGATGCCTGACGAACCTGGATGGAATCTGCCGGCTGTATCTGAAGCAGCTGAAAATCTATCCGGAAAAGCTGCTGCGGATCGTTCAGATCGGTCTTCCTGCCGGACTGCAGGGCGCTGTGTTTTCTATCTCCAACGTATTGATCCAGTCCTCCGTCAATTCCTTCGGTTCCATTGCAATGGCAGGAAACACGGCGGCATCCAACCTGGAAGGGTTCGTCTATACGTCAATGAACGCGGTATATCAGACTGCTTTAAGCTTTACCAGCCAGAATATTGGTGCCGGCAAATATCAGCGAATCGGTATGATTCTTCGGCGCTGCGTGGCTCTCGTAACCATCATTGGACTGGCTCTCGGCGGACTTGTTGTTCTGTTTCATCAGCCTCTGCTCAGCATCTATTCCACAGACCCTGATGTAATCTCCTATGGAACGGTTCGTCTGTTTATCATCTGTCTGCCATATTTTCTCTGCGGAATCATGGATACACTGGTGGGCATGCTCCGCGGTATGAATTATTCCATTCTACCGATGATCGCCTCCATTGTCGGTGTCTGCGGCCTGCGTATCGTTTGGATCTTTACCGTATTCCGCTGGAATCATACGCTGTTCACGCTGTACATCTCTTATCCCATCACCTGGGCACTGACTGCCTGCGTTCATTTTGGCTGTTATCTCTGGGTACGGAAAAGGATCTCCAAACGTGCAGGCGCAGCTTAAATTCCTTTTATAACCCAAATCGCAAAGAGGGAGCCGCTCAATCATTCTGATATGACGATTGAGTGGCTCCCTCTTACTGTGCAGACGTGACTGCACTGCTATTTGGGAACAAAAAAATCCAGAAATCTTCAAAATCAAGCGTGTAAAAAATCTTTTACATGAATTTTCTCTTTTGTAAAAGACATTTGATAGACAGACATACAGCATTTTTGTAAACTCATAAGTGAAGGAGGACACATCCAATGATGATAGCAGAGAAAATTAAAAACGCTCGTATACAAAAGGGATATACACAAGAACAGGTAGCAGAGAAGCTTCTGGTTTCCAGACAGACTGTCTCCAATTGGGAAAATGGAAAAATTTGAAGGGAATCCATTGATTGATTTTATGAACGGAGCATTACCCTGGGTTCTTCTTGGTTTGATGCTTTTATTAGCTATTTTATATCTTAATAAAGAAGAAAAGGCATAAAGAATGACCAACTGAAATTATGTATATCACCCGCGGGAATAAAAAAACACCGGAAGCATTGAACACTCAAGGCTTCCGGCACATCCAACAACAGGGGATGAGAGAATCGAACTCCCGCTAAAAGTTTTGGAGACTTCTGTCATACCATTTGACCAATCCCCTACATTTGATATATCGTTTCGATATACCTTCAAAACCGCATACACATTTCGTACATCTGCTATCATACCATACTTTCTTTCGGAACACAAGACCTGGCAGTACTTTTTTCCTGCCCTCTTGGTCAAGCCCTCGACCGATTAGTAACAGTCAGCTCCACACA
>PPYF01157851.1_pt1 | contig 27898 bp, 20 predicted proteins | sample 1559871 | NCBI WGS metagenome assembly PPYF01 (sample SAMN08240021, study PRJNA423297) | Human gut metagenome, whole genome shotgun sequencing project.
CTGCTTCCGGCAGCGCTGCCGCTTCCGGTGCAACCGGCACCTACATCCCCGGCACCTATGAGGGCACTGCCGAGGGCATCTCCTCCACCGTCAAGGTCACCATGACCTTCTCCGACAGCGCCGTTACCGATGTGGTAGTGGACACCTCCGGCGAGACTGCTTCCTACGGCGCTGCCGCTGCCGATGAGCTGCGCAAGCAGCTGATGGCTGCCGGTTCTGCCGAGATCGACGGTGTTTCCGGCTCTACCGTCACCTCCAATGCCGTGATGAAGGCTGCCAAGAGCTGCTACGCACAGGCCAAGGGCGAAGCCGTGGTTTCCAGCGTGCAGCTGCCTACCGGCGATGAGAACGACTGGCTGGGCACCGAGCCCGACATCGACGAGGCCGCCATCACCGAGACATGGGATACCGATATCGTCATCGTGGGCGCAGGCAACGGTGGTATGTGCGCAGCCGCTTATGCTGCACAGAACGGGCTGGATTTCCGCCTGATCGAACAGAATTCTTCCGTCATGGAGACCCGTCACTGGTACGGCACCATTGATAGCAGCGAAGCAAAGAAAAAAGGGATCGCTCCGGTTGACCGCGCCGAGCTGCTGAGCGAGATCTCCCGTTCTATGGGCGGTCGCTGCGACCAGCGCGTGGTCAAGACCTGGATCAACGAATCCGCTGCCATGCATGATTTTGTTTCCGGCATCCTGGAAAACGAACCTTATAACTATGTGTGCAACCTGACCGCCGGCGATGAAGCCAAGTGGCCGGATGACACGCAGGTGAGCCAGAGCAAGCTGATGTTCCCTGTGCAGCAGGTCGATTACAGCAGCGCCGAAAAGCCCCGCAACGTGGTGTTCCAGGAGTACATTGAAAGCAAAGGCTACAGCATCGACTTTAACACAAGCCTTGCCAAGCTGGAAAAAGATGCCGATGGACGCATCACCGGCGTGATCGCCCAGAGCACCGCAGATGACCACTTTATCCGCATCAACGCAGCCAAGGGCGTGCTGCTGGCCTGCGGCGGCTATGCCGGCAACCCCTACATGATGGAGCAGCTGGACCCGCTGGGCACCAGTGTGACCACTGCCTGCTCCTATACGCCTGCCGACAAGGGTTACGGCATCCGTGCCGCCATCTGGGCAGGTGCACATCTGGATGCAGAGCCCGCTCCCGTTCTGTTCGACCGTGGTCTGGTGGCCCCCGGTGTGGATGCCGGCTATGTGGACAGCGAGAACGCCTTTGGCGGCAAGGCCTTCCCCGGCACTGTGGGGCAGTACAACCCCGGCAGCCAGCCCTTCCTGAAGGTCAACCGCCATGGCGAGCGCTTTATGAATGAGAGTCAGGAGTACGACAACGCTTCTCACGCTTCCTTCCAGCAGCCGGGTCATGTTTATGCCATGATCCACGATGCAAACTTCCGCGAGGATGTCGATCGCTTCCACACCATCGGCTGCTCTGCACTGACCCGTTACATCCCCGGCATGATGGAAGGTCAGCTGGAGCAGTACGAGGGTGAGGGCCTGATCATGAAGGCGGACACCATTGAAGAGCTTGCCGATAAGATGGGCTTTACCGGTGCCGACAAGGACAACTTTGTAGCCACCGTTGCCCGCTACAACGAGCTGTACGACAAGCAGAACGACGAGGACTTCGGCAAGCCTGCAAGCCGTTTGAGCGCCATCCGCACCGCTCCCTTCTACGGCTGCTGGCTGGGTGCCTCTCTGCTGTGCAGTATGCAGGGCATCTCCATCACCGAGAACTGCCAGGCCAAGGACAGCAACAATGAGCCGATCCCCGGTCTGTATATCACCGGTGATATGTCCGGCAGCTTCTTCCAGAACAACTATCCCTGCGTCATGGGCGGTACTGCCTGCGGTCGTACCCTGACCTTTGCCATTAAATCCATCAAGCAGATGGCAGGCTTGGAGAACGCCTGATAAGGCGCAGTTCTCCCGCATAGATCCAACATTTCTTCTTTTCTTCTTTTTCATGGGAAGAGGGGCGGTCCCGGTCGGGGCTGCCCCTCTTTGCTGTTTTGCCCCGCACGCCCCCTACACAAATGCCCGCGATTGTGCTATGATAGGGCTGAGCAGCCGGTTTGCTGCAAACAACCGGCAAAGCATCGAGGTGTATTGTATAATGTCTGAACTTCTTGAGACGCTGCGGCAGGAGGGCGTGGACCCGGCCCTGCTTTCTGCGGTAGAGGAATACCGTGCCGCCCATCCGCTGGACGCTGCGCTGCGGCCCCGCATCCCGACCCCGGCCTTTACCTACTACGGCAAAGAGGTGTGGGAGCAGGCGCTGGCCGCCCTGCTCTGCGGCGAAAACCTGCTGCTGGCGGGCGGCAAGGCCACCGGCAAGAACGTGCTGGCCGAGAACCTCTCCGCCGCCTTCGGCCGCCCCGCGTGGGACATCTCGTTCCATGTGAACATGGACGCAGCCTCCCTCATCGGCATGGACACCTTTGTCGACGGACGGGTGGAGTTCCGCCCCGGGCCGGTGTACCGCTGCGCCCAGTGCGGCGGCTTTGGCGTGCTGGACGAGATCAACATGGCCAAGAACGAGGCGCTGGCCGTGCTGCACGCCGTGCTGGACTTCCGCCGTGCCATTGACGTGCCCGGCTACGACCGCATCCCGCTGGCCGAGGAGACCCGCTTCATCGCCACCATGAACTACGGCTACGCCGGTACCCGGGAGCTGAACGAGGCCCTGACCTCCCGCTTCGTGGTCATCCAGATGCCCACCATCACCCAGGACAACCTGGAAAAGCTGCTGCGGGCACAGTTCCCGGATCTTGCTGCGAAGTACGCCCACCAGTTCGCCCTGCTGTTCCTCGACTTGCAGAAAAAGTGCGACAGTGCGGAAATTTCCACCAAGGCGCTGGACCTGCGCGGCATGCTGGACGCGCTGCGCCTGATCCGCCGCGGCATCCCCGCAGGGGCCGCGCTGGACATGGGCATCACCAACAAGGCCTTTGACAGCTACGAGCAGGGCCTGATCCGCGACGTGATCGCGGCCCGCATCCCGGCCAAACTGGATGCGGCCAAGCTGTTTGCCTGATGGAAGCCCAGAGCTACACCGCACAGGAGCGGCGGGCGGCCAATCAGGTCTGGGCGGCTGCGGGCGCCTATGGCTTTGAGCCGCTGTTTCTGGCCCACAACACCGACGGCACGGTGGATTTTTACATGAACACCATCGTGGGCCTTGTGCACAAATATTACGGTGACAAGTTGATAAACAGCATCTTTGACCGCTGGGCAGGCGATCTGCGGCAGGCCATGCTGGACGATCTGGCGTGGCTGTACCTCGAAAACGCGGCCTACCAGCTGGAGCTGCCCCACCGCCCGGTGCTGGAAGCGCTGCGCTATTCTCACGCCGACTACTTTTTTGCCATCCAGTACAAACTTTCCCGGCAGGAGTGGATGGCCAGGAACCAGCTGGTGTACACCATGCAGGCGGCCCGCTGGCGCAGCGTGCTGGGGCGCAATCTGCCCGTGATGACCCCCTACGAGAGCGGGTTGTTCCGGGCGCTGGCCCCGGACACCGCCCCGCAGCCGGACCAATTGCAGGACGCCCTGCTGGCCGTGTACGCAAGGTTTGACCTCTTCGACGGCACCGTGCATCCGAAAGCGGCGCTGCACCTGCATCTGGACGGCCTGCTGGCCACCCTTGCCACCAAGGCCCTGCCCACCCAGATGATCAAGACCGACCGAGTGACCGTGGAGCACTCCAACGCCGTGGACGCCGCCGGCAGCGGCCCCAGCGTGGACAAACGGCAGGCCCACATCACCCTGAAGCAGAACGCCGCGCAGGACCGCGCCTACATCGAGAGCTGCTTCGGCCGCTCCCTCTACCCGCCGGAGCGGCTGCGCAAGGCCGAACAGGAGCTGTGCACCGGGGTGCATCTGGGGTGCCATTTGTGGTTCAGCGCGGGCGTGCCAAGCCCGGAACAGGCCCCCACCCCGGAGGCCCGGCATCTGGCCGAACAGGCCGAGCTGCAGGCCGACCGCAACCGCGCCTACTACGCCAAGAATCAGGAGCTGCACCGCAGCGTGGTGCTGCGGCTCACCGAGCAGATCCGCAACTGCATCCTGGTGCATCAACAGCCCAACGCGCGGGTGGCCCGCAGCGGCAATGTGGACCCCGGGCGGGTGTGGCGCGCCCCGCTTTTGAACGATGACCGGGTGTTTTTGTGCGCCGAAGAGGAAAATCACCCCGCCTTTACGGTGGACCTGCTGCTGGACGCTTCCGCCTCCCGCCTGCACTGTCAGGAGGTCATCGCGGCGCAGGGGTCCATCCTGGCCGAGAGCCTGGCCAACTGCGGCATCCCGGTGCGGGTGAGCGCCTTCAGCAGCCTGCGGGGCTACACCGTGCTGCGGGTGCTCAAGGACTTTGCCGACAAGAACCGCCAGAACATCAACCGCTATTTCGCCTCCGGCTGGAACCGCGACGGCCTGGCCCTGCTGGCGGCGGGCGATCTGCTGGACTTTGCCCCCGGCCCCGCCCCGCGGCACCTGCTCATCCTGCTGACCGACGCTTCCCCCAACGACAGCCGCCGCATCCCGCCCAGCCCGGAAAACCCGCTGGGCTGCGGCTACGAGGACGCCGCCGGTGTGGCCGACGCGGCCGCCCAGGTGCGCGTGCTGCAGCACAAGGGCATCCGGGTGTCGGCAGTGTTCATGGGCGAGGACCGCTCCGCCGCCGACGCTGCCCGCATCTATGGTAAAAATATGGCCCGCATCCGCGGCATGGACCAGCTGGCCCGCGCCGCCGGCCGCCTGATCCAGAACGAGATCCGGGAGCTGGGAGATTGAGAGATTGCCTTCCCCTTTTGGGGGAAGGCTTTTTTGTTGTCCGGCACACAACCGCTTCGGGCATTTTACAACCAACCGTCGCGTTGTATTTTGGAGCAGTTCCGGGGTGTTCGCAAAAATCTGGTTGTTTTTGCAAACTTTTAGTTGTTTTTTGTCGCAGTTTATGCTATACTATGTTCAGACGAACCACAGGAACACGCGATGTCCCCCGCAGTGCACGGCGGCGGCCCGCGTTGGAAGTCCTTTGAATACAACACTTTGCTGTCAGCCGAACCATTCAGGGAGGAACGTATCATGGATGCCAACCGCTACTTTACCGCCATGCACAACGCCATGTCATCCCGTCTGCCGGGGGCGCAGCTTCTGGCCGCCGTGCGCCTGCAGGATCTCTGCGGCAACGACGCTTACCTGGAAGTCCGGCGGATGCCCGGGGAGCACTGCGCCACCGTGTGTTACTCCACGATGGGCCGCAGAGGACTGAACTTCCAGCTGTTCCGCAAGGGGTGGATGCTCTGCCACAACGAGAGCGGCCAGCTCACCGGGCAGTTCCCCGCCAAGGCCGAGAGCCTGCTGGAGGACACCGACTTCCACGCCTGCTGCCGCGAGGACCGGCTGGACGCTGCCCGCACCGACCGCATGGTGCAGGAGCTGGAAACGCTGGCGGGCACGGACTGCGATCTGCCTTTGCCCCGTGACGCCCGCACCGGGGCCGTCATCACGGTGGACAGCTTTGTGGGCCGGGGTGCCCACTGGAGCTACAGCACCCTGAGCAAAGCCCCCTGCCTGCCGGTGGCAGCCATCCTGTACTGGCTGGCCGACAGTCTGGCCGGAGCCGAGCGCCGCACCCTGCAGGCCGACCCGGAGGCCGCCCAGCTGGCCGCACAGTGGCAGAGCGGCACGGTGGAGATGTTCTTCCACCCGGCCGTACCGGCTGCCGCCCAGCTGCAGACGCAGCCCCAGACCCCGCCGGTGAGCCGTCCGGCACGCCCGGCCCCCACCTGCGCCCGCACCAAAAGCTGGCAGAGCATTCTGGCCGTCATGGCAAGCATGTAAAAAGGCTCCCCCTTGCGGGAGAGCCTTTCTATGATAAATTCTTATTCCAGATAGGGGTCCAGCAGCTTGTCCACGGTCTGATTGCGCTTGGGCGCGGGCTTTTTCACCACGCGGCCCCGGCAGGCCACCAGCTCCAGATGCTGCAGCGCCCGCAGGTCCTCCAGCGGGTTCTGACGGGTGACGATGAGGTCCTCGCTCTTGCCCACTTCCAGCGAGCCGGTCACGTCCCCTACCCCGGCCAGCCGGGCGTTGCGCAGGGTGGCGGTGTACAGGGCAAACTGGTTGCTCACGCCGCAATACTTGTGGAAGTAGCACAGCTCCCGCCAGAAGTCGTACTGGGTGATGTAAGGGCAGCCCACGTCGTTGCCAAGGCCCACCGGGATGCCGTTGGCCAGCGCCGTTTTGGCGCTTTCCACGATGCCGTCAAACACGATCCTGCCGTTGTACTGGTCTTTTTCCGACGCACCGGACACCGCCGTGTCAAACAGCGCATACGGCAGCGCCGGGGAAATGGTGGTGCACAGGAACGCGCCGTGCTCCTTGTACAGTTTTACCGTTTCTTCGTCCATTTTTGCACCATGCTCGATGGAATCCACGCCGTTTTCCAGCGCAACCTTCACCCCTTCGGGCGATTCGGTGTGGGCCGCCACGGGATAGCCCATGGCGTGGGCCCGATCGCACACGGCCTTTACCATCTCCGGCGGCATCTTCAGCTCGCCGGGGGTGCCCTTTTCGGCGGCATCCAGCACGCCGCCGGTGATCATCAGTTTGACAAGGTCCACCCGCTGGGTGCTGACCTTGGTGAGCTGGGTCAGGGCCTCGCCGTTGTTGTGGGCCGCCACGGCCACCGAGCCTGCCATGTGGCCGCCCGGCACCGAGATGCCCTCGTTGGCGGCCAGAATGCGCGGGGCCAGGATCTTCCCGGCCTGGGCATCGTCCCGGCAGCGGGTGTCAAAATCCGCGATGCCGCCCACGGTGCGGATGGTGGTCACGCCGCCCAGCAGCTCCAGCTTTGCATAGCTGCACACCATGCGGTAGGCCACCGCGCGGGTCAGCCCGTTGCTCAGAATTTTACGCACCAGCGCCGCATTATCCCGCGGCTTTGCGCTGGGCTTGCCGTTGCCGGCCAGATGCACATGCAGGTTGATGAGGCCCGGCATCGCATAGCCGCCGTGGAGGTCGATGACCTCATAGCCGTCCAGGTCGGTGCCCTCGTCCGCAACGGCGGTGATGACGCCGTCCTCGCACAGCAGCACCTTGTGTGCCTGCGGCTCCATCTGCTGGGTGCCGTCCAGCAGAATGCCATTGATATATGCCCGCTTCATGGTCGTTTCCTCGCTTTTGTACAACCTTGGTTGTTTTTTGTTCCAGTATAGCACGTTCGTGCCCCGGGTGCAATCGGGCGCACAAAAAGGGCAGGCAAAGGTTTTGCCCCTGCCTGCCCTGTTGCTCTTAGATGCGGCTGAAACCGTGCCTCCCCGCCCGTACCGACAAAAGCCGATACGGAGGCTTTTAGATGCATGCGCGATTGCATTGCTGCATTTTATCAAAGCCTTAACCTCATCCATAACCTTGATCAAATAACAAAACAACCCAAATTTGTAACCTTGTACCAGAACCTTATGGCTCTCCCAGATTCAAATAAAAACGCATTCACCCCGGAATATCACGGTCACCCCTCCAGCTCCACTTCAAATTCCAAAAGCAGATTGGCGCGGTCCAGCGTCAGCTGCAAAGCCGTCAGCTGATCACTGACACGGCGGTATTCCTGTTCCACCTGTTCTGCATCGTAGTTGCGGCAGGTCATTTCCGGAGTGTTGCTGCCATAGCCGGGGGATGTGCGCACCAGCAACGGCACCTGCTTCATCTGTGCCAGACGCTGCTTCTTTTTTGTCAGCATTGCCATGCGCACCAGTGCCTCGTCGATGGTAAACCCAAATCCCTCCAACATAGTGGTGGTATTAAACACGTTCACTGCATGACGCAGCACAGCGATCTTCTGGTTCAGCGCATCCATCTGCTGCTGCATCCGAGCAAAGTCGTAGTTTGCGGGCAGCGGTTCCTCATTGATTCCATAGGTCGTTCTGCTTTCCGCTTCTTCTTTTTTCAGCAGCCCCTCCAGGTCTTCGTTCCATGCTTTGATCATTTTATTTGCGCCTGCGGATGTCAATTTCATGCGTTGTCCCTCCCTGTCGTTTTTTCTTTCAGTATAGCACATTCGTGCCCCGGGTGCAATCGGGCGCACAAAAAAGGCAGGAAAGGTCCTGCCCTCTCCTGCCCGGTTGATGCAATGATGCTTTCCTGTGCTGCGGCGCTGGAGGCTGCGGCTTCGCTGGAAGCAGCCTCGGAAGAAGCGGCCTCGCTGGATGCGTCAGCGGCGGCGTTTGCGGCGGGGCAGCGCGAAATAGTAGCCGAAGGCCGTGCCGCACAGCCCGCCCACGATGTGCATGAAGTTGGCCACGTTGTCGTGCACGAGGATGATGTCGTACACCTGCTGGCCGAAGTACAGCGCCGCTACCAGCAGCATGGTGACCGGGATGCCGCCGGAAAAGCCCGCCAACGACGACAGCATGATGAGCATGAACACGATGCCCGACGCCCCCAGCAGCCCGGTGCGGGGGAACAGCACGCATTGCAGCACGCCGGTGACCAGCGCCGTGAACACGATGCCGCCCAGCAGGGCCTTGCTGCCGTATTTTTCCTCCATGGGCGGGCCCACCACCAGCAGCAGCAGCATGTTGTTCAGGAAATGCTCCCACCCGGCGTGGCCCAGCACATGGCCGAACAGCCGGATGTAGAACAGCGGGTCCTTGAGCGACGAGCGGTAGACGCAGAACAGGTGCATGGTGGTCCAGCCGCCGGTCCAGTCGTCGAGGAACAGCACCAGAAGCGACAGCAGAAAAAAGGTGAGGATCACCGGGGAGTTGTATTGAAGCTCCAGCTTGAATCTTGCCTTTTTCGTAACGATACGATCCTTTCTCTCTTATAATGTAAGGGGTCAGCCGCGGGTCTGCAGCCAGTAGGCCCCCATGCTCTGGCCGGGCTGGCCGGTGACTTCCTGGTCCAGGTAGGCCCCCAGGCCCCAGGCGGCGGGCTGCCAGGCGTTGGCGGCCTCCACGGTGGGGTACTCCACCTCGGCATACCAGAACGCGGTGGGCCGGCCTGCGTCCACATGGTTCACTTCCAGCGCGCTGCCGTCCGGCAGGCGGTAGGTGCGGCGGGTCTTGGGGATGAGGGGTTTTCCGATGATCTTGTGTTCCAGCTCCTCAAACAGTTCTTTGTCGATGCTGCGCTCGATCTCCTCCCGGGCAAGGCCGCCCTCGCTCTTGAAGCAGAGCACATAGTCGGTCTTGCCGCCCGCAAGGGCTTCCTCCCGGATGCGCACCGTGGGCCGCACACTGATGTAGCCCTGCCGCATGGCAAATTCTTCCTCCATGGGCAGGCCCTCCGGCCAGCCGGTCACCATCCATTTGCGTTCGATCTCCATTGCAGATCCCCTCTTTCCGGTCTTTTTGGGAAATTTCTTATTTATAATACCATGGATCTATGGTATTATAAAGGGGTGAATTTGAAAAGAGCAACCAAGGAGATCTCCATGAAAGAACGCGCTTATCCTGTATACACCGTCAACAAACACGCCGAGGGCCTGCTGGTGGGCGGCCACCCCTGGGTGTACGAAAACGACATCCTCCACGCCCCGGACACCGAACCCGAAAACGGCACCCTGGCCGATGTGGTCAGCCCCAAGGGGGCGTACCTGGGCACCGGCTTCGTGTCGCTGCACAGCAAGATCCGGGTGCGGCTCATCAGCCGCAACGCCAACGACACCTTTGACGCCGCTTTCTGGCGCCGCCGGGTGGAGTACGCCTGGGCCTACCGCAAGACCGTGCTGGAGCCCGCCGACCTGACCGCCTGCCGGGTGATCTTTGGCGAGGCCGACCAGTTCCCCGGCCTGACCGTGGACCGCTTCCAGGATATCCTGGTCACCCAGACCCTCAGCGTGGGCATGGAAAAGCTCAAGCCGGTGCTGTTCCCCCTGCTGGCCGAGGTGCTGCGGGCCGACGGCCAGACCATTGCCGGCATCTACGAGCGAAACGACGAGGCCCTGCGCGCCAAGGAAGGGCTGGAGCAGAACAAGGGCTGGTTCGACCTGCCCGGCGAGACCCACCCCGCCAGCACCCAGACCGAGATCTGCGAGAACGGCGTGTTCTACCATGTGGACTTTGAGAACGGCCAGAAAACCGGCTTTTTCCTGGACCAGAAGTACAACCGCCGGGCTGTGGCACGGCTGGCAGCAGGCCACACCGTGCTGGACTGCTTTACCCACACCGGCAGCTTTGCCCTGAACGCTGCCAAGGGCGGGGCCGCACGGGTCACCGCCGCCGACATCAGCGCCGAGGCCATCGCCATGGCCCAGCGCAACGCTGCGCGCAACGGCCTTGACAACATGGACTTTTTGTGCGAGGACACCTTCGCGCTGCTGCCCCGGCTGGAAAAAGAGGGCCACCCCTACGACTTTATCATCCTGGACCCGCCCGCCTTTACCAAGGCACGCCGCACGGTGGAGAACGCCATGCGCGGGTACAAGGAGATCAACTACCGCGCCATGAAGCTGCTGCCCCGGGGCGGCTACCTGGCCACGGCCAGCTGCTCCCACTTTGCCACCGAGGAGCTGTTCATCAAGATGCTGAAAGCAGCGGCGAAGGACGCCCACCGCCAGCTGCGGCAGATCGAGGTGAAGCAGCAGGCCCCGGACCACCCCATCCTGTGGGGCGTGCCGGAGACCAACTACCTGAAGTTCTTCCTCTTTCAGGTTATTTGACGACGATTTAAAAATTGCTCCGCTTCGCTCTGGGCATATTGAAAGGAAATATTATTTTTATATTGGCGTTTGGACGGGTTGCGGCTCCCAGCGTCTGCCGCGGCCCTTGAGCGGGCCTTGCATCCTGCTGGCCGCTGCCCCAACAGCTCCTCCCTGTTTCCGCCACAGGCGGCGGTCGTCGCCGTTGCACGTCCTGCGGAGCTTGTCGGGGTTTAGACCCCTCCATCTGCTAACGCAGACCGCTCTGCCACTTGAAAGCCCCACTGGGGCTTTCATTGTTGCACAACCGCGGGCCGCTCCAAACACATTTTCACAAAAGGGGTCGTAGCGGGTAGTAGTATCTGCGGCTGTCACACAACGGATAAGCCTGGGTTTTGCAAATGCAATTGTCCGTAACGACTCCTCCCGTGAAAAAACAGTTCCGGCGGGCCCGCAGGCCTGCCGGAACTGCAAATTTAAAAATATTATTTCCGCTGCTATTGCCAGAGCAAAGCGGAGGCAATTCCAAATCGTTCTGTTCCGGTTTAAAGGCTCAAAAGTCATACCAAGCTCAGTTATGCCAAAATTCCGAGAGAGCGTTTGTGCAGAATCGTCAGATTTGTCAATTGCCTTTTTGACCCGCCGGGGCTATAATCAAACCATAGACAGCAACGGCGCTGTGGGTCACCTCCTGACTCGCAGCGCCGTTTTTGTTAAGCATAAGGGAAAGCCAACTGAGACATGTAAGGAGTAGGATTTATGGCAGCAAATGTTATGGAGATCTACGGCAGCAAAGTCTTTAACGAGCATGTGATGAAGGAGCGCCTGCCGAGCGCTACGTATAAGAGCCTCAAGAACACCCTGCACAAGGGGTCGCCTCTGGATATCGAGGTGGCCAACGTGGTGGCCAGCGTCATGAAGCGCTGGGCCATGGAGCTGGGTGCCACCCACTACACCCACTGGTTCCAGCCGCTGACCGGCATCACCAGTGAGAAGCACGACGGCTTCGTCTCCCCCGTGGGCGACGGCACCGCCATCATGGAGTTCTCCGGCAAGGAGCTGGTGCGCGGCGAGCCCGACGCTTCCTCCTTCCCCTCCGGCGGCCTGCGCGCCACCTGCGAGGCCCGCGGCTACACCGCCTGGGACCCCACCAGCTACGCCTTCGTCAAGGATGACGTGCTGTGCATCCCCACCGCCTTTGTCAGCTACACCGGCGAGGCCCTGGACAAAAAGACCCCCCTGCTGCGTTCCATGAACGCCCTGTCCGGCCAGGCCGTGCGCATCCTGAAGCTGTTTGGCAAGGATGTGGACTACGTTTCCACCACCGTCGGCCCGGAGCAGGAGTACTTCCTGATCAAGAAAGAGGACTACGAGGCCCGTCAGGACCTGATCCTCACCGGCCGCACCCTGTTCGGTGCTCCCTCTGCCAAGGGACAGGAGCTGGAGGAACACTACTTCGGCGTCATCCGCCCCGAGGTGTCCGCGTTCATGAAGGAACTGGACGAGGAGCTGTGGAAGCTGGGCGTGCCCGCCAAGACCAAGCACAACGAGGTGGCCCCCTGCCAGCATGAGCTGGCCCCCATCTTCGACACCACCAACGTGGCCATCGACCACAACCTGCTGACCATGGAGATGATGAAGAAGATCGCCCCCAAGTACGGTCTGGTCTGCCTGCAGCACGAAAAGCCCTTTGAGGGGGTCAACGGCTCCGGCAAGCACAACAACTGGTCCATGTCCACCGCCGACGAGAACCTGCTGGACCCCGGTGACACCCCCATGGAGAACCTGCAGTTCCTGATCTTCCTGGCCGCCGTCATCAAGGCCGTGGATGAGTACGCCGACCTGCTGCGCACCTCTGTGGCCACCCCCGGCAACGACCATCGTCTGGGTGCCAACGAGGCACCTCCGGCCATCATCTCCATCTTTGTGGGCGAAGAGCTGGAGGCCGTCATCGACGCCATTGCGTCCGATTCTCCCTACGCAGGCCCCGTCAAGATGAAGATGGACCTGGGCGTGGACGTGCTGCCCAAGTTCAGCAAGGACACCACCGACCGCAACCGTACTTCTCCCTTTGCCTTCACCGGCAACAAGTTCGAGTTCCGGATGCCCGGCTCCTCCCAGAACCTGGGTGACTGTGACACCATCCTGAACACCGCCGTGGCCAAGGAGCTGAAGGGCTACGCCGACGAGCTGGAAGGTGCCGAGGACTTCACCGCCGCCGCCATCGCCCTGATCAAGCGCACCATCCGGGACCATCGCCGGGTCATCTTCAACGGCAACGGCTACTCTGCCGCGTGGGAAGAAGAAGCAGCCCGCCGCGGCCTGCCCAACAAGAAGAACGCCCCCGCTGCCCTGCCTGCCCTGATCGCACCCAAGAACATCGCCCTGATGGAAGAGTTCGGCGTGCTGACCAAGGTGGAGATGGAGAGCCGCTACGAAGTCGAGATGGAGCACTACGCCAAGGTCATCAACATCGAGGCCCTGACCATGCTGGAGATGGCCCGCAAGCAGCTGCTGCCCGCCGTCAACGCCTACATGAGCGAGGTAGCCAACACCGCCGCTTCCAAGCTGGCCGTCAGCGAGAGCATCAGCGTGCGCAGCGAGACCAAGACCCTGAACCGCCTGTCCGCCGACGCCGACGCCATGAGCGACGCCATCGACACCCTGCAGGATGCCGTGGATGCCGCCAAGGCTCTGCCCTCCGAGAGCGAGAAGGCCGTTGCGTTCCACGACAACGTGCTGCCCGCCATGGACGCCCTGCGTGCCGCCGCCGACGACGCCGAGACCCTGTGCGGCGAGGACTACTGGCCCCTGCCCAGCTACAGCAAGATGCTCTACTACGTCTGATCGCATCGCGTAAAACAGCATCATCCGTAGGCTGCGGACAATCAATTGAGACATTCTCCTTTTCCTATTTCTTACACCAGCCTAAAGACCTGCTTCCGCAAGGGGGCAGGCCTTTGGGCATTTTATTTGAAAGGAGATCTTTATGCGTTATTCGACCCAACAGGACGTGCTGGACTTCGTGGAGGACAACAACGTCAAATTCGTGCGCTTTGCCTTCTGCGATATCTTTGGCACCCAGAAGAACATCGCCGTGCTGGCCAGCGACCTGCCCAAGGCCCTGGAGGACGGCGTGTGCTTCGACGGCAGCTCCATTGCCGGTTTCATGAAGGTGGAGGAAAGCGACCTGGTATTGCGCCCCGACCTGCCCACCGTGACCATCCTGCCCTGGCGGCCCACCGAGGGCCGGGTGATGCAGTTCTTCTGCGACGTGGAAAAGCCGGACGGCGCCCCCTTTGGCGGCAACTGCCGGGGCTTTCTGCGGGAGATGAACCGCCGCTTCCGCAAGCTGGGCCTTACCTGCAACGTGGGTGCCGAGTGCGAGTTCTATCTGTTCGAGAACGACGACCGGGGCCGCCCCACCCGCATCCCCATCGACTTTGGCGGCTACTTCGACGTGGCCCCGCTGGACGCGGGCGAGAACCTGCGCCGGGACATCTGCCTGACCATGGAGCAGATGGGGCTGGCCCCCCAGCACAGCCACCACGAGAGCGGCCACGGCCAGAACGAGATCGACTGCCACCATGCAGGCCCCCTCAAGACCGCCGACAACGTGATGATGTTCAAGCAGATCGTGCGGGCCATTGCCATGCGCAGCGGCATCCACGCCAGCTTCCTGCCCAAGCCCCTGCCGGACCAGGCGGGCAGCGGGCTGCACATCAACCTGTCGCTGTACCTGGACGGCAAGAACCTGTTTGAGGGCGACATCGCCCCGGACAGCACTGCAGGCAGCTTTATGGCGGGCGTGCTGGCCCACAGCCGGGAGCTGACCGTGTTCACCAATCCCCTGCCCAACAGCTACCAGCGCTTTGGCTGCGACGAGGCCCCCCGCTATGTGAGCTGGAGCCGCCAGAACCGCAGCCAGCTGGTGCGCATCCCCCAGGTGAAGGGCGACAACTGCCGCATGGAGCTGCGCAGCCCGGACCCCGCCTGCAACCCGTATCTGGCCATCGGTCTGGTGCTGGCCGCCGGTCTGGACGGCATCGAACACCGCATGGTGCTGCAGCCGCCGGTCAACAAGAACCTGTTCCGCCCCGGCGAGGCCGAGGGCCTTGGGCTGGAAATGCTGCCCGCCACGCTGGAAGAGGCCGTGGCCATCGCGGAGGAAAGCGACTTTTTGCACAAGGTGCTGCCGGAGGAGCTGAGCCGCCGCTACTTTGCCGAGGAGCGTGCCCGGTGCGAGGCCCTGCGCGCCGCCGCCGACCCGGCGGAGTACGAGCGCATCCACTACTTCAACGCCATCTGACCCCCATGCATGAGAGCAGGAGAAAGGAGCGGAGAAGATGGGACGTGCTCTGATTGTAAGCGCCGGTGCCAGCTCCAACGAGTACATCGCCGCCCGGCTGGCCGAGATGGGCTATGCCCGGCCGGTGATCCTGCCCAGCGGGGCCGAGGCCCGGCGCAGGATGCCGGACGCCGACTTTGACCTGATCGTGGTCAACGCCCCCCTGCCCGACGAGTTCGGGCACGAGCTGTGCATGGATGCCGTGGCCAGCACCGACGCGGGCGTGGTGTTTCTGGTCAAGGCCGCACAGGCCGAACAGCTGCTGGCCCCCCTGAACGAGCAGGGGGTGCTGCTGCTGAGCAAACCCTTCAGCAACACCTTATTTGTGCAGGCCATGCACATGGCCGCCGCCAGCAACCACCGCCTGCAGCGCCTGCGGCAGGAGAACGCCCGCCTGCAGGACAAAATTTCCCAGATCCGTCTGGTGAGCCGGGCCAAGTGCTGCCTGGTGGAGCACGCGCACCTCACCGAGGCCGAGGCCCACCGCCGCATTGAAAAGCTGGCCATGGACACCCGCCGCGACCGCACCGAGATCGCGCAGGAAATCCTTGATTCTTCTGAGGATGTGGGTGTATAATACTGGATTGGGAAAACGTATTCTGAATCTGATTTGACCTGATTTTGATAGAGGAGGAAGTATTTTTATGGCAGAAAAGCAAACCAAGTATATCTTCGTCACCGGCGGTGTCGTGTCCGGCCTGGGCAAGGGCATCACCGCCGCCTCGCTGGGCCGCCTGCTCAAGTGCCGCGGCCTGAAGGTGGCCAGCCAGAAGCTGGACCCCTACGTCAACGTGGACCCCGGCACCATGAGCCCCCTGCAGCACGGTGAGGTGTTCGTCACCGACGACGGCACCGAGACCGACCTGGACCTGGGCCACTACGAGCGCTTCATCGACGAGAACCTGAACAAGTACTCCAACCTGACCACCGGCAAGGTGTACTGGAACGTGCTGAACAAGGAGCGTCAGGGTGCCTATCTGGGCCAGACCGTCCAGATCATCCCCCACATCACCAACGAGATCAAGAGCTACATCTACAACATGGCTTCCTCCACCGGGGCCGATGTGGTCATTACCGAGATCGGCGGCACCACCGGCGACATCGAGAGCCAGCCCTTCCTGGAGGCCATCCGGCAGGTGGGCCTGGAGCAGGGCCGCGACAACTGCTGCTTCATCCATGTGGTGCTGGTGCCCTACATCTCCGGCTCCAACGAGTACAAGTCCAAGCCTGCCCAGCACTCGGTCAAGGAGCTGCAGGGCATGGGCGTCAACCCGGACATCATCATCCTGCGCGCCGACGGCAGCGTGGGCACCGACATCCGCCGCAAGATCAGCACCTTCTGCAACGTGAAGCCGGAGTGCGTCATCGAGAACCTGACCATGCCCAGCCTGTACCAGTGCCCGCTGATGCTGCACACCAATGGTCTGGACGACGTGGTGGTGAACAAGCTCAAGCTGGACGTGCCCCCCGCCGACCTGACCGAGTGGAAGCAGGTGGTGAGCCGCATCGCCACCCGCAGCAAGACCTGCACCATCGCGCTGGTGGGCAAGTACGTCAAGCTCCACGACGCCTATCTCTCTGTGATGGAGAGCCTGTACCACGCAGGCTTCGAGAATGACAGCCAGGTGGAGATCAAGTGGGTGGAAAGCGAGGACCTGACCGACCAGAACGCCTGCAAGGAGCTCTTTGCGGACGTGGACGGCATCATCGTGCCCGGCGGCTTCGGCGACCGCGGCATCGAGGGCATGATCCAGGCCGCCCAGTACGCCCGCGAGAACAACGTGCCCTACTTTGGCATCTGCCTGGGCATGCAGATCATGGTGATGGAGTTTGCCCGGGGCGTGCTGGGCTACGCCGACGCCAATTCCAGCGAGTTCACCCCGGACGGCAAGCACAACGTCATCGCCCTCATGGCCGACCAGCAGGGCAACATCCCCAAGGGCGGCACCATGCGTCTGGGCAAGTACCCCTGCACCGTGGCCCCCGGCACCAAGATGGCCGAGTGCTACGGCCAGACCGAGATCTGGGAGCGTCACCGCCACCGCTACGAGTTCAACAACGACTTCCGGCAGGAGATGCAGGACGCCGGTCTGGTCATCTCCGGCACCAGCCCGGACGGCCGTCTGGTGGAGACGGTGGAGCTGCCCGGCCGCGCCTTCCATCTGGGTGCCCAGTTCCACCCGGAGTTCAAGAGCCGCCCCAACCGCGCCCATCCCCTGTTCAAGGGCTTCATCGCGGCGGCGCTCAAGTTCCGCACCAGTGCCCAGCGCAGCCTGATGCACCTGTAAGCCAATCACAAACGAGCCAGTGCGAGTTTTTTCGCACTGGCTTTTTTGTTGGCCTGTTCCGGGCAGGGCGGACGATTTAGAATGCCCTCCGCGTTGCTCTGGGCATATTTAGCGGAAATAAAATTTTTATATTGGCAGTTCAGAAACGCCTGCGGGCGTTTCTGAACTGCATTTTCACGGGAGGGGCCGTTACGGTAAATTGCATCTGACGCTGAAGTTGCATCTCACCGGGAGGGGCCGTTACGGGCAGCCACCATCTCACGGAACCCGCTCCCCTGCGGGGAGCTGTCGCGGAGCGACTGAGGGGCCTTTTAAATCGGCGGAAGCCGAAAATACGGTGAAAAGATCTTCACGCCGAACGGCGTGAATCTTCAGTATTTTCGGCTGGAGCCTACCCCTTTGGGGTCTGAAAGGGGCGAGCAGCCCCTTTCTCGTTGCGGGGAGAGGGGTGTCCAGAGGGAGAGAGGGGGGAGTCGGGGGAAGGCTGACCCTCTCTGTCTCCCCTTTTTCTCCGCTTTTTTGCGTGATTTTCGGTTGATTTTTCGTTGGAAAGCAGTTGTTGACAGCGTTCAGTTCCGTGTTATACTAAATATAACAACAAAACGTTTTGATGTCGCAAGCTGGCACGCTGAAATGCTGCGATTTGGCCGCAGGCCAACAGCAGCGGATGCAGCTTCCCGGAACGACCCCTCCCGTGAAAAAGCAACTCTGGAAAATCCGCAGATTTTCCAGAGTTGCAAATCTAAAAATTTTATTTCCGCTGCGATTGCCAGAGCAAAGCGGAGGCAATTTCAAATCGTTCACCCAACCAACGAAAGGAGCCTGACCACCCTTGAATCAACCACCCCTTGACCGCGCAGCCTTCCTGCGCACCCTGCGGCGCTGCCATACCGAAGAGCAGCTGTTCAGCCGCCTGACCTTTGCATGTCTGGCCCAGTACGACGAAGCCCAGCGCCCGGAGCTGCTGGACGATGTGCGGGGCGCCGCCTACAGCCTGCGTCTGCCCGCCGTGGAGTACAAGACCGACCAGTGGCTCCACCGGTGTCAGGACGCCATCGACACCGACCGCGACGCCTTTCTGGCCGCCGCCAACGCCGAGGCCAGGCGTGAAAACGACAAGATGCGGGCCGAGCAGACCCCCGTCGGGCCGGGCGTGCTGGCCGACGTGCCCCTGCAAAACGTGGACTGGCTGGTCCCGGACCTGCTGCCCCGGGGCGAACTTTCCCTGCTGGGTGCCGACGGCGGCACCGGCAAAGGCCTCTGGCAGGCGCAGTTGATCGCCTGCGTCACCACGGGCAAAACCAGCGGGTTCTTTCCCGTGCCGCCTGCCCAGACCGGCAAGGTGCTCATCCTTGCGGGCGAGGACGACCCCGGCAAGGTGCTCAAGGCCCGCCTGCTGGCCGCCGGAGCCGACATGAACCGGGTGCTCTGCCTCACCGCCGACGACTACTTCCAGCGCACCGGCCAGCCCCTGACCCTCAAGGACGAGGCACTGGCCAAATTTGCCGCCAAGGCCGGGCCGCTGCTGCTCATCGTGGACCCGCTGCAGAGCTTTCTGCCCGCCGGGGTGGAAATGGCCAGCCGCAACCAGATGCGCAGCATCCTGCTGCCCCTCAAGGCCATTGCCGCCGCCCAGCGGTGCGCCGTGCTGCTGGTGATGCACTCCAACAAAAAGATGGGTGTGTCCGGCCGGGCCCGTCTGGCCGACAGCTCCGACATCTGGGACATGGCCCGCAGCGTGCTGATGATGGGCCGCAGCAACAGCGACGGCAAAATTTACCTCAGCCACGAAAAGAGCAGCTACAGCCGCCCCCAGCAGACGGTGCTGCTGCACATCGAGGACGTGGAACTGGACGGCGTCCGGACCGCTCAGGCCGTGTTTGACGGCTATACCGACAAGAAAGACGCCGACTTCATCAAGGAGCCGCGGGTGCGGCAGGCCCAGACCAAGGAGGACACGCGGGACGCCATCCTCAACGTGCTGGCCGAGAGCCGGTTGGGCAGCATGGCAAGCAGTGAGCTGCGCGCCGCCGTCGTGAAGGAGATCGGATGCAGCGACCGCACATACAACCGTGCCTATAGCGAGCTTGTGAGGTCTGGTGAGGTGACCAAATGCACCATCCGACAGCGGGACGGCCGAAACAAATGGTACTCTTCCCTCTACTGTAGTGAAACAAGTGGCAAAGTTCAAAAATTATAATTTATCTACGTTTAATTTTTGATGTTTTCCAACTTGGCAAAGTTGCTCCCTGTTGGCAAAGTTCCAACCTTGCCAGACGTGCTGAATTTTGCCATGCTGGCGAAGTTGCTTTTTCAACGTTGCTTCGTTCAGAAAGTCGAACTTTGCCAGATAACCCGCCTCTCTCAGAGAATGGCGCAAAAAAAGACCGCCTGCGTGCGGTACGCGGGCGGCCCTTCTCGGTTCCGGTTTACTTTTTCTCCTGCTGTTCCTGCTCCTTGCGCAGCTCTTTGATGCGCTTTTTCTCGCTCTTGACGTGGGGCCACGGCCAGCGGAAACCTTCATTGTCCTTGCACCAGCGGGTGAGCGGATAGAACGCGAACGCAAAGCCGAACACATACAGCAGCAGATACAGCAGCGCGTCCAGCGTGACCAGCGCATCCAGTGCGCCGATGACCGCCATCACGCAGCCTGCCTTGAGGAAGAACAGCCCGTTCTGGCGGCCGTATTCTTCAAAATGTTCGGGCTTGACGGCGCGGCGGCCCTGGTCGCCCCACACGCGGGGGTTTTTCATGACCGAGTAACCGTAGAACACCATCATCAGGCCGCAGGTGAGCTGAAATCCAAAAAACATGGCTTGTACCTCGTTTGGTCGTAGTCGTTTCGGGCAGGGAATGATTTAGAATTGCCTCCGCTTGCGCTCTGGCAATATCAGCGGAAGAATTATTTTTAGATTCGCGTTTGTCGCGGCCTGCGGGCCGCTCCAAACGCCTTTTCACAGGAGGGGTCGTTACGGGCAGTGGCATCGGCTGCTGTTGGCCTGCGGCCAAGACGCAGCGAGAACAGGTGCTTTTACGGGAAGCAGGCTCGCCCTCTCAGGCGCTGACGCACCAGCTGCTCCCCCTTTTGGCTTCGCCATCTTCCCCCGGCCGGGGGAAGTCTTTCCCAAAGGGGAGAGCCTCTGGCGTAACCAGAAAGTCTACCGCTCTGCCAAGGCCTCTCCCTTTGGGAGAGGTGGACGCGAACAACGTGAGCGGACGGAGAGGGCGAGGCCGTCGGCCAAAGAAAACTAACTTGGAGGGTTTCCTTCCCCGCAAAACGCGGGTTCACCCCGTTGCGCGACAGCCGCAGGCTGGCAGCAGCAAATGCAATCAACCGGAACGGCCCTTCCTGTGAAAATGCAGTTCAGAAACGCCCGCAGGCGTTTCTGAACTGCCAATATAAAATTGTATTTCCGCTGAATATAGCCAGAGCAAAGCGGCGGCTATTTCAAATCGTGCCCTCAGTCCTCAAACAGGGGCTTCATCAGGGGCAGGAAGTCCAGCGTTGCAAAGTAGTCGCGGGGGGTCTCGGCGCGGCGGATGAGCCGGTGGGAGCCGTCCTCGCACAGCAGCACTTCGGCGCTGCGCAGCTTGCCGTTGTAGTTGTAGCCCATGGCCGAGCCGTGGGCACCGGTATCGTGGATGTAGAGCACGTCCCCGATGTCGATCTTGGGCAGCATCCGGTCGATGGCAAACTTGTCGTTGTTCTCGCACAGGCCGCCCACCACGTCATACATGTGGTCGCAGGGTTCATTTTCCTTGCCCAGCACGGTGATGTGATGATAGGCCCCGTACATGGCCGGGCGCATCAGGTTGGCTGCGCAGGCGTCCAGACCGATGTACTCCTTGTAGATGTGCTTTTCGTGGATGGCGGTTGCCACCAGGGCGCCGTAGGGGCCGGTGGTGAAGCGGCCCATCTCGGTAAAGATGGCCACGTCGCCCATGCCGGCCGGCACCAGGATCTCCTCAAACTTCTTGCGCACGCCCTCGCCAATGGCCAGGATGTCGTTCTCGGTCTGCTCCGGGCGGTAGGGGATGCCCACGCCGCCGGACAGGTTGATGTAGCCGATGTGGGCACCGGTGGCCTCGTGCACCCGCACCGCCAGCCGGAACAGGATGGCGGCCAGCTCCGGGTAATAGGCATCCGAGATGGTGTTGGACGCCAGGAAGGCGTGGATGCCGAAGTGCTTGGCGCCCTTGGCCATCAGCTTTTTGTAGCTGTCGATCATCTGCTCTTCGGTCATGCCGTACTTGGCATCGCCGGGCTTGTCCATCACCTGGAAGCCCTCTTCGCTCTCGCCCAGGCTGAAGGTGCCGCCCGGATTGTAGCGGCAGAACACCGTCTCCGGCACACCGGCCACCCGGTCCAGGAAGTCCACCATGGTGGCGTCGTCCAGGTTGATGTAGGCACCCAGCTCATGGGCCTTTTGCATGTCCTCCACGGGGGTCTGGTTGGACGAGAACATGATATCGCTGCCGGTAAAGCCGCACACCTCGCTGAGCATCAGCTCGGTCAGGGACGAGCAGTCCACGCCGCAGCCCTCTTCCTGCAGAATTTGCAGGATGACGGGGTTGGGCAGGGCCTTGACGGCATAATACTCCTTGAAGCCCTTGTTCCAGCTGAACGCCTTGTTGATGCGGCGGGCATTTTCCCGGATGCCTTTTTCGTCGTAAACGTGGAAAGGCGTGGGCACATCCTGAATGATCTCCTGTGCCATGGCCTCGGTCAGGAACGGTTTCTTTTCCATAGTTACATCCCTCTCATTTATTATGCACGCGGCCCATTGCCGCAGTTGCCAGCTTGCTCTCTTTCCCTTACAGCTTCAGGTTCTCGCGGGTGGGGGTAAAGGTGGGGATCATGGCGGCAAGCTGCTTCACCACGCCCTCGTCGTTGTGGGCGGCGGCGGCTTCCAGCGCCTGCAGCTGCTCATAGAACTGCGCCAGGTCGATGTTCCGGGGGCTTGCCACAAAAATCTTGTTGTGTTCGGTGCGGCGCATCTTGTCCTGCTCCTCGTCCATCATCAGCTCTTCGTAGAGCTTCTCGCCGGGGCGCAGGCCCACCACCCGGATCTCCATGTTCACGCCCGGCTCGTAGCCGTAAAAGCGGATGAGCTGCTTGGCAAGGTCCATGATCTTGACCGGCTCCCCCATGTCCAGCACATAGATGTTGCCGCTTTCGGCCAGGGCACCGGCCTGCAGCACCAGCTGGGCCGCCTCCGGGATGGTCATGAAGTAGCGCTCGATGTTCTCATCGGTCAGGGTGACCGGGCCGCCCTTTTTGATCTGGGCTTCAAACAGCGGGATGACGCTGCCATGGCTGCCCAGCACGTTGCCGAACCGCACCGCCACACACTTCATGTCGGTGTTGCCCGCAAAGGTCTGGATGAGCATCTCGCAGATGCGCTTGGTGCAGCCCATGACGCTGGTGGGGTTGACGGCCTTGTCGGTGGACAGCTGCACGAACCGCTCCACCTCGTGCTCGCTGGCGCTCACCAGCAGGTTCTTGGTGCCCAGCACGTTGTTCTTGACGGCCTCGGCGGGGCTGACCTCCATCAGCGGCACATGCTTGTGGGCCGCCGCGTGGAACACCACCGTGGGGTGGTAGGTCTCAAACACCTCGTCCAGCCGCTTTTTGTCCCGGATGGAGCCGATGAGCACGGTCACCGGGATATCGCGGCCATACTTCTGCTGCAGTTCCATCTGCAGCTCGTAGGCGCAGTTCTCGTAGATGTCAAAGATGAGCAGCTTGCCCGGGTGGAAGCGCATCACCTGGCGGCACAGCTCCGAGCCGATGGAGCCGCCGCCGCCCGTCACCAGCACCGTTTTGCCGGTGAGGTAGCCGGAGATCTTCTCCATGTCCAGCGTCACCTCGTCGCGGGACAAAAAGTCCGCCGGGTTCAGCTCCCGGAAAGCCCCCTGCTGGGGTGCACCGCTGCCCACCAGCTGGGGGTCACTGAGCATCTGCACCGCGCAGTGGGTGCTCACGCACAGGTCGATGACGTGGTTCAGGCGGCTGCCCTTCAGGGTGGGGATGGCCACCAGGATGGTGTGGATGCCGTAGCGCTTGCACAGCTCCGGGATCTGCTCCAGCGTGCCCTTGACCGGCACGCCGTGGATGGTCTGGTGGAGCTTGGCGGGGTCATCGTCCACGGCCAGCACCGGGCGGCCATACTGCTTGTTGGTCTTACACACATTGATGGCCCAGGCCCCGGCCTCGCCCGCGCCCACGATCATCACGGGGCGGTTGGGGTCGCGGCTGGCCACGCCGCGCAGGCGCTCGCCCAGCGGGTGGTTCAAAAACAGCCGCCATGCCAGACGGCTGCCGCCCACCAGCAGCAGGATGAGCACCGCCGCCATGCAGTTGGCCGAGTTGAACAGCACACCGTGGATGCACCGCCGGTTGACCACATACACGATGCCGGTGGGCACCGCCACCATGACCGCAAGGCGCAGCAGGTCGCGCTCGCCCGCGTACTTCCACAGCACCGAGTACAGCCCGCCCAGCAGGAAGCTGGCCACATACACAGCCACGATCCAGGGCAGGTTATGGTACAGGATGGCAAGGTTGTGGGGCCACCAGGCGGCTTCCACCGCACCGTCGGCCCGCAGCAGCAGCGCAAAATAAAAACTGAACGCCACGATGGCGGCATCCAGTGCCGCCAGCACAGCGCGGCGCAGGTAGACCCGCGCTCTGGTCTCTTTGGGTTTCTCGTTCACGAAAGGTTCCTCTTTTGTTCCGGGGAGCGGGCAGTGCCCGCCGCCATTTTGCAGGCCGCGGCAATCCCGGCGGCCTTATCCTATATATTATACACAGAATGCGGTGCTCTGTCCAGAAATTTGTGGAGAGGGGGTCGCTCCGCTGGGCATTGACCGCAGGCCAACAGCAGCAAATGCAGCTGCCCGGAACGGCCCCTCCCGTGAAAATGCGTTTGGAGCGCTCCGCAGAGCGCAACAAACGCGAATAAAAAATAATTCTTCCGCTGCGATTGCCAGAGCGAAGCGGAGGCAATTCTAAATCGTCCCCCGCATCCTCGCCAGCTCCTCCCCCAGCCCCAGCGGCCATGCCGCCAGCAAAAACACCCCCGCCGTGGCACATCCGCCCGCGCCCAATGCCGCCAGCCGGGGCCAGAACGCCCCCGCAAGGGGCAGCGCCAGCGCCTGCCGCAGCCCGGTGCCCGCCGCCGCGGCCAGTGCCCCGGCCAGCGCCGGAGCGCCCAGCCACCGCCGGAAGGCGTGGGGCATCCCGCTGGAAAACAGCAGCCGCCCGGTGTTGGCCGTGCAGGTGTACAGGGTGGACAGCAGCATCACGGCCAGAAAGCCCCGCATGCCGTACCGGGGCAGCAGCACCGCCACCCCCGCCAGCCGCAGCACCGCGTCCCACACGCTGTAGCGGAAGGCGGCTTTCTGCTCCCCTACCCCCTTCATGGCACCGTCCACCATGCTTTCCAGATAGAGCAGCGGCAGCACCGGGGCCAGCACCTGCAAATAAAACCCCGCCTCGGCACTGCCGTACAGCAGCCCCGCTGCATCCGGCCCCCAGCACCAGAACAGCGCCGCCGCCAGCGCCGAGAAGAACCCGGTGAGCCGCAGCATCCGGTCCAGCAGGGCGTTCAGGCGGGCGGTCTGGCCCAGCACATGGGCCTGGGTGATCTCCGGCATGAGCAGCACGGCCAGACTGCCCAGCAGCCCGAAGGGAAAGGTGAGCAGCGGCAGGGCCATGCCCTTGAGCACGCCGTATCGTTCCAGCGCCGCCGCCCGGCCCCCGGCTCCGGTCAGGTAAACGGCCAGGCAGGCGGGCACCAGCATGTTTTCTGCCGTGTGCAGCGCGCTGGCCAGCACCCGGCCGCCCTCCACCGGCCACAGGATGTCCCACAGGCGGCGGGAGGCCTCCGGGGGCGTTTGCGCCCGCTTCCCGCCGAAGCACCGCCGCACCTCGCCCCGGCAGAACAGGGCCATGAGGGTGCAGCTCACCGCCTCGCTCAGGGCGGTGGCCCCCAGCACCAGCGTGCAGCGCTCCCCGGCATCCCGGCCCGGTGTGGCGTACAGGGCCGCCGCCACCGCCCCGATGCGCACCGTCTGCTCGGCCAGCTGGCTGGCCACGTTGGGGCCAACCCGCCGCCGGGCCAGAAAGAACCCCCGCAGCACCGCCGACACGGCCATCCACGGCAGGCCCAGCGCCGACAGCCGCAGCGCGCCCGCCGCCCGCACATCCCCCAGCCACCATTGGGCCGCCAGCCCCGCAAGGCCCGCCTGTGCCGCCATGGCCAGCACCCCCAGCCCGGCCCCCAGCGCCAGCAGACGCCGCAGCATGCCCCGGGCCGACGCCGCGTCCCGGCTCAGCTCCTCGGTGAGCAGGCGGGTGGCCGCCACCGAGATGCCCGCCGTAGCCAGCGTGACGAACAGCCCGTACACCGCCAGCACCAGCTGGTACAGCCCCATGCCCTCGCCGCCCAGCGCGTTGGCCAGCCCGATGCGCAGCCCCAGCCCCGCCAGACGCAGCACCACGTCCGACCCGGTGAGCAGGGCCGCGTTCTTCCAGTAGTTTGGCCGGTATTTCTGCCCCATGCGCACCCCTCCCGCCGGTTTTCTGCCCTGCTGCCAGCCTATGCGGCCCCGGCACAAAACATGAGCGGCGGCATGGGTTGTTTTGCCGCACTTTTTATGGTATAGTTAACAGTGGTCAGGCAGGGCACGCCCCTGCCCGCATATTGAGCAAGGAGGAAGCGCACGGCCCGGGTCCTGCCCCTGCCGTACGCAACAAAGAGAATGAGCGAAGAATGCACCCATGACTGCTCCAATTGCAGTGCAGCCTGTTCTTCCCGCGATGCAGCGCCCCAGCACGACGCCCCCAACCCCAACAGCAGCGTCAAAAAAGTGATTGGCGTGGTGTCCGGCAAGGGCGGCGTGGGCAAGAGCATGACCAGCGCCCTGCTGGCCTGCGCCATGGCCCGCCGCGGCTACCACTGCGGCATCCTGGACGCCGACATCACCGGCCCGTCCATCCCCAAGCTGTTCGGCATCCATGGCCGCGCCATGGCTGACGAAAAGGGCTGCTGGCCCATCCAGAGCCGCATGGGCATTGACGTGATGAGCATCAACCTGCTGGTGGAAAACGAAGAGGACCCCGTGGTGTGGCGCGGCCCGGTCATTGCCGGGGCGGTCAAGCAGTTCTGGACCGATGTGGTCTGGAAGGACGTGGATTTCCTGTTCGTGGACATGCCCCCGGGCACCGGTGACGTGCCCCTGACCGTGTTCCAGAGCCTGCCCGTGGACGGCATCGTGGTGGTGGCAAGCCCCCAGGAGCTGGTGAGCATGATCGTGGCCAAGGCCGTGAACATGGCCGAGATGATGAAGGTGCCCATGCTGGGCATCGTGGAGAACATGAGCTACATCGTCTGCCCGGACTGCGGCAAGCACATCAACGTGTTCGGCAACAGCCATGTGGACGAGGTGGCGGCAAAGCACCATCTGCCCGTGCTGGCCAAGTGCCCCATCGACCCGAAGCTGGCCGAGCTGTCGGACGCCGGCATGATCGAGACTTACGGCGGCGAGTACCTGGAGGGTGCCGCCGACGCCTGCGAGAAGCTGCTGAAGAAGTAACGGTTACGGCAAGGCTGACGATTTGAAATGCCCTCCGCGTTGCTCTGGGCAAAACGAGTTGCGGCACCCAGCGTCCATTTCGTGCCTTGAGCGGCACTCATGTCCTGCTGGCCGCTGCCCCAACAACTCCTTCCTGTTTCTGCCGCAGGCAGCGGTCGTCGTTGTTGCAGCGGAAACATTATTTTGGATTTTGCAAATCCGGCAGGGCTGCGGCCCCGCCGGATTTGCTTTTTCACGGGAGGGGTCGCAGAGGGGAGCAGCATCCATCCCCTCCAAAAGACATTCTTTTGCCGCTTTCAAAAACAAGGTTCTGCACCGGTTTTTGGTTTTATTTTTCGTTTTGTGAAGCGGGTTCAACTTTTCGTTTGTTTTTTTGAAACATTTTCTGCTTTTCCGCTCTTGTAAATCCCCCGGCAAAGCTCTATAATAATAAAGCGTAAGCAGTCTGCACTGCGGACTGCCGGTGTAAGCGTGGAAATCCGGGGCCGCCCGGAGCCGGTGACGGTTCCCTGCACGCATTGCGGCGGGCAGAGCGGCCTCGTCTTTTTCAAAATTTATAGAGCAATTGGGAAAAAGGAGTATTCTACTATGCTGACGAATGAATACCTGAAGCGCGTGTACGACGGCCTGGCAAAGCGCAATGCCAACGAGCCGGAATTCCTGCAGGCTGTGCGTGAGGTGCTGGAGAGCATCCAGCCCGTGGTGGAAAAGCACCCCGAGTACGAGAAGGCCGCCCTCATCGAGCGTCTGGTGGAGCCGGAGCGCATCATCAGCTTCCGTGTGCCCTGGGTCGATGATCAGGGCAAGGTCCAGGTGAACCGTGGTTACCGTGTGCAGTTCAACAGCGCCATCGGCCCCTACAAGGGCGGCCTGCGCTTCCATCCCTCTGTCAACCAGGGCATCCTGAAGTTCCTGGGCTTTGAGCAGACCTTCAAGAACAGCCTGACCACCCTGCCCATGGGCGGCGGCAAGGGCGGCTCTGACTTTGACCCCCACGGCA
>PPYF01114287.1_pt1 | contig 27872 bp, 23 predicted proteins | sample 1559871 | NCBI WGS metagenome assembly PPYF01 (sample SAMN08240021, study PRJNA423297) | Human gut metagenome, whole genome shotgun sequencing project.
AAGCATCGATTTCGTCAAGCTTAAGAAGTTTGTCGTTATAAAGAGATTCGTCCTCAAAATTTTCATTAAGGAAACACCAGCCGCCGAGAGTTTCAGACATATGCATATTAACAACTCTCCACGGAGTAAGAACCGTTTCCTTGTCGGGATTCTTGAAGTGGCGGAAAATCTCCGCTATCTGAATAACTCGTCTTGTCGGAGTTTCTCTGTCAGCAGATGCCGCAAGCCTTCTGATACGCTTACCTGCCGCAATAAATACATCTCTGTCATAGTACTTAGTAAACTCGGAGAATATCTCTTTTGTAACACCTGTCGGCATAAATTCTTTCCAAGATTCATTATCAACAATATCGACAAAACTGTTAATATCGATATCTTCCTCAATTGGGATATCCGCACCGTAAATCATAAGCGGCATACGGATAGAAACGCCACGCAGGATATCAATAGCCTTTTTGCGTGCTTCTTTAGCCTGTTTCTTTTTCTTGCGCTCTTCTTGCTCTTCCTTTGTCAAATCCTTTGGCGGTGTAGGCGGCTCGGGGTCGTCTATGTGCTCAACCTGTTCATCAGTCAAGCCCTGTCCGTTGACAACAACATCTTTCTTTTTCTTGGATGCTTTGGACGCTCCGATAATATCCTTAAGCTCATTAAACTTAGAAGCATCGATTTCGTCAAGCTTAAGAAGTTTGTCGTTATAAAGAGATTCGTCCTCAAAACCGCTATTTACCGCACGCTCGGCATAAATCTGCTTTATTTGCTCCATCATAGACTCAACGCTGTATGTTCTTGTCTTTGAGCCGGAAATAGCAATAACAGGACAGTAATTGAGAAATTCGCTCATTGCTTCTCTGCGTTTTTGTTGGCTTTTTCCCGGCTTACGGGATAAATGTACTGTTTCGGTCAGAACTTTAAGCGTTCTGTCAGGAGCGAAGTCAAACACATAACAATCTGTTTTCTGTTTGCCGTCAATCGTACCCGCAGACTGCACTCTGAATATGGTTTGCATATACTGAGCCGCCGCAGTGGAGTATGAACCTGAAAGCATAAGCACAGCAGTCCATTCCTTTACCGTTACTCCTGTTGTAAGCTTGCCGCAAGACAGAGTTATAGAGTGGTCATAATTCTTGATAGTATCACGGACAAGTTCCAGTGCGTCGCCTGAATGTTCTTCTTCGTATCTGTCGCCTTCTCCCGCAACATTGGCAATACCAAAATGTTTAAATACAGGGTGATTTCTGAGTAATTCACTTAAAGCCTGAGCCTCTTTAACACCCGGCACCATCCACAAGGTATGTCGGAACATATCACGATATTCCTGAGTGGAGTAAGGATAGCCACTGTCGGTATCTTCTATGACCATTAAATTGAGAAAAGCGTTGACATCATTTTCGTGTACAAATTTGCCTTCAACGGCATTTTGGGGAAGTTCACGATTGCCGTTAGGTCCTTTGTACCAAACTCTGAAAAATTCCCTAAAGTTAAATGCCTTGGTATCGTATTCGTCAGAAACATATTTCTTGAGTTTCTCGCCTAAATCATAAGTGAATATATGCATTTTCGGCAAGTCTGCGTAAGGATTATGGTCGCCCTGATGAATTAAATCCCACTCGATCTTTTTCTTTTGCTCCATAACATAGTCCCAAGTGTAAACATTATCTTCTCCGAACTTATCAAGAAGATTAAACGGAGTACCTGAGAGAGCAAGAACCTTTGTATGATCTTTTTTTAGAGCTTTAACCACATTATCTCCAAGCTCGGTCAGAGTGCCCTCGTGAGCTTCGTCAATAATGATTAAATCCCAGTCAAGTGCAAATACAGCGTTATTCTTATTGAATTTACCGCCGACAATCTTAGAACCTCTTAAATCCTGAACAGAAGCAAAATAAACAAAAAATGTTCCATCTTTATCCAGTTTACGGATTTTCAGGTCATTCTCTGCATCCGTCTTTTCATCAAATGTATATGCTGAATCCTTTGTTTTACGTTCGTAGTGATATTCGTGTTCAGAGTTGCCCGGAAAGAATATTTTCTTAAAATCCTCGCTCCATCCGTCATCAACAACAGGACGATGAGTTGCGATAATTACTCTGCGGTACTGGCTGCGTCGAATAACCTCAAGTGCCGACAAAGTTTTACCAAAACGCATTTTGGCATACCACAGCATTTCATCATCTTTCTTGAATGTTTTTAAGGTTTTCTCGATAGCGTCAATCTGCTCTTCCCTGAAATCGATTGTTTCTTGACGTGTTTCTCTTACAAAATCAGACGAAGATAATGTTGATTTACCGTTCTTTACAGATTTTATAGCAGCTTTCACTGTTTCGATGTCGGTTGCAAACCACTCTTCTCCGGTAGCTCCGTTGGGCTGAACCTTATGCACGCCTGAATTCATAAGAACCTTGTGAACGTCTTTATCTTTAAAAGTAAAGCTATATCCGAATTCTGTTTTAAGGGCAAGCTCTGTATATTCAAGCCTATAGCTCATGCTTGCAGTCTTTGTATAACTGTCAATACGAGCCTTAGCCGCCTGATTTAAAGTGCGGCAGTTCGGCACAAGCTCATTAGGCATTATGTCAGTTTTAAGAGTAGCTTCTCCAACTTTCAGCATTCCTTTATGCGTTTCATAAGGCATACTGAACACATATATCAGCTTATAGCTATAGGTTTGTTCAAATTTTTCCATAACTTGCACCTTCTTTCAATACATCTATGAACCGGATACTTTTATTGAGATTTGTCCAGTCATATATTCGGCAGTAAATTCCCGTATGACCGAAAATATCATTTTTTGCACAACCAGGACACATAGTGCTTATTTCTTCTTCCGTCTCCTCAAATAAATTCATTTGATGAAATGTTTCTTTGATTTCGTGGCACGAATAAGGCACCACACCTTTAAGGCCATCCATCTGCCAAATATTCCAAGCAATAATATTGGCTATTTCTTTCAGCAGTGAAAGAGGTGTTTTCTCTCCGCATCTTGCTTCATAATAGTCCATATAATCATAAAGCAGATTTTCACGGGCAATCAGTACGCTGTCCCCCTGAAATTCATAGCCATAAACGCTCTTTAACGCTCTGATTGACCATTTAATCCAAGTGTCTTTATCATTGCAGTTTTCATTTATAACACGCATTTTTCTGTCAAACAGTCCTATGCGTTCATTAATGGGAATCAATTTGCCTGTGGTTGTATCATATCTGCTTATAAGATACGGAGCTTCTCCGCAAGTAATTTCCAAGCGTTTGGCGTCTACATATTTTTTCCATGTTTTCTTCCCATCAAATTGAATCTTATCTTTTGCAGTTATCCAGTATGTTCCGTCTGGTGTATTAAAAACATCTGGTTTGCCGAACCACGCTTCATCAACCTGATTATTTTGCTCATTACAAATCCACGACGGAGTAAAAACTTCAGCTCTCTTTCTGATTCTTCGCTCCTGAACCTCTTTAGACTTTGCAGCTCGTGGCTGTATCACATTAAAATAAACACCCGTAATCAGCTCTACTTTCATTTCAGCCCGCTCGTTAAATTCATAGCCGTAAGCTTCATAATCCTTTGTGCACCACAGTATATTCTTCTTTGTGGTCTTATCTTTGAGAAGAAGCCGCAAGATTTCCGGGCTGATATCAGCAATATCGTCTTCTAATATATCTATTTTCTTTTCAAGCTCTGTTCTTTTAACTTCTTCCATATATCAATCACTCGCCTTCAATTTTATCTTCGTTCTCATTGGGTAAAATTTCTAAGATATCGTCTAAGGTGCAATTAAGATGATTACATATTTTTACAAGGACTTCCACTTGGACAGACTTGTTTTTTCCAAGATTAGCCATTGCATTAGAAGATATACCAATTTCAGTTCGCAATTTCGTTTTGTTTATATTTTTATCAATCATTAGTTTCCATAATTTATTATATGAGACAGCCATAATTACCTCCTCATCTACAGAAATATTTACAATGTCAAAACTTAAAATAAATTATACCATATTAAGTTGAGAATTTCAACGAAAGGTGCTGAAACTCAATATTATGCTTATGTTTTGATTGAGGTTTTAGTTTGGGGATATTATTTTCTATCAAGGAAATGGTATCCGTTTTTTATTCCCTTAATTATATTGGGTGTGCATTTTGGCACCCTTTGTCCAAATGAGTGAAAGGAGTTTTTACAATGCCGAGATTATCAAAAAAGGAAAAACAGGAATGGAATTTTTTTCTAAAGCCCAATACAGGCAGAAGAACATACAACAGGCTTTGCCTTAAATGCAAAAACAAATGCAAACAAAGCTATCGTGCTGTTGTTTACTACCGAAAATTCAAGACAAAAAGGAGCGTAAGTACAAAAGATGATAAATAACACCTACAAAGAATTTCAAGCTCATATAAATAAAAAAATTGCCGATTTCGGCACCAAATTGATACAGAAACGGAGGTGAGGCAGTGAACAGGTATTTCAAAATATCGGACGCTAAAAATTTTGCATTCTACAAAGTACCAAAAGCGTTATTTGAAGAAAAATACTAATCGGTTTCAACCGATGCAAAAATGCTGTACGGGCTTCTACTCGACCGAATGTATTTGTCTGTAAAAAACGGTTGGGTGGATAAGCAAGGCAGAGTATATCAATATTTCACAATAAAATCCGCTCAGGAAAAACTGCATTTCGGTCACGAAAAAATATGCAAGTTATTTTCTGAACTTGAAGCTGCGGATTTGATTATTCGCAAAAGACAAGGTCATGGGAAGCCGAGCATTATCTATTTAAAACAATTCTGATTTTCGACTTTCTTGATTTCCGAATAACAGAAGGTATTAAGACTTATAGAGTAAGACATTACCTGCCGAAAAGAAAAACATATAGGAGATAACTAAATGATACAGATAATAGATATAGAGTTGCTCATTCCTTTTGAAAATCATCCGTTTAAGAAAAGAAGCGGAATTGAGCAACAAGAATTAACAGAGAGCATAAAGGAAAACGGATTGCTTGAACCGGTAATTGTTCGTCCTTTTCCGGCAGGTAAATACGAAATTATCAGCGGACACAGACGAGTTGAAGCTTGCAAAGTGTTAGGGGTAACAAGCATACCCGTGACAATAAAAGAGCTTACAAGAGACGAGGCAATTGTACAAATGGTGGACTCAAATATACATCGTGAGCATATCTTGCCAAGTGAAAAAGCTTTCGCCTACAAAATGAAATCAGAGGCTTTGAAACATCAGGGTAAGACTTCGTGCCAACTTGGCACGAAGTTAAGAACAGATGAAAAAATTGCAGAAACCGCCGATGACAGTGCAAGGCAAATACAACGATATATCCGCCTGACATATTTAATACCCGAATTACTTAAACTTGTGGACGAGGAACGGATAGCCTTTACTCCGGCGGTTGAAATATCATATCTATCGGAATATGAGCAAAGAACATTACTTGACCAAATCGAATTTTCCGACGCTACTCCGTCATTATCACAGGCACAGCGATTAAGAAAATTTAGTGAACAAGGCAGATACTCAACCGATGTTGTGTTTGCCGTTTTGTGCGAAGAAAAGCCCAATCAAAAAGAGCAAGTCCGCTTTATGGAAGATGATATACGCAAATATTTTCCGAAAAACTACACCAAATCCGATATGCAGAAAACAATAATATCTCTGCTCGAAAAATGGCAAAAACAAAGAGAAAGAAACAGGAGGGACGAAAGATGAGCGATAAAAACGATTCAATATATGCACCGTATTTTGAAAAGAATGATGAACCGTTCTTTATGAAAATAGGCAATACGACTTACGAAATCAACACACAGTTTAATCCCAATGGCATAGAAAATGTGCTCCAACAATTTGAAGATTTACTTACGGAATTGAAAATAGCATAAGTTTGCACAATCGACACTGCGACATTGCAAGTGTACAATACCTATACATTGCAATGCCCTGTTGTCACAGAAAGGAGCAAATAGTTTATGGCAACAAACAAAAATATACAAGGGCAAGAAGAAAAAATCACCGCTCTGTATTGCCGCTTATCTCAAGACGACAATTTAGAAGGTGAGAGTAATTCAATATCAAATCAAAAGGAAATTCTTATGACTTATGCAAAGAAAAACGGATATTTCCATCCGCAATTCTTTGTCGATGACGGTATAAGTGGAACAACATTTAACCGTCCCGGTTTTCAGGAAATGGAAAGCCTTATTGAAACAGGTAAGGTATCAACCGTAATTGTAAAAGACTTATCCCGTTTTGGCAGAGAGCATTTGCTTTGCGGTCATTATACGGAAATTGTTTATCCGACTTTGGGCGTAAACTTCATAGCCATACAGGAAAATGTCGATACCACGAAAGGTATGGGAACGGAAATGATGCCGTTTCATAACATTTTTAACGAATGGTATGCTGCACAAACTTCAAAGAAAATCCGTGCCATTAATGAAATGAAAGCGTCAAAGGGTATGAGAATTTCTTCAACAGTGCCTTATGGTTACAAGAAAATTGAAGGTAACAAGGAGCAATGGTACATAGATGAGCCTGCAACTGAAATTGTTAGAAAGATATTTAATCTTTGCATTTCGGGTAAAGGTCCGTCGCAAATTGCAAGACAACTTGAAGCCGAAAAAGTGCTTACTCCGACAGCATATTTCAATTCCGTAGGTAAGAAAACAAGCAATCCTATGCCTGTTAATATCTATCATTGGAGAGAAAATTCTATTGTTCATATTCTTGAAAACAGACAATATACCGGCTGTACTGTAAATGGCAAAAGTACAACAGTCAGTTATAAAGTGCATAAGAAAATTGAGAAATTACAAGAGGATTATCAGATTATTCCAAACACACAAGAAGCAATCATCAGTGATAACACTTGGCTGAGAGTGCAAGAACTCAGGAAGAACAAAAGAAGAAACACAGCAACCGGAAGAAAAAGTTTGTTCTCAGGTTTAGTTTATTGTGCCGATTGCGGTTCTAAACTTCACTTTTGTGCAGCTAAAAGCTTAAAGAAAAATCAGGAGTTTTGGAGGTGTTCTTCCTACAAAAACGGGCGTGGTACTTGTACAATTCATTTTATCCGAGATGTTGTGCTTGAAGTAATCGTTAAAGAAGCCATATCCGAACTTGGGGATTTTGTTCGTTGCTACAACAGTGCATTTCTCTATCTTATCTCCGAAAAGAAAGGTGCAGAGTCTATAAATCAGGAAAAATCACTGCGAGCCAAAACTGAAAGTGCAAAACAAAGAATATCCGATTTGGACAAATTATTCTCAAGAATTTATGAGGATAATATTCTCGGCAAGCTATCCGATGAGCGTTATTCCCGTATGGCAAGTGAATACGAAGCTGAGCAAAAGCGACTTATATCAGAGGTTGAGGAAAATGAAAAAGTTATTATTGAACTTCAAAAGCAGACTGTTGATATGAAAATGCTTTATCAAGGGCTTATGGAATTTACCGAAATGAAGGAACTTACTCCAACTATTGTAAACAAACTTATTGAACGTATAGAAATTCACAAGAATGAAAAGAAACATTCTCACAACAATGTTAAAGTGGATATTTACTTTACAGCGGTCGGATTGTTTGACATTCCGACAGAGCAGCAGCTTATTGATACAATGGAAAGAATAAAACAGAAAAAAGCGGAGAAATCCGCTTAAATAAAGGAAAAGGTGTAACCCCCTCCTTTTGCCGGGATTACACCATAATTCCTTAAATACTGCCTTATTAGCCCGTAGCTTAAGGTCTGAGCGATTTTTTTGATATAATGAAGAATGCTGCTAAATCAAAATACCAATGATAATTATACAACTCGTTTTATTCCTGTGTACCTTCTGTATTTTCTGTTTCTTCTGGTGTCTCTTCTGTCTCAGGTTGTTTTAATGTATAAACATCATTATCAGATAAAGTCACCTTTTTCCACTCTTTTTCATTTACAGTAATTTCTGCTTTTTCTTTCCATTCATCTAAAAGCTTCTGATATGCTTCCTGTTTTCTTTCGTTTACAATTCGCTCTTTCTGGGCATCTGTTGCTTCTCTGTCCAGAACCTGATCCATTCTGACTACATAATAAGCATTTTCGCCTTCCACAACGCTTTCATAAACCTGTCCGTCCTGCAGTGTTTTTGCAGCTTCCAGAAGTTTTTCATCTAATAAAGTATCTTCTGCACCAAAAGTCGTATCTAATGCACTTAAATTTTCATCTACTTCTTTTGCAATAGTATCTACATCTGCCATAGCCGGATCTTCAGAAGCTAAAAGCTTATCTAAAACACTCTGTGCCTGTGCTTTTTTCTCGTTTTTCTCATCATCTGTAAGAGGTGTTGTTGTTCCGTCTTCATTTGTCTTATCTGCTGTGCTTACCTTGCAATAAGTAATGGCACTCTGAGCAGCCTCTGTATCTTCTACATTTGTATCTACATCAGCTGTCATTGGTTCATACATTTTACTCTGATAAGTAAACAATGTTAAAAGCTGTTCAATATCTGACTGCTGAACGGAAATCTTTTCAAGTGTTTCTTTGGTATTTGCTTCCATAAACTTCTTGGCAGCTTCCTCCATACTTTTCTTTTCATCATCAGAAATAGAAACATCATAATCTGCTGCATGTTCTTTTAACAGCATCATAGCCTTTAACTGGTCAAGCACACCATCCTTTGTCTGCTCTCCATAAGTCTTTCCATCCTCTGTCTTCTGTTCCCACATACCTGCTGTGCCGCCGCCCATCATAGACATATAGGACATCATCTGTACCTGATTCATACGAAGTACCAGATTTCCTGTACCAACTGTGACAGTATCTTCTTTTCCTGTTAAAAGTGGTTTTGTACCATCTATCTTTTTGCTTCCGCAGCCTGCCAGCGCAGACAATCCCAACACACCCGCTGTTGTAAGACATAACAGCTTTTTCATTGTTTTATTCATAAGTTCCTCCTGTAAATCCCTTTTGTAGGTATCAATATCTTGTTTTATTATAGACGTTTTTCCTTCCACGGGCAAGAATTATTTCAATATAAGATTTTGAAAATCTGTGAAAATATCATGAAGAATATTCAGCACATCTAAAATCTCTTTCGGTCTTCTGCCTTTTAAAGAAACCATAAAATACGGCACTTCATCCAGCTTCATTTTTAAATTATTCTTATATTTATCCAGAATTTGTGGAAATCCTGCTGCATCAATCTTCGCTCTTTCAAACATGGTAATCTTCACATCTGTACCATTTTGTTTGATTTCCTTAATGTAAGCTTTATGTGCCAGCGCTTTTAAATTAGCAATTGCCAGAAGATTCTGCACTGCTTTTGGTGGCTCTCCAAATCGGTCCATAAGTTCTTCCAGCATATCTTCATACTCTTCCTCTGATTCAATACCGGCAATTCTCTTATAAATATCCAGTTTCTGATATTCATTTGGAATATATTTCGGCGGAATAAAGGCATTCACTTCCAAATCAATGGTTGTTTCAAAGTCTTCCTGCTGCTTCAATCCTTTTTCTTCCCGCACAGCCTCATCCAGCATTTTACAATACAAATCATAACCAACTGCCTGCATGTGCCCATGCTGTTCCGCTCCCAGTAGATTTCCTGCACCACGAATTTCCAAATCCCTCATAGCGATTTTAAATCCACTTCCTAAATCTGTAAATTCACGAATAGCATGAAGTCTCTTTTCTGCTACTTCTTTTAACATTTTATTCTTCTTATACATTAAAAAGGCATAAGCTGTCCGATTGGAACGTCCAACCCTTCCTCTTAACTGATAGAGCTGGGAAAGTCCCATCTGGTCTGCATCATGAATAATCATTGTATTTGCATTAGAAATATCCAATCCGGTTTCTATAATAGTAGTGGAAACCAAAACATCAATCTCTCCGTTAATAAAGCTATACATGATTTTTTCCAGCTGATGCTCATGCATCTGCCCATGCGCAAAAGCCACATTGGCTTCCGGAACTAATTTTGCCACACGATTTGTAATTTCATCAATATCATTGACACGGTTATAAACATAATAAACCTGTCCGCCCCTTGCCAGTTCCCTGCTGATTGCCTCACGCACCATCTCCTCGTTATATTCCATAACGTAAGTCTGTATAGGCATTCTGTCCATAGGGGCTTCTTCCAGCACACTCATATCACGAATACCAATAAGGCTCATGTGCAGTGTTCTTGGAATAGGTGTTGCAGTTAGAGTAAGAACATCAATATTTTCCTTCAGCTTCTTAATTTTTTCCTTATGAGTAACACCAAAGCGCTGTTCCTCATCAATAATCAAAAGCCCCAAATCCTTGAACTTCACATCATCGGAGAGAACCCGGTGTGTTCCGATAAGAATATCTACCAGCCCTTTCTGGGTATCTGCAATGGTTTTTTTCTGCTGTGCCGGTGTACGGAAACGGCATAACAAATCCACTCTTACAGGAAAATCCTTCATTCGCTGTACAAAAGTATTATAATGCTGCTGTGCCAAAATCGTAGTTGGTACAAGATAAACTACCTGTTTTCCTTCCTGTGCCGCCTTAAATGCAATACGAATAGCAATCTCTGTCTTTCCGTAACCTACGTCACCACAAATCAGACGGTCCATGATTTTCTTGCTTTCCATGTCTTGTTTGGCAGCCTGAATTGCCATAAGCTGATCATCTGTCTCCTCAAAAGGAAACATTTCTTCAAATTCTCTTTGCCATACTGTATCCGGTTCATATTGAAATCCCTGTGTTGCCTGTCTTGCAGCATACAGGCGGACTAAATCCTTGGCAATGTTTTTCACAGCGCCGCGAACCTTTGTCTTTGTCTTCTTCCATTCCTGTCCCCCAAGCTTATTTAACTTCGGTGCTCTGGCATCTGCCCCTGCATACTTCTGAAGCATATCCAGCTGATTAGGCAAAATATAAAGAGTGCTTCCCCCTGCATATTCGATTTTAATATAATCTTTGGCAACTTTATCTACCGTAATTTTCTCAATTCCCTTGTAGACTCCAAGTCCATGATTTTCATGAACCACATAATCTCCAATACTAAGCTCATTAAAGCTTTGTATTCGTTTACCGCTATATTCCGATTTTTTTCGTTTTTTCTTCTTTTCCTGTCCGAAAATATCCGACTCTGTAATCAGCACAAACTTAATCAGAGGATATTCAAATCCCTTTTTCGCACGACCGAAAGCTGTCATAATTTCTCCCGGTTCAATCACTCTGTCCATATCCTCTGTATAGAAACTATTTAATTCCTCGTTTCTCAAATCCTCGGCAAGACGTGCCGCACGTGTACGAGAACCTGACAGCAGCAACACACGATATCCTTCTTTTTTAAAGCGTTTTAAATCCTTTACCAGAAGTTCAAAACTGTTGTTATAGGGACTCACTGACTTTGCTGTAATGTAATACTGCTCCGTAATATCCCAATCACCCTTATGCTGCTCAATGGTACAAAGAGAAACACAATTTTTTCTGTTTATTTTCTGCTGTATCTGTCTGGTACTGATTAATAAATCCGTCTGTCCTGCCAGCAGATACCCCTTTTCCAGCCTGTGCTCCATACTTTCCCGAAACTCAGTTTCCACAGCCTGTGCCTGCTCCAGCAAACGATTGGTTTCGTCCAAAAGTATCAACGTATTTTCTGTATCGAAATAATCCGTAAAAGTTACTACATCTTTATAAAAATACCGAAGAAAATGCTCTGCCGCTGAAAAATCATGAAATTCTGTGAGATTTTCCAATGCTTCCGTAACTGTCTGCTTTAATCTCCCTGCTTCCTCCGTCAAAAAAGCATCTCGAAATTTCTGTACGGCTGTATCTCTGTCTTTCTGAATTTTTTTAATTCCTTTTTTTAAAACCTCATCACTTAACAACATCTCTGCTGCCGGATAAATGGTAATTTCATCTAAATTTTCAATAGAACGCTGACTTTCTGCATCAAAGCTTCGAATAGAGTCAATCTCATCACCCCAAAGCTCTATACGCACAGGATTGTCCTCGGTCAGTGGGAAAATATCAATAATCCCCCCGCGGAAAGAAAACTGCCCCGGTGCTTCTGCCTGTGCATTTTTCTCATACCCCATACCTAAAAGTTGCTTTTTCAGACTATCCATATCAAGAGGACTGTCATTTTGAAAATGCAATACATGTTTCTCTATCACTTCAAGGGGGAGAAGATAATCCATACAACCACCCATGCTGGTGATAACTGTAATGCCCTTCTTTTCCAAAAGAGCAGCCAAAACCTTCATTCTCTCTTTTGTCAGAAGATTTCCATGTACATCTGCTTCAAAGAAAATCAAGTCCTTAGCAGGATAAAACATAACATCACGATTATAAAGACGGTAATCTTCATAAAGTTCTTTTGCCTTTAAATCATTTTCCGTAATAATCAGACAGTTGGATTTTTCCTCTCCTGTTCTTTTTTTCATCGCTTCAAAAAGCCCATACATGATATGGGCTTTCTGAGTTTCCACACAGCCTGAGAGCTGCAAAATACCTTTGTTTTTTGGAAGCTTTTGTGTAATTTCTTCAAATTCCTTCAGATTTTCCAGGGGCTGCATGAATACCTGCATGATTTTACTCCTCTTTTTTCTTCTTTCCTGAACCATTATAATGGTTCATTGCTGCATCAATTCCCTTTTCAATAATCATTTCTACCGCATCTGCTGCATCTTGAATAGCCGCATCTACGATTTCTCTCTCTTTGGAAGAAAATCTTCCCAGAACATAGTCCGCTAAATCCCATCCCTTTGGTTTCGCTCCCACGCCTACCTTAATGCGGTAAAAATTCTGTGTACCAAGCTGAGCAATAATATTCTTAATTCCATTATGCCCTCCGGCACTTCCTTTTTTTCGAATACGAATTTGTCCCGGTTCTAAGTCAATGTCATCATAAATCACAATCATCTCTGTTTCAGGATCTATTTTATAATAATCAATAAATTCTCTCACAGATTCTCCACTTAAATTCATATACGTCAAAGGTTTTTCCACAATTACCTTCTCTCCGCCAACCATTCCTTTTCCATATAAAGCTTTATGAGCAATTCCTGCCTGAGGAATATCATGACGGTCTATCAGCTCATCCACAACATCAAAACCCATGTTATGTCTGGTCTTATCATACTGTTTACCTGGATTTCCAAGTCCTGCTATTAATAACATATCCCTCTCCTTAGTTAAAATATACCAGTTCCTGCTTTAAAGGTTCTGTAGGTTCTAAAGAAATAGCTGTAAGTACCGGTCCTTCTTTATGATAAGAAGAAACATACTCATAATCTACTTCTGCCACTACTTTTACCCACTTGCCTGTACGCAGATTTTTCGCCTCCGGACTTTTACAGATATAACCAATAAAGCTGGTATCATCTGCACAGCAAGTCATTGCCATTCTTCCCGGAACAAAGACATTTTTCGCAAACTCTCTGGATTTTAATATCATTCCCGTAAAAGCAACCTTCTTGCCTTTATAAGTTTCCGGATGGTCCATAGCATCAATAAACCAGATACCATAGTCCTCATCCATAATTTCAATCACATCTGCATTGACATCAAAAGGCATCTCCTCTGCAAAAATATCTTCAATTTCTCCCTCTTCATCCTCAAAGATAATCTCTGCACCCTGATTTACTACTTTTACACTTCTTCTGAAAGATGCCAGAGGCATATCCATAGAACAACGATTAAACAATACCATGTCTGCGTTTCTCACCATTTCCACAAACAGAGATTTCATATTATTCATATATACCTGAAATGTGCTGGCATCTACGGTAACAATGTGCTGCACAATACCCCAATCCTTTGGAAGCTGCATTTCTTCAAATTTACTTACCTGCCACATTCCGTTGTATTCTATAATCACTCGTTCCGGACTGTAAAAAGCATCATAAGCCACCAGTCTTTCCGGTGTCAGTTCTTCCGGACTGTTTAATACTTCCACTGAAGTTCTGCTCTTCTTCAGCATTTTTTCATCGAATTCTACTTCGCCTTCTTCACAGAGAATTAACAGGGTATTTCCCTCTATTTGAAAATAATCCTGAGCAATGGTAAAATCTAAAAATGTAGATTTTCCACTTTCTAAAAATCCCGCCATAAAATAGATTGGCACTCTGATTTCATCCATTTCTGTTTTTCCCCTTTATTATTAAAGTCTTAAATACCAAATAATTCTGACAGCTTGTCTTCCTGAATTTTAGAACCGATAACACAGATACGTCCTGTGTAATCTGCCAAACCCTCTCTGATGTCCGCTTCTCCCGGTACCATATCAAAGTAAATCCACTGTCCGTCTTTTCCTTCTACCATACCTTTTGCTCTTAAAATCATGCCATAACTTTCGTCATTAGAAAGTGTATCTAAAATATTTTTAATTTCATCCTGTGTATATGTTTTTACTGTTTCCTTACCCCAGCTTGTAAACACTTCATCTGCATGGTGATGATGATGCTCATGGTCATGATGGTCATGGCCGCAGCCACATTCTTCATGGTCGTGATGATGATGGTCGTGCTCATGGTGATGGTCATGACCGCAGCCACATTCTTCGTGATCATGATGATGGTGGTCATGATCGTGATGATGTCCGCCGCATACCGGACAAGTTTCTTCTTCCATAAGTTCTTTCTCTAAAGAACGGTTATTTTCCATAATATCCAGAATTTTCTCTCCTGCCAATTTCTCTACCGGAGTTGTAATTACTGCTGCTTTTTTATTTAAAGAACGAATGATTTCTACCGCTGCCACGATTTTTTCCTCAGTAGCCTTTTCTGTATCTGTACGACTTAAAATAATTGTTCCTGCATACTCAATCTGGTTGCTGAAAAATTCTCCGAAGTTCTTCATATACATTTTGCATTTTGTAACATCTACAATAGTTGTAAAACTGTTTAATTTTATGTCAACTGCATCTTCTACTTTCTGAACAGCTTTAATTACATCAGAAAGCTTTCCTACTCCTGACGGCTCGATAATAATTCTGTCCGGATGATATTTTTCAATGACTTCTTTTAAAGCTTCACCAAAATCTCCTACCAAAGAACAGCAAATACAACCAGAATTCATTTCACGGATTTCAATACCGGCTTCTTTTAAAAATCCTCCATCAATACCAATTTCTCCAAACTCATTTTCAATGAGAACCACCTGTTCTCCTTTATATGCTTCTGTAAGTAATTTTTTGATTAAAGTTGTTTTGCCTGCACCAAGAAATCCTGAAAAAATGTCAATTTTTGTCATTACACACATCTCCTCTTTTAATAAACTCATATTTACATTTCAAAAGGGGACGAAAGTCCTTCTTCCGCCCCTGTCCCTGCTGGTAAGTATAACACATTCCTCATAAAAAGAGCAAATATTTTATATCTGCCTGAAAAAGTCTTCAAACAATTCAATTCTGCAAATGCCCTTTACGCTTCCTATCATTTTCACATTGAAATTTTCATCAATCTGTGTCCACAGCTTTCCTCCCGATGTATGCACCATAACATCTGAGTCGATAAGTCCCAGTCGATACGCTGCTCCTGCTGCTGCACAACTGCAAGTTCCTGATGACAAGGTATAGCCTACACCCCTCTCATAAATCTCAATCTGAATATTATTTTTATCCAACACTTTTACAATCTGCGTGTTAATGCGCTCCGGAAAGTAATCTGCCACTTCAGAATATTTTCCGATTGCACAGACCTTTGCTCTGGAAATTTCATCTGCAATAATCACACAATGAGGATTTCCCACAGACACACAAGTACACTCATATTCTTCCCCGCCAAAGTTAAAATACTCATGAAGCGCCTCTCTTTTCGGTCCGGTAAGCCCTATTTTCTCGCTATCAAAAGAAAGCTTCCCCATTGTCATCTGAATTCTGGTTCCCTCTCTGTTCAAAAAGCGCAGTTCCACCTCTCCCCCTTTTGTATAAAGAGAAAAGCTTTCACTTTGTACTTCTTTTATCGTCTTTAAATAATGAGCAAAAATGCGAATGGCATTTCCTCCCTGCTCTGCTTCTGAACCATCTGCATTGTAAACCTTCACGTACATTTTTCCATCTTTTTTATAAGGGCCTTCTACAATCCCATCTGCCCCAATACCATAATTACGGTTGCAGAGCTTAACAATCTTCTCCTTGTCCAGCTCTTCCTGATTTTTATTGCAATCATAAATAAGATAATCATTTCCAAGACTGTGATATTTATAAAATTCCATGCTCTATTCCTTCTTCCAAAAAAATTCCTCTTTAAACTATAATATGCTTGATATCATTAGTGTACCAAACACTTTTATGTTATAATATCCTTATAGTGTCAAAAACATTGCAAATAATGCTATTTATAAAGGAGTCCCATGGATACTTATCAAAAAACAGGATATTTAACCGAAAATTTCCGCTATTTTCATCTACAGACAACCTCCAAACAAGAATTTCATTACCATTACCACGAATTTTATAAAATTCTTTTCTTTTTAAAAGGCGATGTCACCTATCACATTGAAGGCCGCACTTTTCATCTTCTGCCCGGGGATATTGTTTTAATTCCTGCTGAAAAAATTCACTGCCCACAGTTACATAGCGATACTTGCTACGAGAGGCAAATTCTTTACCTTTCCTCTCCATTTTTAAAAAGCTTCCATAACAATGACCTTTCTCTATGCTTTACTAACGCCGAAAAACGTCAATCTTATGTTATGCGAGTTCCTTCCTTCTATCAGAAACAGATTGGAGATCTTTTACTGTACTTAGAAGATGAAATAAAAGAAAATTCCCTCTATGCCGGAAAACTCTATCAGGAAAATCTGGTTTCCCAGCTTCTTATTTTATTAAATAGAGCCGCATTAAACCAACAAAGCATTTATCCCGACAATACCTGCCAAAATGAAAAAATACTTTTGATTTTAGACTATATCAATAATCATCTTTCCGATGATTTAACCATTGACAATTTATCAGAACGATTTTTTATCAGCCGCTACCACCTCATGCATTTATTTAAAGCTTCTACAGGCTATACGGTAGGAAATTATATCACCATGAAACGGCTCTTCTTTGCCAGAGCCATGATACAAACCGGAACTCCTGTGACAGAAGCTTGCTATCTAAGTGGATTTCAGAATTATTCCACGTTTTCAAGAGCTTACAAAAAGCATTTCCATACAAATGCCAAAAATCGTGAATTTTCAAATGGGCATAACGGTAATTCTGTGGTAGAATAGAAATACACAACCTTTACACAGAAAGAGAGGATTTCACATGTACAGTTTTCAGAATGATTACAGCGAAGGTATGCAGCCTGCTATTCTTCGTGCTTTAGAAACTATAAACTATCATCAAAATCATTCCTACGGGCAGGATATCCACTCCGATGCTGCCAGAGATTATATTCAGGAAGCATTAGAGGACTTTAGTGTTGATATCCATTTTATTGCAGGAGGGACTCTGACAAACCTGACTTTTATTTCTCACATTTTAAAACCTTTTGAAGCAGTAATCAGTGCAGAAACAGGTCATATCAATACTCATGAAACAGGTGCTATTGAGGCAACAGGACATAAAGTGTGCCCAGTCCTTACCACAGACGGGAAACTGACTCCTGATTTAATCCGTCCTGTTCTTGATATGCATGAAAATGAACATTGGGTAGATCCTCGTCTTGTGTATGTTTCTAATCCCACAGAAGTAGGAACTGTTTATACAAAGGAAGAATTGGAAGATTTATATGCCTTCTGTAAACGCCATGACCTGTATTTCTATATAGACGGCGCCCGCCTTGCCGCTGCACTTGCAGCAAAGGAAGAAACGCACCTTACTTTCCCTGATTTACCAAAATTGTGTGATGCTTTTTATATTGGGGGAACAAAAGTCGGCGCAATGTTTGGAGAAGCACTTGTTCTTGTAAATGATAGTTTCAAAGAACGTTTCCGTTTCAATATGAAACAAAAAGGTGCTATTTTGGCAAAAGGCTGGTTCTTAGGTGTTCAATTTGAAGAATTATTTAAAAACAATCTCTATATTGCGGCAGGTGCTCACAGTATCGCTATGATGAAACCTATTAAGAAAGCTTTTAAAAAAGCCGGTATTCCTCTTTTATGCGCAGCACCTACAAACCAGATTTTTCCTATTTTCCCAGATGCTCTTGCAGAGGAAATCAACAAAAAATATTTGACCACATTTCAGTGCAAACCGGACAAAGACCATACCTGTCTGCGTTTTTGTACCTCATGGGCAACAACTGAAAATGCTGTAAACGATTTTGTTTCAGACTTTGAAGAAATGTGCAGTAGACTTTTATAATATTACATAGAGCCAGTTTAGAAGAAAATTAGCAAAATAATAAAGAAGGAGTAGCCATGAAATATCCGTTTTAAATATTTAACATGACTATCTCCTTCTATTTTCTATCATAATAATTTCTTTTATAACTGAAAGATAATTCCTACAACTGCCGCTGCTGCAATATACACTACAGGATGTTTCTTCCATTTACGAATAGCAAAATATAGAGCAACCGCCAAAATGCCACATTCTATACCCGCTACTGTACTGCTGCCAAAGAAAGTTTCCGTAGCAACTCCTACACCAGCTGCAATAATCAAACCTGTAGATGCAGGTCTTAACCCATAGAAAATTTTCTGTACCAGCTTAGAGTCTTTAAACTTCTCTAACATTCTACTGATAATTAAAATCACAATAATAGATGGTAGTACCAAACCTAATGTTGCAATAACTGCCCCCCAAACGCCTTTTACAGAAAAACCTACATAAGTGGACATATTAACACCCATAGCCCCTGGTGTAGACTCAGAAATAGCAATCATATTCCCAATATCTGACGCTGTAAACCAACCGGTCTTTTCAGAAATTGCATATAAAAAAGGAATTGTCGCCATACCACCGCCTATTGCAAAGAGTCCGGTTTTAGCAAATTCATAAAATAATCTCAAACAAATCATTTCTTTTCCCCCTGCATCTTCTGAATATTCTTAATGGAAATTCCGGCAACTGCTGCCAGCACTACCAAGATAACCGGAGATAAAGAAGTAAATACACTTAACAATGTAATGACAACACAAATTGATGCACACCACTTATCTATTACTGATTTCTTTCCTAATTTAATAACTGCATCTAAAATCAAAGCACATACGCAGGCACGAATTCCATTAAAAGCATGTGCTACATAAGAAATATGTGCAAAGTTCTGAAGAAATGCTGCAATAATCGTAATGATTACAAGAGATGGAAATACAAACCCAAAAGTTGCCACAAAACCTCCGGGAACTCCTTTTCTCTTATATCCAATAAAAGTGGAAGTATTTACTGCAATAATACCGGGGGTACATTGACCAATTGCATAATAGTCCATAACTTCTGCCTCAGTTGCCCAATGCCGTTTCTCCACTATTTCTCTTTGGATAATCGGAAGCATTGCATAGCCGCCCCCAAAAGTTACAGCCCCCATTTTTGCAAAAATCCAAAAAAGCTCTGCCAGTTCCTTCACTTTTTTTCCTCCTAGCCTTCAAAATTTAACACATATAAAATTAACACAAATATTTTACCTTGTATAGCCTAAGAATAAAAATGCTTTCCTGTAGATTCTCTTTCTAAAAGTTCTCCTTCAAAAATTAACTGCCTAGGAGTTTTTTTACCTTTTATCATATCAAATAATAAATCTGCTGTTGCTTTGGCGATTTTTTCCACAGGCTGACGTATAGTAGTAATACTTGGAATATAAAATTCTCCAGCTTCCAAACCATCAAATCCTGCTACTGAACATTCTTTAGGAACAGAAATTCCAGCTTCTTTTAAGGCTCTGCACGCTCCAATTGCCAACGTATCTGAAGTAGCATATAAAGCAGTAAAATCCGTCTTTTTCAAGAGCTCTTTTGTCAACTTATAACCTGTCTGAAAGGAATATCTATCTTTTTTCATATCCATATAACCAATCAATTCCTCCTGAACAGGTATATTCTTATCCTTTAATGCCTGTGCATATCCCATAAGGCGGAGCTTTCCAATACTTTCATCCTCTTTGGGTGCTGTTAAAATTGCAATTCTTTCATGTCCCAATTCAAGAAGATATTCTGTCATCTTATAGCTTTCTTTAAAGTCATCTACAGAGACAGCAGCATGCAACTCACAATCTTCCCCTGCTGTTCCAATGGTACTGAGCACATAAGGCACTTCAAGCTGATTCATTTTTTCTTTTGGATGGGAAAAACTTCCCCCCAGAAAAATCAATCCCTGAAGCTTTTTCTCTTTTGTAATGTGCAAAGCAATATCCAGTTCATCCTCTTGTTCCTCTACATGCTGCAAAATACAACTATAATTTTTCTTTTGACATTCTCTTTCCAAATCACTTACTATGTCACTAAAAAAAGTATTACCAATTCCTTTTACCAGCACTGCAATTGCTTTTGCCTGTGTTCTCTTTAAATTTCTGGCGCTATTATTCGGCACATAATTAAATTCTTCAATGGTTTTCATAATCAACTCTTTTGTCTTTGGATTAATATCCGGATGATTATTCATTGCTCTTGATACCGTACTTACGCCAACACCGCACTTTTTTGCGATATCTTTAATTGTCATATTTCCCATCTTTATGCCCTTCTTAAGAAAGTCTTCCATAAAGTTTTGTCATGTCGTACATTTTTTCTAATACATCTTCCTGTAGCTGTCCTGGTTTTAATCTCCACTCCCAATTATATCCCAATGTAGAAGGTTTATTAATTCTGGCTTCTTTTCCAATTCCCAAATAATCCTGAATTGGAATAACTGCTAAATCTGCAACTGATGCCATTGCAAGACGAATAAAATCCCATGGAATTTCTTCAGCAGTAGAATTTTTATTATTCATATATCTCTGAGCAAAAACTCTGTCTTCTGGTGCCATTTCATCTAGCCATCCCAAAACAGTATCATTGTCATGTGTTCCTGTATAAACGACACAATTCTTATTATAATTGTGAGGAAGATAATTGCTTTCTTCTCTGGAATCAAAAGCAAACTGCAATACCTTCATTCCCGGATATCCTGTATCCTGCAAAAGTTTTAACACACTGTCTGTTAAATACCCCAAATCTTCTGCAATAATATTTACATCACCAAGTGCTTGCTTTACGGCATGGAATAAATCAATTCCCGGTCCCTTCTGCCATGCGCCAAACTCTGCTGTTTCATTACCATAAGGAATTGCATAATATTCATCAAAACCTCTGAAATGATCTACACGTACCACATCATACAGTTTAAAGCAATATTTCAAACGCTGTATCCACCATACAAAGCCTGTTGATGCATGATACTCCCAGTTATACAAAGGATTTCCCCAAAGCTGACCTGTAGCTGAAAAACCATCCGGTGGACATCCTGCTACTGCTATTGGTTCTGAATTTTCATCAAATTGGAAAAGTTCAGGATTTGCCCATGCATCTGCACTGTCAAAAGCAACATAAATCGGAATATCTCCAATAATGGAAATCCCCTTTTCATTGGCATAAGCTTTCAGTTTCTTCCATTGCTTTGTAAACTCATACTGCTGAAAACGGATAAACTGTACCTCTTCTGCTAACTCCTGCTTTTTTTGTTCTAAGGCTTGAGTATCTCTGCATTTCAACTTATCTTCCCACTGGCTCCAGCTCATACCGTTAAGACTGTTTTTAATTGCCATATAAAGACTATAATCTTCCAACCAAAACTCATTTTCTTTTACAAAATTATAGAAATCTTCATCTTCTGTAAAATGTGCAAAAGCCTTTTTCAAAATAGGAAATCGTTGATAATACATTTTTTCATAATCAACATAAGAAAGATTATCCCCAAAATCACACGCATCACATTCCTCTTTTGTCAAAAGACCATCCTCTATCAGAGTTTCCAGATCTATATAATAAGGATTTCCGGCATAAGTAGAAAAAGACTGATATGGTGAGTCTCCGTATCCTGTAGGACCCAAAGGCAAAATCTGCCAGTATTTCTGTCCTCCTGCTTTTAATTGATCCACAAATTCATAAGCTTCCTTTGAAAAACTGCCAATTCCATAAGCGGAAGGCAAAGATGAAATAGGAAGCAACACTCCGCTTGCTCTCATTTTTCTTTCTCCCTGTATTTCTATTCTTTCTTGCACGTTCCCGGTAACGATATCGGTAACGTTTCCAATTCTTTGTAAAAATACAATATCACATTTTTTTCAAAAACGCAAGAAGAAGAATATTTTTACTGTGATAATACGCTAAACTATGATAAAATAAAATAAGAAACCTTCAATAACCTTTTTATAAAAGGAGGTATGACAATGAAGAAAACAACAGAATTATTAATAACTGCTGTACTTTCCTTAGTTACTTTCGCTCTTCTCATCTATGACGACCAACATCCAAAACTTAATACTACAGAGGTTATAAACATCTATAATAATAGTTCTAATGTAACGTTCAGTGAGCCTATGAGTTTTTCAAAAATGGTAACTCACTATGCTGAAGCATCTGAAATGTCCTATGATGAAGCCCTTAAACTATTTCCTAAGGAAAACACAGACGATACTGTCTCTTCCAAATGTTATCGAATATTAAATATTCCTCTTGATGTAACTGCTATTTATAAACCTCAACTAAATTTATATTGTGAAACAAGTGAGTCAGGACATTACTGGGGGATCTCCAATATTTACCTCGCAAATATGGAAAAAAATTACGCCGGCTCTGCTAAACAGTTTTCCGGTACTGTGGATATGTGGTTTAGAAATGGATATCAACTTGAATACATTGTTAATGGAGATTTTTATATCAATGGTACAATGGCTATATCTGATGGTGCAGATTTAGATTTCTCATCAGATAATTATGTACAACTTTCATTCACTACATCTTCCTCCACCATGCCTATTCATTACCAATATTTCTATAATCATGAGACACTGGCTTTTCAAAACTAATAGATTACTTTAACGAAAGGAGAGCTTTATGACCAAAAGATTTTCTGTATCCACTTTATTCAATCATAAAATTTTTATCTATTTTGTTCGCATAACAGCATGGATAACTTTTTTTGTGACCTCTTATATTCTTTTATCGAATTCAAACCTATGGTACGATTGCCCTGCTCTAAGTTTAACCTGTGTCCTTTCTATATGCTTTACAGATTTTAAAGTAGATTACAAAAACATATCCTTTTTAAAAGGTTCATTATTATTATATTAAAATGTAGCATTATTTTCTTAGGTGCTTTCATAATATACAAAATATCTTCCTACTTTCCATTTAAACTGTAATCTTATTACGGAAATACGGTCTTTTCTATTTCTGGAAATATATAACATTCTTACGTTTCCAGAAATTTTAAGTAATAAAAATCCCGTAGTAAACAATAATGTATGACTGTTTGCTACGGGATTTCCATCAATCTCTGTCATTTCTTCTATTTACAATAGTCAAAAGTCTTAAAAGTTGTGTAAGTGACACAGCAAGTGCCGCTACATAAGTAAGTGCCGCCGCTGTCAGCACCTTTCTGGAACCGGCAATTTCTGTATCCGTTAAAATATTGCAACTTTCAATAGCACGAAGTGCCCGCCTACTGGCATCAAATTCTGTAGGCAATGTTAAAAGCTGAAAAAGCGTTGACAATCCAAAACATGCCACTCCTAAATAGGCAAGATTTCCCATTGCTGAACCTGTTCCTGCAAATAAAAGTCCTACTAAAATCAAAGGCATGGCAAGCTTAGACCCAAGGTTCGTAATTGGTATAATGGCATTTCTAAACTTAATGGGCATATATCCCTGTGCATGCTGTATGGCATGACCTGCCTCATGTGCGGCTACTCCGATTGCAGCTGTAGATGTCTGTGAATACACTCCATCTGAAAGACGAATAACATTATTTCTTGGATCATAATGATCCGTAAGATTTCCAGCTACTCGCTCAATTCTTACCTGATACAAACCATTGGCATCCAGCACAGCTCTGGCTGCATCTCGCCCTGTCATATTCCGCATGGAATACTGTGAGGAATATTTCCTGAAGGTACTGTTTACTTTTGAACTTGCCCACATAGCAAAAAGCACTGCGGGTAAAACATACATAATATACGTATAATCAATATACATTTTTTTCATCTCCTATAAGGTCAGTACTAACAGTATATTCCTCACACCCATTCCTATACAAGAAACAAAGAATAAATTAATTCTAAAGTTTTTATTCTTTTTCAATTCCTGCTGTTTCAATAATGAATTTAACTTTTCCATTCATATCCTGACTTGCTCCATCAAATGCTGTATAAGATTTATCCGCATTTTCTATTGCTTTCAAGCGATCCAAAACAGTCTGCAAATCTCCATTTAATGTATCATTTAATTTCTGAATACCTTCTTTATCAAATTCAGCCATTCCGTCTGCCAGTTTTACTGAGCCATCCTGAAGCTGTGTTACACCGGATTTTAATTCTTTTCCTCCTGATGCAAGCTTAGAAGTTCCATCCTTCAAGGAAGAAGCTCCTGATGCAAGCTGTGCAATACCATTGCTTAATACACCTGCTCCCTGATTTAAAGTATTACCACCTTTTAAAAGTTCCTGACTGCCTGCTGTAACCTGTGCTGCTCCTGCATTTAACTGTTCATTATTTTGATTTAATTCCTGTGAACCGCTCTGAAGCTGTGCTGTTCCATCTGCCAGACTGGCTGCTCCCTGTGTAAGCTGTTCTATACCTGTACTTAACTGTGTTGCTCCATCTGATAATGCTTCCAGTCCTCCCTGTAATTTCTGAGAGCCTACAGCAACTTGTGCTGCTCCTTCATTTAATGCAGTATTCTGTTTACATAATTCCCCACTTCCTGCTTTTAATGCAGCTACTGCATCTTTCAAAGTAGATGCCATTGTAGAAAATCCGCCCAGAGGCTTTACAGCTTCCCCAAAAGCTGTTACACCCTTTGTCAATTCCTCTGCTCCTGCTGCTGCTGTTTGAGCTCCTGTCTTTAACTGTCCAATCTGCTCCTGAACTGCTCCAAAATCTGTACCTGCAATTTGCTGCTGTACTGCTGACATCTGTGCCTGAATATTCTTCAACTGAGCAACTGCCTCTGTATTTCCTGCATTTACCGGAACCTCAATGTTAGCAGAAGTTTGAACACCTACCGAAATATTACCCAGATTTGACAAAACTGCCTGTTGCTGTTCTTCTGTTAAGCCTGCGGCTGAAAGTGCAGCCGCTACATTGGTACGCTGCTGTGCGTTTGCCTGTGCATTCACTGCTGCATTTTCTTTTGCAATGGCTGTTTTCGCCTGCTCTGTGGCTACTGCTGAACCGTTATCATTTAAACTTCCAATATAATTTTCAATAATTCCGGCTGCACCTCCTGCACCTTGGGCTACTCCACCTGCTGCCTGTGCAAGTGCTCCTACGCTGGCTTCCATATTCCCCGCAGCAGCTTCAGCCTGTTTCGCACCCTCCTGTAACTGTCCTGCTCCGTTAATTAAAGCTTTTGAGCCTTCTGTAATTCCTTTTATTGCTTCCGGAAGCTGTTCTGTCTGACCAAGTGCTCCCTGTATCTGGCTGTTCAGCAATCCCAGACCTCTATCTACCTTATCAACACCTGCTGTATATGCACCAACACCCTCTTTTAATGTCTGTGCACCATCTTTCAAATCTTTACTTCCTGTACTTAAATTTCCAATTCCCTGAACCAGTGCTTCTTTCTTCTCATTCAGAGTATCAATGCCACCTTTTAAAGTAGATGCTCCTTCTGCTGTTTTAGCAATACCTTCTCCTAATTTCGCAGAACCTGCTGTATAAGAACCTACACCTGTCTGTAACTGAGATGCGCCATTTTCCAGAGCTTCCATACCCTGTGTCAGACGAGAAATTCCGCTTAATAACTCACCTTTACTGCTGTTCATCTTATCAATACCGTTTTTTAACTGTCCGGCACCGTTATCAGCTCTATTTAATCCATTTACAAAAGTATCTGCAGAAGAATTCAATTTTGAAATACCGTCTTGTAATTCTTTGCTTCCTTTCACTAATGCTGTAGAAGACTCTGTAAGCTTATTCATATTTTCCTTTAATTCATCTGCGCTGTCTATTTCACCCAGATTTAATTCATCTAAAAGTCCTGTAGTTGCCACTGTTGCTGTCATAGACAACTCAAAATCTTTTACATCTGCTGTGATTTCCACAAAATCCGGAATTTCCAAATCTTTTAATTCCTCTGTTTCAGAAAGCTGCAAACTGTCAGAAAGTCCCGGAAAACCAAACCCCACAGCAATATTATTGTTACCGTCTGATAACACCTTACCATTTTCAATTTCTATGTTGGTAAACACATCTGTTGGTAAAATCATAGCTGTCATCATCATAAAAGGTGTATAAATTTCTTCTTCATTGCCGTTTACTTCTGCTGTTTCCTGTTGTTTATTTTCATAATCAATACGAATTTTCACTTTTCCACTTTTCCCAGCCAGATCAGAAGGTTGAATTTCCTTTCCATCTAAATAATAAGTAAGATTTACACCTACAGGAAGTTCCTTTGTTGTTTCTCCTTGATAATAAATATCTTTTCCATTAGCATCCCATGTAAGACTGCTGTCGCTTCCCTGTTTAAATCCTTCATCACCTTTTACATTTTGAATATTATTTAATTCACTTTTATCTGTAAGCTGTGTATCGCCATCTATATTTTTTAACCAGTTACTTACAATCACATTTTCAGATTTTCCATTTTCATCTGCATTTACATATACGGTCTGCTCTTTCTCCGGAACTGCTGCCAATACAGAAGTTGTAGGGAGCATTACGGACATCATGACTGCCATACCTGTCAACATAGCCTGAACATTTTTTTTCTTCATATTAAAAAACCTCCTATTTCTGTTTTCTTAATCTAAAATTTTTACTTGTTTTACATATAACTCCATCAAAAATCCAGTACATTGCCGGTAAGAACAAGAGAACAGACGCCATACTGATTAACGCACCCCTTGCCATAAGCAGGCACAAGGAACTAATCATATCAATCTTAGAATAAAGTCCAACTCCAAAAGTAGCTGCGAAGAAACTGAATGCAGATACCATAACCGGTCTGATACTGCTTCCCAGTGCAATACTAATGGATGTTTTTTTATCATGTCCGAAACATCGTTCCTGCTCATATCTGCTGGTCATCAAAATAGCATAATCAACCGTTGCTCCTAACTGAATTGTCCCAATTACAATCGATGCTATAAAAGGCAACTCTGTTCCTGTCAGGTACGGAATACCCATGTTAATAAAAATTGCACCTTCAATTACCAAAACCAAAATAATCGGCAATGAAATAGACTTAAATACAAACAAAATAATCAAAAATACTGCCAAAATTGAAACTGCACTTACAACCTTAAAGTCATGGTCTGTAATCTCAATTAAATCCTTAGTACATGGTGCTTCACCTACCAGCATTCCTGCCGGATCATACTTTTTCAGAATTTTATTTAATTCATCAATCTGCTTATTTACTTCATCTGATGCTGTCTGATACTGATTTGTAATTAACATCAATTCGTAATTATCACTTTTCAAAATTTCTTTTATATCATCAGGAATCATACTTTCCGGGAAAGACGGACCAATAATTGTTTCCAGTCCTAATACCTCTTTTACACCTTTAACCTTTTTCATTTCATCAATCATTTTATAGGTGTCTTTTTCTGAAATTTTATTATCCAGCAAAATCATGTGGGCTGCGCCCATATTATAATCTTTCTGAAGCTTTTCATTTGCCTGAATAGACTCTAATTCCTTTGGCAAACTGGAATCCAGATTATAATAAACTTTTGTATTTGCCTGAAAATATGCAAATGGAATAAACAACGCTACACATAAAAATGCAAGAGCCTTATGATGTTTCACCAGAAATTCCGGCACTTTTGGAAAA
>PPYF01602860.1_pt1 | contig 27865 bp, 37 predicted proteins | sample 1559871 | NCBI WGS metagenome assembly PPYF01 (sample SAMN08240021, study PRJNA423297) | Human gut metagenome, whole genome shotgun sequencing project.
AGAAAGTACAGGTCAAGACCTGAAAAAAGTACAGCACGGAACTGTAGAAAGTACAGGTCAAGACCTGAAAAAAGTACAGGGAATCAATACTAATAATATCAATACTAATATATCAAATAATATATATACAGATAACAGACCAGTCGATTTCGGACAGTTCGTAAAGGCGGAAGGTCTAAAGGTCAATGACAGACACATGACACGTCTGTTAGAGTATATCGGCTTGGACGGTATGGATATGGAGCTGGTTAAAGAGGCAGTTAGACGAACTACCGACAGCGGTATCGATAATCCAAACTACACTTTTAAGATTTTGGATAGTTGGAAAGCAAAAGGGATTACGACCGTAGAGCAGGCTAACGAAGAGAAAGAAAATTTTCAAAGTCAAAAACAACGACGTAGCTATCCTAACCAGCAACAACCATCCAAAAGCAACGTCCCTGAATGGGTAGAAGAAGAATACAAACACGAAGCAACAGCAGACGAGCAAGCACAGCTTGAAGCACTAAAAAAATCTATGTCGGAGGACTAATTATGAATGTGAAAGAAACAATTTTAAACCAACACAAAACTTTGAAACGTATCGAAGAACTACAAGAGTTTATGCACGGAACATCAACGCTAGCAATTGGGTTACACAAGGATGGGATTATTGAACAGCCAGAACATAAATTGATGTTCTTTGAAACAATGCACGTTTTCTCACATATTCTTGAAGATGTGTTGGATGGTAAAGATGTAGCAGAGGCAGTAGGTGATACATTATTTCCAGACGAGGACAAAGACTAATGAAGATTGAACTATTACATATTGTTAACGGTCACCGCAAGTTTCATCTTGGTTTTTATGACGATATGCACCAAGCGATTAAAGCGCTCAAAAATCATGTATATGCTTGTTCAGCTATTTCAGAACCACGTTTTAGAAAGTCAATGAGCGGAAACAGCATTCGCATTGATTATGGCGCTAAGACTTGCTATTACTTGCTAGAAGCTAGAGAGGTCAGTTAATGCAATATGGATTATTCGGCGATTTTGATTACGATAATTGGCTAAGTACGTATGAGGACCACGAAGAAGTATTTCATGGTGATGAGGACGAGGCTTATGACAGATGGAAAGATGAGCAGTTGGGGGACGAGGGATGGAAAATTTAACATTTCCAGAATTGCAACAACGTATGCAATTAGCAAAAAAGAAAACGCAAGATGTTAAATATGCTTTTCGTAATGCTGAAGACATATACACTGCTTTTAAAGAACTAAAAACCGATTGGTATGTCACTGTTAAGTATGATTTAACAGAAGTTGCAGGACGGTTATTCGTTAAAGCAACAGCAAAAGCTGTTAAAGGCGAGGAACAGCATAAAACAACAGCGTATGCTGAACTAAGTTCAGTACCAGTTTTTAACACTAAAAAAGGTCAAATCAAGCAAATGCAAGACCCACAATGGACGGGCGCTGTTAGCTCATATGCTGGTAAGTACGCTTTGCAAGGTTTGTTTGCGATTGGTGAAAAAGATGTTGACGAGTATCCAGTACAAGACGAACAAGGACAACAAACACAATTTATTAATGATGCACAGGTTCAACAAATCTATAACCGCATCAATCAACTTGCACAGATGACTAATCAAGACCCTAATTACGTGGCGAACGACATCATGCAAAACTACAATATTAACGATTTTCACGCTGTACCTAGCAAATTCTTTAACGAAGTAGTGAACTATATCAAGTCACTAATGCCACAGCAGAACCAAACAAATTTTAATGATCTATAGGAGATGAAACATGAAAGATGTAACAAATAATACACTAACAGAAATCAATGTTGATTTCACACCAGCGGTTATCAAAATTGACCGTGAAGCTGTTGAAGCACAAGTCGCTGATGCTGTCGCTAAATATTCAAATCAAGAAATAACAGCAGAAACTTACAAAGAAGTGTATAACGAGCGCACAATTTACAACAATCTAACAAAAGCTTTAGAAACTAAACGCAAAGAAATTAAAGGTGTTATCAATCTACCTTACAAAGATTTTGAAACATGGTACAAAGACAAAGTGTTAGCACCAATTAGCGAAGTAACCGAAAAAATGACAGAGGGCTTAAATGCAATTGATGAACATGAACGATTGCTAAGAGTTGATGTTGTACGTGCTACCTTTGAAGAAAAGTGCGAGCTAGCAGATTTGGATAAGTCAACATTTGAAACTAGCTACAATGATTACAGCTGGAAGAAATACTTTAAGGCTGGCAAATTTGAACTTAAACAATCAACGCTTGAAGAAATTGACAATTTGGTCTTGGCTGAATTTAAAGCTGTTGAAGAGTTTAAAGCAAGCAAAGAGACTATCGAAGAACAAGCGAAAGAATATGACTTGTTACCAGAAATGTACATCAGAGCGCTTGAAGATGGCAAGACACTTGTTGATATTCTTAAAGTCATGAAAGCCGACAAAGATGCTGCTATCTTGCGTAAAGAACAAGAAGAAGCACGAGCTAAAGCGGAAGCTGAACGCAAAGCAGAAATTGAACGAATGGCGCAAGAAAATGCTAACGCTCAAATTAAGGCATATAATGCCGAAACTGGCGAAGTCTTGGAAAGTGATGTAATTATACCTGAAACGCAAAACGAAGCTGAAAACGTGGCTAAATTTAAGTCTGACGACGTATTAACGTTTGACTTGCGTTTAACTTTTCCAAACGGAGCAAAACAAGCAAAAATGTTCAAAGAATTTTTGGATATGAATGGCATCGAATATCAACAATTGTAGGAGTAGAACATGAAAAAGTATTACGTTAGCGGTAAAGTTGCAAATTTGGATGTTGGTTCAGAAATCGAAGCTAAGAATAAATATCAAGCAGCTATTGAATTTCATAAATTGTATTCTGAAATCGAAGATTGCTTTTTAGATGAACTAGAAATCACGGAGGCTGAAGAAGTCTGATGAAGTGGTTAGCGTGGGCGCTCTATAATTTAGGGACAATTGCAGCATGCGTATTTATCAGCATTTACTTTAGGTCTGCTTGGTGGATGCTGTTAGCACTGTTGTTTCTAAGCAATGCAGGTGTGATAAAAAAAGAAAGTGGTGATACAGATGGAAGTGACGAATAGAGGGTACATTAATTTTAACAATGAGTACAACAAGCATACGCAAGACTATACAACAGCAAGTATGAGCTTTGCGAATGGTAAGAATGAAGATGGAAGCTATAAACATGGCTATATCAGAGTGATTGCTTACGGAGAATTAGGAAATGTCTTATATGACAATGTCGGAAATATGGTGACTATCAAAGGACGTTTCCGACAAAGTGAATACGAAGGGGAGAAATACTCTCAAATTCGTATTGATGCTATCAACGGTTATGTACCAGCTCAAAATCAAAATAACGGTAACAATGGCAATTTCGGAAATAATCAACGCCCACAAAACCAAGGCAATTTCCAAAATCAAGGAAATTTTCAAAATTCACAATCGCAAAATTTCCAGAACCAACCGCAAAATCCAAATCAAGGTAGTTTTGGGCAAGCACAAGGACAACAGACAAGCTTTTTCCAAGGTCAATCAACACAGACCAATCCTGATTTTAGTCGAAATTTTGGGAACGCAAATCCAATGAATATTAGCGACTCAGATTTACCTTTCTAGAAAGCGTGATTGAATGTTTTTAATACCATTTGAACCAAAGCCACAATCAAGACCACGAGCCACAATCAGAGGGCGACACGCTACAGTGTACGAAGACTCAAAGATGATGAAGTGGCGGAAGCAGGTCACAGATTACATCAAAGAAAATTACGATGGACATTATTTTGACGGTGCTGTTCGTGTAGAAGTTACATTTTATATGAGAGCGCCCCAGAATGTCTCTAAGAAGCCGTCAGAGCGTGCGAAAGAGAAAGCTAAACAATTGTATTCAAAATACATTTCACGGCTATTGTGGCACGTTAAAAAGCCAGATTTGGACAACCTGATCAAATCATTGTTTGATAGCATTTCAAAATCTGAAATTGTTTGGTCAGATGACGCCATCGTCTGTGATTTGAGAGCTAGAAAATTATATAGTCCAAACCCACGAATTGAGATTGAAATCGAGGAAATTGAATGAAAGAGTATGCGCTATACAATGATGATGAGTTCATCACAATTGGAACGACTAAAGAAATTGCAGACGAATTAGGAGTTGGAGAAAAGACTATCAAAAATTTACTCTATCCATCAGTACAAAAAAGAACAAAGAGAGTTTTAGTCGAGGTGTAAATATGGGGAAAACAGCAAATAAACGTCGTGCGATGTACGCAGTTACGTTCGTGGAAACAAGAACAGGAACACCGCTCGATGTATGTCGAAATTTTAGAAATTGGACGATTGAAAATAAATTAAAAAGCTATGTTGATATTGCGGAAATGCTGCACGTTGAACCAAACGAAGCGAAAAAATATTTAGATTTGGCTAAAATGCCAGAATATGACAGCGCAGTTTTAAAACGTATGAAGGAGCTAATGTATGAAAGGAATTAAGTTAGTAGATGTTGATACGTCAGAAGCACGCACAGAGCAAACTGGAACGTGTGAATTATGTTTTGGTTCAAGGTGGTGTGATAATCCAATTTTTATCTTTGAAAATCCATATGGTGATCGTGTGAAAATTGATGGATACTTTTGGAGTTGGGGTGATTATCTTGAGCTTGAGATTGACAACTATTTAAATTTCTCTGATTGGCTGTCAAAACAAGATGTTGATTGGAATATGTTGAATGAGGATGGTTACGAGTACTTAGCAGATTTAGTTTATTGGTATAGAGAGGAAGAGGTGGAAGAATGAACGTAACTCTTGAAGATTATTTGGGAAATCATGCCTTTTGTGATTGTGAAGGAACTAATGCTGCAATTTTCATTGAAAAGGCAGGTACAAAATACAATCTTGAAAAAAACGACATTGACGATTTTTATGGTGATTATGTACACGGCGCTGAAGTAAGTATTGACGGAAATGAGTTCGGTGTGTGGCTTCGTGTAGTGATTGAGCTGGAATAACGACCCACATTGGTATCTAGCAATGTTCGATTCATTGCGTGGGTATTAAGGCTAGGAATAAAAAATAAAAATAGAAAGCAGGCCTAAGACGAGCGCTCCCTAGTCGGTGCTCTGAGGACTTTAAATTCTTTAGATTCATGGAAATGGCTCATTGACTTCGAGTTTCTCTCTAAATTATCTCGAGTATTTTCCAGAAGATTTCGCGGATAGGCTATTGGGAACAGTCGTTTTCGCAAAAGGGCTGCAGGTGGTTCGAATCCATTTGCAGTCGTTAAACCAGAAATTAAATATAAAGGAAAACCTTCTTACAAAATTAGTACATCGCTAGTGAGTTTATCTGGTTGCTCAGTGGCAAAACAAATAGCGAAATTTAAAAATAGAAAAGAGGTACTTAATACTATTTTTCTTTAAAATCCAACGCAGTTTATCGCTAGGCTGTTATTATGCAAGGCGTCACTTTCGTTATCGATAATTCAATATTTGGGTCGTGCGCCTGCCCAAGAAAGAAAGCCCTGCTTACGCAAGACCTTCGTAGTATGAATTCGTTAACATTATTATACCACGAAGGAGCTAGAAATGAGCAAGGCATCACAATTACTTGACGAACTAAAAAACCTAGACACAGACATCCAAAGCAGAATCGACGAGGTAAGAACGCTAGAAGCTGGATTGTTATCTAGTCCTAAATGGTCTACTGACAAAGTAAAAGGTGGAAAACCAACGAAAGTCGACGATGTATATGCACAGCTTATTGTTTTAAAAGAGTCAATCGAACATGACACGAACGATGTTATCAATCGTAAACTTGAATTGAGTAGATTAATCAATAAGGTTTCCAATCCAAAAGAACGTGCCATCTTACGCATGACGTACATTTTAAAACAATATCCAGAGGACGTGATGGAACACTTAAAAATTAGTCAATCAACGTATTATCGTCTGCGCAAGCATGCGACGGAAGAAATTGATATTTTTTTGGAGTCGTGATAAAAAATGGGAATAAAAGGCATAAACAAGGATAATCTGGGCGTGCATGGTGTTGTTAATGTGTTATTATGGTATTGTCAAATAATAAAGGTTAGAGGTTCAAACGAACCTCTATTTTTAGCTTTTTTCTTGTAAAGAGTTATAATAGCAGTAACTCTATTAAGAAAGCGAGAAATTATGTTAAAGATATTTAAGTTTGACAGAGAAGTTTATTCTGGCGCAGAAATCAGAGAACGTGTTGATTATTATCGTGATGAAGCGGATAGGATTCTTAAGTTATCTGATTTTAACAGTAGAGAAGCAATGAATGAATTCAAACGTTTAAAAGATGAAATCAAAGCAGAAGATAATTATTATTGTAAAATAAATTTCCAAACAATTGTTGGAAGTTTTGTTGAAGATAATGCAATCGTTGTTAATAAATACGTTGCCTTAATTTCAGACATTGTTTCAAAATTATCTGGTACTAATATTAAAAGTCGTTTATCTTGGAATTTAGATGAATTTAGTTTGTATATTACTTTTTCAGATATTGAAGAACTATTAATCGATAATGCTTGGTATGGTCATTATCAAGCTGCTAATGTTGAACGTGATTTAAGAACGATTGGTTCTGGTACTCCAGAATATGCTTTCTTATCTAGAGCGTATATGTTTTTGATAAGACCAAGTCATCAGTCTTATCAAAAAATGAATGAGGCGTATAATTGGTTAGGAAAACACTCGTTTGACGACGAAACGTTAAAGAGTTATTTCAATATTGTTTTGATGAAAAAATTTAAATAGCAACGAGCACCGATTGGTGCTTTTTTATTTGGAGGAAATATGCAAATTATCGAGAAAGAATTGTCGTGGTTGAAACCATATGCAAAGAACCCACGAGATAATGCAAATGCAGTTGAACCGGTAGCTAACTCAATAAAAGAATTTGGTTTTAAAGTTCCGATTGTTGCAACGTCTGACGGTGAGATTATCAACGGGCACACTCGTTTTAAAGCTTCTAAATTGTTAGGACTCGAAAAAGTTCCAGTTATTATTGCAGATGATTTGACAGATGAACAAATCAAAGCTTTTCGCTTAGCTGACAACAAAACTGGTGAACTTGCTAATTGGGACTTTAGCTTATTAGATGAAGAGCTATCTGACATTGTCGATTTAGATATGTCTGATTTTGGTTTTGAAATTGATGATCTAATCGAAGAAGAACCAGAGGAAGATTTAGATGATTTTGACGATACTCCTCCAGAAGAACCAAAAGCAAAACTTGGGCAAGTTTATCAGTTGGGGCGTCACCGATTAATGTGCGGCGATTCAACTGACGCTTCAAATGTCAAAAAATTACTGGGGGGGGTATTGGCTGACCTGCTTATTACAGACCCGCCTTATAATGTGGCATACGAAGGAAAAACCAAAGACGCACTTACTATTAAGAACGATAGTATGGGTGATGAACAGTTTCGTGCGTTTCTTACTTCAGCATTTTTTGCAGCAGATTCTGTAATGAAACCAGGTGCAGTATTTTATATTTGGCACGCTGATTCAGAAGGGTATAATTTCAGAGGTGCTTGTCGTGATGTTAATTGGACTGTTCGTGAGTGTTTGATTTGGAATAAAAACCAAATGGTTTTAGGACGACAAGATTATCATTGGAAGCATGAGCCTTGCTTGTATGGCTGGAAAGACGGCGCTGGTCATTTGTGGGCTTCTGATCGTAAACAAACGACTGTTATTGATTTTGATAAGCCGCAAAGAAATGGCGTACACCCTACAATGAAACCAGTTGGTCTATTTGATTATCAAATCAGAAATAACACAAAAGAACGTGATGTAGTTCTTGATTTGTTTGGTGGCAGCGGAACAACGCTGATTGCTTGCGAAGAGAATGGGCGCAATGCTTATGTTATGGAATACGACCCTAGGTATGTAGATGTAATTATTAATCGCTGGGAAGAAATGACGGGAGAGAAAGCTGTGTTGATTAGCGAGTAAAGAAAGATATGAAAAGGAAGTGAGGCGATGGCTAATGAAGAAAACTTAAAAGGGCATGGTTTCCACGAACGAAGTGTGAGCGAAGTGCGAGAAGCTCAAAGAAAAGGCGGAATAAATTCTGGCAAAGCTAGACGAAAAAAAGCCAACCTCAAAAAAGCGTTTGAGGCCATTCTTGAAGCAGATGTCAAAAGCGATAAAATCAAGCAACAGCTTGAAAGTATGGGCTTTGAAGCAACGAATGAAATGGCTCTGGCTATGGTTATGATGCAAAAAGCAATGAAGGGCGATGTTCGTGCATTTGAACAGATTAGCAAACTCACTTCTATCGATACCAAAGACAGTCTTGATAGGAAAGAACAGCGCGAGCGCATTAAAGCTATTCAATTAGAAAACAGCAAGCGTGAAAGAGCCTTGGAAAATAACCTTGAAACAAATATGACTGTTAATTTTGTGGGGGCAGACGATGTTAGAGATTAACGTTGATATTCCAGAGCTTGTCGGTGGTGGCTATGGTAAGTTCTGGCGTTCAAAGAATTTTTATAGAGTCGTCAAAGGTTCTCGTGGTTCAAAAAAATCAAAAACAACGGCATTAAATTACGTTGTAAGATTGCTTAAATATCCTTGGGCTAACTTACTTGTTATTCGTCGTTTCTCAAATACTAACAAGCAATCAACTTATACAGATTTTAAGTGGGCGTGCAACCAGCTAAAAGTTGCACATCTTTTTAAATTCAACGAGTCATTGCCTGAAATAACAGTCAAAAAAACAGGACAGAAGATTCTCTTTCGTGGGCTAGATGATCCATTGAAAATCACTTCTATCACGGTAGACGTTGGGATTCTTTCTTGGTTGTGGGTAGAGGAAGCGTATCAAATTGAAAGCGAGGATAAATTTAGTACTGTGGTTGAATCAATTCGTGGTAGTGTTTCGGACCCAACCTTTTTCAAGCAAATAACTCTCACATTTAACCCTTGGAATGAACGTCACTGGCTGAAACGTGTCTTCTTTGATAAAGATACGAAACGGGCTGACACATTAGCTTTAACAACGACGTATAGGTGTAATGAGTGGCTAGATGAAATTGATAGACAGCGTTACGAAGACTTGTATGTCACTAACCCAAGACGTGCTCGTATAGTATGCGATGGCGAGTGGGGCGTTGCTGAGGGACTCGTGTTTGAGAATACTAGGGTGGAAGAGTTCGATATTCAAAAGACAATACAGCGAGTGAAAGAGACTACAGCAGGAATGGATTTTGGTTTCACGCAAGACCCGACGACACTTATATGCGTTGCTGTAGATTTAAAAAATAAACGCCTTTATCTTTACAACGAACATTATCAAAAAGCTATGCTCACAGATGATATTGTTAAAATGCTAAAAGACAAAGGAATGCAACGCTCTTATATTTCAGCAGATAGCGCAGAGAAACGTTTGATTGCTGAAATACGCAGTAAAGGCATCAACGGCATTGTACCTAGTTTAAAAGGTAAAGGTTCAATTATGCAAGGCATCCAGTTTATGCAAGGATTCGAAATTATCATTCACCCTTCGTGCGAGCATACAATAGAGGAGTTTAACACGTACACTTTTAAACAAGATAAAGAAGGGAATTGGTTGAACGAACCAATAGATGCTAATAACCACATTATCGACGCGGTGCGTTACAGTCTTGAGCGTTATCATATTCAAAAAAGAAACACGAACCAGTTCGATACACTTCGAGCTGGTTTTGGCTTGTAGAAAGGAATTAAATGGCTTATACAGAAACATTTGTTGACAGTACAGGTGAAACACATACGTTAAAACCTCGCTTTCATCGGCAAGCAAGAATGCGCTATCGAGCGGAAAGCTTGGAAGAATTGTTTGCAGAGGACTTTAAACTTTTAAAACAATACATCAATCATCATCAAACAGTGCAGCGTCCACGTATTCAAGAGCTGCTTGATTACGCAGAGGGAAACAATCACACAATTCTGGAATCTGAACGACGTAAAGACCAAGATATGGCAGACACACGCGCCGTTCATAATTTTGGTGAATACATTGCTACATTCAAACAAGGTTATCTCGTTGGAAATCCTATTCAGGTTTCTTATGACGATTCAGACAATGAAAGTGTTGTCGAATTCTTAGACGAGATTTCAAAAGATAACAGCTTCCATCAGTTGAACCGCTCACTTGTCCTTGACCTATCTAAAACGGGACGAGCTTATGATTTAGTTTATCGCACGCAAGAAGACGAAACAAAAGCAGTTAAGCTAGATCCGACGTCGACTTTTGTTATTTACGACATGACAAAAGAGGAGAACAGTCTTGTTGGTGTTAGATATTACGACAAAAACCAATTTTCAGATAGTCAAAAGATTATCGAGGTGTACACACCAGATGAAGTTTTAATCATTGACTCATCTAAAGATTTCAAAGTTGTCGATAGAGCACCTCACTTTTTCGGAACAGTGCCGTTGACTGAATACCTAAACAGTTCAAATGGCATGGGTGATTATGAGTCTGTATTGTCTTTAATTGACTTGTATGACGCTTCACAGTCAGACACAGCTAATTATATGCAAGACTTGTCAGACGCGATTCTGGCTATCATAGGACGTGTTAGCTTTCCATCTGATTGCGACACCGCCGAGAAACAAATCGCGTTCATGCGTAAAATGCGCAAAGCTCGCTTGCTGAACCTTGAACCGCCAGTAGACGCCGACGGTACTGAAGGTAGTGTTGACGCTAAATATTTGTACAAGCAATACGATGTTAATGGCACTGAAGCTTACAAAAACCGTGTCATTGATGACATCCATAAAATCACAAATACGCCAGATTTAAGCGATGATAATTTTTCTGGAACACAGTCTGGTGAAGCGATGAAATGGAAAATTTTTGGTTTTGATCAGAAACGTGTCGATATGCAAGCACTGTTTGAAAAATCGCTAAAACGTCGTTACAAGTTAATTGCTCGAATCAGCGAGACTTTGAAAGAAATTCAAGATTTTGATTTGTCGAAAGTTCGCGTGACATTCGTTCCGAATTTGCCAGCGGATACTTCAAGCGTCGTTGCAAACGCTAAAAGCTTGTATGGCGTCGTTAGTGACGAAACAGTATACAGCATGCTGCAGTCAGCGACTGGTGTCGACGCTAAAACGGAAATGGAACGAATTCGAAATCAACAAGAAAATTCAAGCTTGCTGTCGGTTCAGTTAGAGAAAAATAGTCGTTTGTCCGACAATGATTTAAATGGAGGAGACGATGGTAAACGAGTACTGGAAGAAGAGGATTAAGGCAGAACAGCTAGCTAAAATCGAGCGTGACGCGTCTTTGGGCGATGAATTTAAACGTCTGTACAATTATCATTACAAAGAAATTGAAAAGGAAATACAAGCCTTTTACAACCGCTACGCAGACAAGAACGCTTTGCCAATTGAAGAAGTGCGAAAACGGGTCGATGAAATGGACGTTAAGGCGTTCGAAGAGAAAGCTAAACGTTATGTAGCCGAGAAGAACTTCTCGCAAGAAGCCAACAGAGAGCTTGGGATTTACAATCTCAAAATGAAAACAAATCGACTAGAGTTGCTGCAACGTCAGCTTGATTTAGAATTAATTGCTTTAGGCAACGATGAACAGAAACGCACTAAAGAGTTCATCACAGAAGATTATATGCACGAAATCAAAACGCAAGCTGGATTGCTTGGTAAGTCAGTACTGACCAAAAGCGAAATCGCGCAAACAGCTAAAACGCTGCTTAATACACCTTTCAAAGGCGCAACGTGGTCAGAGAACATTTGGAAACGTCAAAACGCTTTGAGACAAGTTGTTGCAAAAATGACGGAAGATTACATTTTGAAAGGGAAAAATCCAACGACGTTCATCGGTCAGCTTAGACAAGAATTTGATGTTTCTGCTAGTCAAGCCAAACGTCTGGCAGTGACAGAGGGCGCGAGAGTGTCGACAGAAGCGCAAAAACAATCGTTGACCGCAAACGGTTATGACGAGTATGAATACATAGCAGAACCAAGCGCTTGTCCGCATTGCGCTGCTCTAAGCGGGAAGATTTACAAAGTCAAGGACATGATGCCTGGCGAAAACGCAGCACCTATGCACCCACATTGTAGATGTTCGGTCGCTGCTCATTACTCAAAACCAAAAGAAGAATACGAGGCTATGCTTGATAATTCAAGGAATGCGCCACTAGGAGAGAATAGATGACTTGTGATATTGAAGATTTTCATGAAGAAAACAGAAAACGCATTGAGAAAAATAAACGCGAACTGGTGATTTTAAAAGCACGTTTAGCAAATTTAAGCGGGTACGCTGAACTGTTAGAACGAAAAATAGAAAGTTTACAAGCAGATTTACATAAGGCTTTCTTACTTATCTGGTTAATGCTTATTTTGCTCTTTGGCGTTCTTTGCTTGTGAGGTTGATATGGTTAGTTTACTTGCGATTATTTTTAGCATGCTGCTACTGACAGTTTTAGCAATACCGCTTTACCTGATCGTGGTAATTCCTATTTGGTTCGTTGTAGGAATTGTTAAAGGCATTAAAAAGGTTTTAAAGAAAGATGAATAAAAGTCGTATTTGTTGCGGCTTTTTTATTTTGAGGAACATAGCAAAGGGGTTAATGCAGCAGACTTTTAATCTGCAGGCGCAGGTTCGAATCCTGCTTTCCTCGTTGACTTGGCTAGTCGTTAAATAAGCCAAATAAACATCACTAGCGTGGCTTGTTTAAGTCCCGAATAGAATTACATTCAAGAGAGACTAGAGAACGTGAGACGTCCGTTCTCGTGGCTCTATGAATGCGCTGGAAATTTAGGGCTGCACGAGACTAGCATGGGAGGAAAAAATAATGGAAAAACAACAACTTATGGCGCTCAACGCACGTAACTTGCAATTCTTTGCTGAAGGCGGCGAATCTGGCGGAGCAGACGCTGGCGGAAACGATAGCGGTTTGAATAATGAAGCAGGAAATAATGACGCGCATGAAACAGACCCAGCGTTTGAAGGGCCTAAAACCCAATCAGAGCTCGATAGCATTATCAATAAGGCTAACCAAAAAGCTTTGGACAATTACAAAAAAGGCGAAGCTCAACGCATTCAAGACGCGATTGCCGAAGCTCTTAAAAAAGAAAAAGACTACTCACAATTATCTGAAGAGGAACGTGCTAAACGTGAATTTGAAGACAGCAAGAAAGCTTTCGCTGAAGAAAAAGCTAAATTTGAACACGACAAATTAGTCGTACAAGTTGAGAAAGATTTGGTTTCTAAAGGTTTACCAGCTGAATTCGCAGAATTGTTTGCTCTAGACACCGCCGAGAATTCGTTGAAAAAAGTAGGAGAGTTCGAAGCAGTCTTCAATCAAGCGGTAGCTGAAGCTGTTAAGGTTTCCTTGCGCCAAAAAGCGCCGGGTATTGGCACTTCAAGCGTAAAACAAACAAATTATGGTGCTAGCTTGGCTCAACATGCTAACGCTAGCGGCAAGAAACTATTTTAAAAGGAGGGGCATGATATGCCAAAAACATTTTTCGGTAATACTGAAATTCTTCATAACACACCTTACGAAGCAATTTCAGTTTTAGTTGATAAAAAAACAACAGGAACAGTAGTTGAGAACGGTCGAACTGTTCTAAAAGCGGGAGCGATTCTCTCTGGGGACGGTGCTTCAGTTTTTGCAGACCGCACTAAAAAAGTTAAAGTCGAAACTAATCTGTCTGATGCAACATATGTTGACGGAATCTTGCTATATGACGTTGATGTTACAGATAAAGACGCAGTTGCTTCACTTGTTTATCGCGGTACTTTGCGCGAAGACAAAATCGGCGCAGGCACAGTAGACGCTAACGTTAAAGCGAAATTACCTCATATTCAATTCGTGAAAGGAGCTTAATAATATGCCATTAATTTATGATACAGTAACAGCCTCAAACCTTGCAGGTTATTGGAATGCACGTCAACAAGAAGTTGATGCAACTATTGGTGAGAAGTTCTTCCCAGCTCGCAAACAGCTAGGACTTAAACTTGCACTTGTAAAAGGTTCTGCAGGTCTCCCAGTTGTTTTGAAACCATCTGCTTTTGACACTAAAGCAACACTTCGTGAACGTATGAACGTCACTCTTGACGAACAAGAAATGCCATTCTTCAAAGAATCATTGCTTGTTAAAGAACAAGACCGTCAACAATTGAACGTTATCGCTCAAACTGGTAATCAAGCGCTTGTCGACACAATTGTTTCTGGTATTTTTGACGACAATGCAGCATTACTAGCTGGTGCTCACGCGCGACTCGAAGCTATGCGCATGCAAGTTCTTGCCACTGGTAAAATCGGCGTTATCTCTAACGGCGTAGCGCAAGACTTTGATTATCATGTAGATCCAGCGCACAAAGGAACAACCGAAACAGCTTGGACAGACCTAGCAACATCAACACCGCTTGCAGATATTGAAGCTGCAGTCAGCGCTTTGGCAGAACTTGGTTCAACTGCAGAAGTGATTATTCTTAACTCAAAAACTTTGAGTCAAATTAAAAACGCAAAAAGTACTCTAGCTTTGATTAAACCGACTGCACCAGACGCAGCAGCGGTTAAAAAATCAGAGCTTTTTGATTATCTCGAAAGTGAACTTGGTTTGACAGTGGTTGTTAAAAACCAAACTTACAAAGACGCTGATGGCGTTGTTAAAAAATACTACCCAGACGGGCACATCACTCTTGCGCCTAACGCAGAACTTGGTGAAACAGTCTTTGGTACTACACCAGAAGAAAGCGACCTTCTTGGTGGTAGCGTAACAAACGCTAAAGTCGAAATCGTCGACACTGGTATTGCAGTAACAACAACTACTAAAACAGACCCAGTAAACGTTGAAACTAAAGTCTCAATGATTGCACTTCCATCATTTAAAAACCTCGATGACGTTTACATGCTGACAACAGTGCCAACACTCTAATTGTGAGGTGATAACATGGCAAAAGTTATCGCAGGTTTTCGAGACAAACTCACTGACGTAATCTACCCAGCAGGGTCTGAATACGTTGGTGAACGTGTCGAAGAGTTAACAAAGGCAGGTTTTTTGAAAAAAGAAACCAAAGCTAAACCTAAAAAGAAAGCTGAATAGAGGTGCTTATGGCTGATTTTGAAGACACAGTTTTGAACAATGTTAAAGAGGACTTAGATATAAGTGACGATGTGCAAGACAGAGTATTAAAACGATTGATTTCAAAAGTCTGTGACCATTTCAAATTGGCTTACAGTACTGATGTTATCGAAGATAAATTTAGTTTTATTATCGAAGATTGCACAATTAAACGTTTCAACCGCAGAGGAGCTGAAGGAGCTAGCTCTGAAACGATTGAAGGACACTCAGTATCTTATGAAGACATCAAATACGAGTTCTTGCCTTATGATGACCTTTTACAAAAGGAATTCTCGACAGGTAAGGCGAAGAACGGAAAGGTGTTTGTATTATGAGAGAGACAAATAGAGCAACACTTGTTTTAAAGGGGAGCAAGCCAGCTTACAACCCAGAAACAGGCAAAGTGGACAAAGGGACGGCACAAGAAGTTGTCGTTCCTTGTTTTGTGTCTGAAATGGGACTGGAACTTAAAAATCAACTTTTGAACAATAAACTAAATGTTGACGCTTGGATTATGCGAGTTAATAAGCCGATTGCTGGCTCTGTAGAGAGCGTAAAGCTACACGGAAAGAAATACTACATCATCAATCGCAAAGCGTTTTACAAGCGACGTGAGGCTATCTATTTGAGCGAGGTTAATCACGAATGAGTGTTACTTTTAGCGGTGATAAAGAGCTATTAAATGCTCTTGAAAAAATGGCTCGTACAGAGGTTTACAAAGAGGTTGTTAAGAAAAATGGCGCAGCACTTCAAAGGACAGCTCAACGCAAAGCTGTGTTTAAAAAAGGGTATTCGACTGGAGCGACTAAGCGTTCCATCAAGCTTGATTTAGCAAGTAATGGCTTGCGTGCGGTAGTTAAAGCTAATACCGACTATTCTGGCTACCTTGAAGTCGGAACTCGAAAAATGGAAGCTCAACCATTTATGCAACCAGCTTTTAACGAAATACAACCAAAATTTATTGACGATTTAAGGAGAGCAGGCATTGTCAAATAAACAACCAGACCAAGAAATACACGACGAATTAATTAAACGGTCTATTGCTCTAGGTTTGCCAGCATTTCCATTTCTGCCAGACGATAACGAGCCTTATCCGTTCATGGTCGTGGCTTATACGCAGATTATCCCACAGCCAACCAAGACTAGACTGATTGGTGAAGTCGCAGTTCAGTGTGATGTTTGGGGGACTGCAGATGACAGGAAACTTGTTTCTGATTGGGTTGGCAAACTTATGGAAGAGTTCAGCAACATTAAAAAAATAGGCAGTAGGCAATGGTTTATGGAATATGAAAGTTCCAGCCAAATTATCAAAGACGATTCAACTCCAGAACTGCTATATCACGGCATTTTGGATTTGAAATTTAAATTTATTTAAAGGAGGAATATACAAACATGGCCAATCGTGGTAAAGATAAAATCTTGATGTTCCGAAAATTAGGGGATAAAAAAGCAGCGGCTAAGCTAGCTTTGCAAACAGAACACAAATGGAAATACGAGCGTAAGAGCGATTCAACCGCTACTAAAGACGGCTCAATCATTTCCGACAAAGGATTGGAAGTCACTCTTTCAATCGAAGCGGTGGCGACACGAGACGAACTAAACTTGATGTTGAAAGATTCCGTTGTTAATGGCTACAAGCTCGAAGTATGGGAAATTGACCTCGCAGGCGATAAGCAAGGGAATAAATACCCAGCGCTTTATGCTCAAGGTTCGCTCAATTCTTGGGAAGTACCAGAAAATGTTGAAGACCTTGAAACAGTCTCAACAGAAATGGCAATCGAAGGAAAACCAGTTACAGGTTACGCAACGCTTTCAGATGCGCAAATTGCAGAAATCAATTACGCATTTACTGATACTACTGAAATCGCTGGCAGATAATTATTAGGAGTTAGGGGCTAAACAGCCCCTTATTTTTTAGGTAAGGAGTACAAATATAATGAAATCACTTGAAATCAATGGCAAAGAATATGATTTGCATTTTGGTATTGACTTTATCCGTGAAATGGATAAACGTTACCAAATCACAAACGAGGCAGGGGCTACTTTTGGCATGGGTTTGTCTAGCGCTGTTATTTACATTCAAGACAAGAACCCAGTTATTTTGGCAGATATTATTTTGTCAGCAACACATACATTGAAACAAATTCCACGCTTGGCAGATATTGAGGCATGGCTCGAAAGTCAAGAAGACTTGGATAAAGTGTTTGATGATTTTTTATCAGCATTAGCAACTGCACCGTTGACGAAATCAAAAGTCAAAGAGATGTTAACAGCGGTAGCGGAAGCTTAAGCAACAAAACAACGTTAGCAAATAGCAGCAAGGAAGTATACGAAGACATGCTTGCCTCTGCTATTGGTTTATACGGCGTTAGCTCACTAACTGAAGCCAAACGCATGACCATCGAAGAGTTTAACGTGCGCAAGCGGGGCTACTTAATGCGACGATTGGATAGAGAGCGTGAGTTATATTTGCAAGCCTACCTGAACAGATTAATCAAAGCCACGGATAAGAGTGGCAAGCAATACGTGTATGCCAAGTTTGAAGATTTTTACAACGAGGCAAAACAACGAAATGCCGTGCTTGGAAACGGTCACGGAAACGTGGTAAATAGTGATTTAGTAGCAATCGCTAAACGCCGTCAAAAATATCTAAAAAAGGAGGTAGCAGATAATGGCAAGTAGCTCTTATACTGTCGAGGCAGTTCTTAAAGCGGACACGTCCAATTTTACAAGTAATATTAACAGAGCCAGTAGTGTTTTTAATACGTTCGCTAACAGTGCCAAAGGAAAGCTAGGAGCTATCGGTGATAACTTCGAAAAAGTCGGAAACTCGATGACCAAGAAACTAACCGTGCCGATAATGGCAGGGCTAGGCGCTTCGGTTAAGACGTTTACAACTTTCGATGATTCAATGCGCAAGGTCGCAGCGACGTCTGGCATAGCGGCTGATTCATCTAGTAAAGCTTACATGCAAATGCGCAAGCAAGCGCAAGATTTAGGAGCTACCACGCGCTACAGTGCCTCTGAAGTTGCCGAGGGTATGAATTACATGGCAATGGCAGGTTGGAGCGCTGAACAAACTATGGCAGGTATTCCAGCGGTTCTTGATTTAGCAGCCGCTTCTGGTGAAAACCTTGGTGTCACATCCGACATCGTAACTGATGCAATGACTGCGTTTGGTATGCAAGCCGAACAAGCAGGAGAGTTCGCTGATATTTTAGCAGCAGCAAGTTCAAACGCTAACACTAACGTTTCTATGATGGGTGACACATTCAAGTATGTAGCCCCAGTTGCTGGTTCACTTGGATTCAACGCAAAAGACACCGCTATTGCTATTGGTTTAATGGCGAACAGTGGTATTAAAGGTTCTCAAGCTGGTACAGCATTGCGTGCAGGTTTGGTTAACTTGGTTCATCCGTCCGAAGCTGCTCAAAAAGCCATGGATACATTAGGAATTTCTGTGACTGACAGCGAAGGTAACATGAAGAGCTTCCGCACCATCATGGGCGATTTACGTGAAAAAATGGGTGGGCTTTCAGAAAGCCAAAAGGCATCAGCTGCAGCGACCATCTTTGGTAAGGAAGCCATGTCTGGTTGGTTAGCAATTATCAACTCATCAGACAAAGATTTTAACAAGCTAACTAATGCTATTGATAATTCTCAAGGTGCCACTAAACGAATGGTTAATACTATGGAAGGTGGCATAGGTGGTTCGTTCCGTAACTTGAAATCTGCCGTTGAAGGTCTTGGTATTGCGTTAGGTGAACGCTTGGCGCCATACATTCAAAAGGCTGCTAAGTACATCACTGATCTAGCTCAAAAATTTAAGGCTTTATCTCCAGCGCAACAAGACACAATTATTAAAATTGCCTTGGTTGTTGCTGCGATTGGGCCTTTGCTAATTGCTATTGGTAAAGTCTTTAAGGCTATAAAAACTGTAATTAACGTAGTTCAGTTATTGGCTAGCCCATTCGGTATCGCTGTGGTTGCTATTGCTGCTGCAGTAGCGGCATTCATTTACTTTTACACGCACTCTGAGAAGTTCAGAACAACTGTTAATAATGCTATTAAAAGTGTTATTAAAGCGTGGAATAGTCTAAAAGCAGCGTGGAGCACAGCCAAAGAATGGGCAAGCGGTGTTTGGAATGGAATGAAAGAGACTATCAGCAATGCAATCGAGCGCATTAAAGCTACATGGAGTGGTATCAAAGAGAATTTCATCAATGCTTGGAACGGCATTACTGAATGGTTCTCTAGTCTCTGGAACGGAATCAAACAAGCACCGTCAAACGCTGTTGAAAGCATTAAAAATATGTGGTCTAACGTCAAAGATTTCTTTACAAATCTTTGGAACGGAATCACGCAAATTTTTAGCACAGTTTGGCAAACGATTCAAGCTACTGTTTTGCCGATAATCCAACCATTTATTGACGTCATGCTTAATTACTGGCGAAACTTATCAACGGCGTTCTCTCAAATCTGGGACGGCGTTAAGCAAGTCTTCCAAGGCGCGTGGGAAATGATTAAAGCTATCGTCATGGGCCCAGTGTTGATTATTTGTGATTTAATCACAGGTAATTTTAGCAAGGTCGGTTCAGACTTGCAGTTGATTTGGCAAAGTATCACAGCAGGCGTAAGCATGGCGTGGAATGGCCTTCTCGGAATCCTTTCAGGAATTTGGAACGCTATTCTTGCTGCAGGCCAAGTAACATGGCAAATGCTGTCAACGGCTGTAGTAACCATCGTTAATGGTCTTGTTTCTGGCGTTGTTGGCTTGTGGAACGGTCTACAAAGTGCTGTAGTTTCGATTGCTAACGCGATTAAAAACGGAGCTGTTTCTGCTTGGAACGGTTTAACTAGCGGCGTTTCTAGTCTTGTTTCTAGCCTTGTCGGTACAGTTACTGGCTTATGGAATGGATTACGCAGCAGTGTCATAAGCATAGCTCGAGGGCTTGTTTCTGGCGCAGTTAGTGCGTTTAACGGACTAGTTAGTGGTGTTAGCTCGATTGTTAGCTCTGTTCGAGGCGTTTTAAATGGTCTTGCTAACATCAATTTGGCTGGTGCAGGTCAAGCTATTATGAATGGCTTTTTGGGCGGTTTAAAATCGGCTTGGGGTGCTGTTCAAAACTTTGTCGGTGGTATAGCAGATTGGATTCGTGCTCACAAAGGGCCTATTAGCTATGACCGAGTACTTTTAAGACCAGCAGGTCAAGCTATTATGCAAGGTTTGAATGAAGGCTTAAACGGTATGTTTGGACAAGTTCAAAATACTGTGCGAAATGTAACAGCAATCTTCGAGGACTTCAATCCTACTCAGACGGTTACGCTTGGTGTCGAAAGTAACACGAAGGCAATCACTGACAATGTTCAAGATTTCCAATCACAGTTGCGTAGCAATATTGCTGATTTTAACGCGCAGATCGCTGACATGATGACTGATAAATACAGCTATCAGTTTGAATATGGTAAGTACTCAAACAACATCGAAGTCACTTACAAGAACCAAGAGGGCGAAAAACTGGAAGTTATCAAAGAAGCTTTAGCTACTGTTCGTAGCGCTGTGTCTCGTGACACTGTTCTTAACATCGACGGACGAGAGTTTGCAAGGGCGACTGGAGATGACATCAATGGTTACTTAGCTAACAAACAAAACATTGAAAATTTAGTGAGGGGGCTTAAATAATGCCATTTACATATAACGGCGTTGATTTAACGCCTTTTTTAAGTTTTATAAAAGCAAAACGCACGATTGGTAACGAGCGCAAGTTGACAACAGAGGACATCCTCGGGACTGGGGAAGAACTACAAGAGGTCACTTTCGGTGCGAAAATTATCGAGGTGACCGTTTCACTTGCGTCTCGTGAAATCGCTGGTAGTCGTTTTATTGACACGACAGAGTATTTGACCGTTGGTTCCGAAGAATTAAATGAACTTCGAGACCAGATTGCGAGAGTTTTAAATACTAGAGAAACACACGAGCTAGTGTTGCCAGACGAGCCAAATCGCTATTACAATGCTATTCCAACTGGTGACGTTGAACTTGAAGGTATTTCTAATTGGTATGACGAAACAACAATCAAGTTCTTTGTTCCGGACGGCGTGGCGCACATTTCTGCCACTCGCTCATTCAACTTCGTTAAAAACGACTTTGGCGTTTACGAGGCAGAAATCGTGAATGACGGTAGTGAAGATGCATATGTGAGCTATGAAATTAAGCTTAAGAAAGAGTCTGGCTACGTCGGCATTGTTAGCCAGTATGGCGCTATGCAATTTGGTAAATACGATGAAGCGGATGGTTACGTCGATCGCAAAAACGTCGTGATAACCAGTAATCAAAAAGGCGATTTTGCCAACTGGACAGACAGCAACGTGTTTTACGAAAACCAAAGAAAAATCGTAACAACTCAAATGACGTCAGATGCAGCGTTCAACGGTCGTCTTGGTTTATTGCCGAGTTCCTTCAGAACGAGCGGAACATCTGGTGCCCTGCAGTATGGAGCGGTTAAAGAATACACACTAACCAATCCTATTTCTCAATGGTATATATGGGCTAGAGCTTGGTTTGAAACTGGATTGATGGGGCAAACTGGCGCTTGGTGTTTAACGGTGCTAGATGAAAGTAATCATTTAATCGCTGGCATGGCAATTGAGAAAGACGACACAGTTGGTAATACTGCAAATGTTCGATTCTTAATGGGTGACGGTTCGGGTGGTAGCCGTACGGTTAAAACGATTCCGTTTACACCTTCGTACTGGATTCCACCTAACCCGTACGGTTCAGAGGGACGTGCTACGAACTCGAATATGTTTGATTTAGTCAAAGAGAAAGACCGTGTGCAGTTCTTCTGGTACGGTGGCTATTATCCGTACTATGATTCTCGTTTAGCAAATGTCAAAGCGAAGAAAATTCAGTTTTTCGTCGGACAGTATGCAGGACGAAACACGACCGACAGAAAAGTGACACATCACTATTTAAACGATTTTCTTTTTCAAGAATTGCATGTTGATTATTGGAAAGACGTTCCTAATCGCTATCCAAGCGGTTCAACGATTGCTATTGACGGTGAAAAAGGGCAAATCAAAGTCAATAATCAAATTCGTTTAGATGATGAAATTATTGGTACGACTTATTTCAAAGTTCCGCCCGGAAGGACGAAAGTGCAGTTGTTAGTTTCTAGCTTTGCTGAAATCACTTCCGCCACAGCTACTATACAGGAGGTTTACATTTGAGCAAGAATAATGTACGTATTGCAATTCGTGATTCAACAGACAGCCATAATGTGGCTTTTTTTGATAATAAAGCAGGAATCAAATATAAGAGCGCTAATTTGCACCGCTTCTTAGCAGGTTCAGCAAGTATTTTAACGATTAAGTACAATTCAAAAGATATTGACAGTATTCGTTCTGGCTGTAAGCTAGCCTTTCGCTATAAGAATCGTGACTACTGGCTTAATGTCATGAGCTCTGAAAAGAAAGGTTTTGAAGTCGAATTGACCGCTTATTCGCTTGGCCTTGAATTGAATAATGAAACTCGTGGCGAACATAAACCAGCGAATGCTATGTCAATTGCTGAATATGTGGCTTATTACGACCCAGAACACGCTTTAACAATCGGCGTTAACGAAGTATCTGACAAGCGAATCAAATTGGAATGGACGGGCACAGACACGATTCTTGCACGTCTTTTTTCTATTGCGAACAGTTTTGGCGCAGAACTTGATTTCAACGTTGAACTCAATGACGATTATTCACTTAAACGTCAAGTGTTGAATATCTATAAAAAAGGTAATCTTGGCACAAATAAGGTCAGTCAACCTGTAAGAGTTGGCAAAGAGCTTAAAGTCATCAACTACAGCGATAATATCAAAGAGTTAAGAACAGCAGTTCGAGCAACTGGTAAAGACGGCTTAACTATTGACGGTCTTAATAAAAAAATTTACGACAACAATAAAGAGCTACTCTATTACTCAAGTGGTATGACAGTCTATGCGCCACAATCTCGTGACCGCTTTCCATCTGTTGGCAAAGGCTCAAATGACAACTGGATTGTTAAAGATTTAGGTGAAACACAATATGAGACCAAAGAGGCTCTTTGGGGTTATATGTATGGAGAAATCCAAAAAATATCTGTGCCAGAAATCACCTACGAAGTTGAAGGAGCTATAGATGCTGGTATCGGCGACACGCAAACATTGATTGATGATATTCACTTTGAACCAGCGTTATATGTGCAGGCTCGGGTTTCTGAACTTGAAGATGACATCTTGACAGGCAAAGTGACAAACTCAACATTTATCAACTTTGAACGCAAATACAGTCAGATTGCAGACAGCTTATTAAAACAGGTTGAAGCACTAGCAGAGGACGCAGCGCCTTACATCGTTCGTTTATCAACTGATAATGGCTACAATTTTAAAAACGGTCAAGGTACAAGCACAATCACAGCTAAACTCGAGAAGTATAGCAAGATTGTTAATGCGAAATGGAAATGGCTTATCAATAACAGCGTTGTCAGCGAGACTTCAAGTGTTAAAATCAATGCTAGTCAAGTTAACGGTACGCTAAATGTTGTGGCAGTTGCAATTGTTGGCGGTAACGAGGCAGCTCGTGAATATATCACATTCACCAATGCTGATGACGGTGTCGGTATTAAATCGATTACGCGCTACTACACGACTAACGACCAAGCAGAGGGTGTCACGGCTGGTGGTCAAAACTGGTCTACTAAACCAACGACTGTCACAACAGACAAAAAATATATGTGGTCTTATGATGTCATTACGTACACGAATGACACAAGCTTAGTCACTAAACCAGCTGTTATCGGTGCCCGCGGTGATGACGGTTTGGATGCCGACACAACAGGCATCACCGAAGCTCTTGACAAAGCTAAGCAAGAGTTGACTGCTTTATCAGCAAATATCGAAAAGGTGCGAAACGATTCGCTTGCAGCAGTTGAAGAAGCTAAACAACAACTCACTACTATAGCTAACGATTTGTCTAAAGCTAAAACAGACTTGCAAAATGCAGTTAGCGAAGTTGACACGAAAGCTACAAATTTAAAGAGTGATTTGTCTCAAGCGAAACAAGATTTAACCGGTCAAGCTCAACAGTTACAAGCACAAGCCAACGCACAGTCTGAACTAACCAACCGTGTCTCATCAGTCGAAAAAACCGCCGATGGTACGAAAACAACAGTCAATGAACTAACTAAAACCGTGGCGCAAAACGGCAAAGACATTACAAGCGTTACAACTCGCACTAAAACAGTTGAAGATGATTTGTCAGGAACTAAAACAACATTATCACAAGTACAGACAACAGCTAATGCAGTTAAATTGACACGTACAAAAGATAGTCCATCTTCGTGGGATTACATTCAATATCAGGGGTTACTAAGAAATCTTATTGAACCAGACACAAAATATACGCTTTCGTTTGATGTTTATCCGAGTCAGGACGTAACCTTCACAGCGTCATTGAAGCGTGGTGACGGAGGTTCTAAGCTCACAAATGAGGTGACAATGAACAAAGCCACGGCTAATCAATGGACAAAAGTCTCTTGTGTTTTAACATCAAAAGCAACATTGCCAGATGACTTGTCACAAGTCGTTTACCTTTCAGGTATGCCGACCGCCAACGGAAACACAGTTATGTTTAAAAACATCAAGCTCGAAAAAGGCAACGTTGCAACGGATTATAGTCCAAGCGAGGTTGACTTCGAGCAAAAGGTTGCTGAATACAAGCAAACTACTGACCAAAACTACGCAAGCTTGCAAACGACCGTTCAAAATCTGGATGGAACAGTGCAGCATAACAAGACTGTCGCAGACCAAACAGCGGAAGGCTTTAAGACACGAATTGAATCGCTTGAAACATACAAAGATGGGGAAACCACACGAGCTAATCAATACTTCGAACTAGCTAAGACTGAAACAGCACGGCAATTGACTGCTGAACGTACAGCAATTGCTAAGGACTATGTCGCTAAGTCAACATACACTAGTGATGTGACTGGTATTCGTAATGACTTAACAGCAACGACCACAACGGCAAACACGACCAAGACAAATCTTGCTAACTATCAAGCTAGTAATGACAAAGCAGTAGCTAATTTGCAATCTAGCTTGCAAACGACAGACGGCAATGTAAGCAATTTGCAAACGCAAATCAGCGCTGTCCCTGGTCAAATTACAAGTGCGGTGTCAGCGGTCGAAGGGAAGATACCTACAAGCGTTGGCGGGCGGAATTTGCTTTCTAATACCAACCAAGGCAAGACAAATTGGTCATGGAATACTTCGAACGGTGGAATAACTGTCGAAGATTATAACGTTGATGGTGTCAATGCTGTTAAATTGACACGCACGTCAGATAGTTCAGTGTCGTGGAGCTATATTCAATATGACGGTTTATTAAGGAAACTTATTGAGCCGAATACACAATACACCTTATCGTTCGATGTTTATCCAAGTCAAAACGTGATTTTTACAGCTACGCTCATGCGAGGTGACGCAGTTGGTGAGTACACAAATAGAGTGGAAATGAATCCAGTTTTGGCTAATCAGTGGACAAAAGTCTCTTGTGTTTTAACGTCAAAAACAACATTGCCAGATGATATGTCACAAGTTGTCTATTTACAAGGTATGCCAGTTGCGAAAGACAACTATTTGATTATCAAGAATATCAAGCTCGAAAAAGGTGCGGTTTCATCCGATTGGACACCAGCACCAGAAGATGCCATTGAAGAAATCAGCTCGCTATCTAGTCAAATTAAGCAAACAGCTGACGGCATGACCTTGCTTGCTACAAAAACAGAGCTGAACAGTGCTAAAACTGAATTACAATCTGGTATCACGACAGCGACAAGCAAAGCTGACAGCGCGCAAGCTACCGCGAACAGTAACGCTCAAACAATCAGCACACATACCACACAGATTAGCGCATTAAATACTGACTTATCTGCCAAAGTTTCACAGTCTGACTTCGATACGCTGTCTGGTCGTGTGACAACTGCTGAAAATAACATCACAGCTAAAGCTAACGAGTTGAGCAGTAAGATTACGAGTGTCGAAGGTAAAATTCCTACAAGCGTTGGCGGTACCAATCTTTTGCTTTATTCAGCAGACCCGTGGAAAGCTCCAAACGATTACTATCAAAATGTTGGCGCTGTCAAGACAGATGAAACGTTAAATGGCTCAATCGTGTACAAGACACACATTGCTTGGGCTAGCTTGCGTTCGAATTGGGGAAAACAGCTAATTGATAGAAAAAACGTAAAAGTTGGCGATGAGTTCACGTATTCGATTTATGCTAAAACAGACCAAAGTTCAATGAAAGTCTGTTTGGTCGCTAGATTTTCTGAGGCAGGCGAGACAGCTGCTCTTTCTGGCGATTTTTCCTTGACAAACGAATGGCAGAAGTTTTCAGTTACGTTTAAAGTAACTGAAAAAATGGTAGCAAGTCAAAGTAAACTTAACTGGGTTGGTTTTGAGCAAGTGACAAACAGCGAAGACGGAAAATTTGTCTATTATGCTTGTAATAAGCTCGAGCGTGGAAACATTGCTACCGACTACAGTCCGAATCCCGAAGATTACGATAGAGCTCTAACCACCGCTCAGTCTGAAATCAAACAGACGACTGACGCAATCAAAGCCAGCGTGTCTTCGTTGGATAAATCAACAGTTAAGAGTGCTAGCTTGACTATTAATACAGACGGAATCGTCATGAAGGCTGGCAAGTCAACAACTGATGTTGCTAACGCTATCGGTTCTTATTTTGCTGTTAACCAAAACGCTATCAACTTATTCTCTGATAAGATAAACGTATTGATTTACAAAATGGGCGTATTAGTTTCAAAGACGGCAGCAATGCAGTCTACAGACAAACGCCTGACGGCATTCACACTGGTTTCTTACATTTTGAAGCGGGGAGTCAAGGCGGGATTTATGCCGCGTTCGGTGCAACTTCAACGCGTCAAGGAATTAATAGCAAATCATCTGAGTTCGCAGGGATTCGATGCTACCGTGTTTCAGCTAATGGAGATAGTCATGACGCAAAAATCGATAAAATCGAAGTTATTGGTGACACCGTCCAATTCGGTCACGGTTATCGCTCTGATGGTTCTATCGGTGGCGGTTTCATTATGGACACTGCAGCGTTCGGAAACGAAACACCATATTCACTAAATCGTGTGATTAAGTCAATTGAAGCGCTGTGGCGCATTTTACATGACCACGCTAAAAATACTGGGTATCGTTTTAATGATTCGGCGTTTATTAGTGCTTTAAATAATGAATATAATACTTGGCATGATATGCACAACCGATAAAAAGGAGAAAAAATGAATAAAATTCAAGAATTAATTCAACAAAAACTAGCGTTAGAAATTGCAAATAAGGCAATTCAGATTGCAGGTTTAGAAGCGGAACTAGAACAGGCAAGAGGTAAAATTGTAAAACTAGAATCTCATCTTGAATCAACATCTGATTTGAAAGGAGGTGATGAATAATGAGAGCATGGAACGTTGTCGGAAAATACCCAATTTATACCGATGGTAAAATCACACACACTGAAATCACACTAGCCACTTTGTCAGGTAGTTACGGCACATTTACTGAACGTGTCATTGGCGACCAAACTGGTAAAACCAACGATGAACTTATTGAATTAGCTCGTGATGCTTATTTCAAAACTGAATATGCTGATAAAGCTA
>PPYF01672721.1_pt1 | contig 27863 bp, 24 predicted proteins | sample 1559871 | NCBI WGS metagenome assembly PPYF01 (sample SAMN08240021, study PRJNA423297) | Human gut metagenome, whole genome shotgun sequencing project.
TCACAGAATATGCAGGAAATTCAGCATCAATACTTACATGCTAAAAAGCGTTTGATTTTATTGGATTATGACGGGACGCTGGTCCCTTTTCAGAAAAGGCCGGAAGATGCCTCTCCTACTCCGCAATTGCTGGATACATTGCAGAAACTGGCTGCCGACCCCTTGAATCATGTGGTAATAAACAGCGGACGTGACCATTTTACTTTAGAGAAATGGTTGGGTGCACTACCTATTTCCTTTGCAGCCGAACATGGGGCCTTTTATAAAGAGAATGGTGTATGGCACAAGAATGTACACGCGCAGGAATGGAGCCCCGGATTACTTTCTATATTAAAATTATTTGTCAGCAAGACTCCTCGCTCCCATCTTGAAGTCAAAGAAACGGCACTTGCCTGGCATTATCGTGAGGCCGATGCATGGTTGGGCAGATTACGTGCGCAACAGTTGGTCAATTCCTTGATATCTATTTGCTTGAAACAGAATTTGCAAATCATGCAAGGTAATAAGGTGATAGAAATAAAATCTCCCGAATTTACCAAAGGTTCAGAAGTAAACAGGCTTTTGCTTGCCACCCGATATGATTTTATCCTGGCAATGGGAGATGATACCACGGATGATGATATGTTTAAAGCCCTGCCTGTTACTGCTGTGACTGTAAAGATTGGTACAGCATCCGAGAGTGCACGTTACAATCTGCCCGTACAGACAGATACCTTGCCGTTTTTACAACGGATGACAGATAAAAGCGTGGTGAAAGCAGTCTTGAAAAGTGGTTTGAAAGGGCAGCTATCATCGGCTATAGATTTTTTAAAACGGATAATAAACCACTAACATTACAAAAAAATAACCATGGACAATTTGAATTACGGTGTAATCGGTAATTGCTGCACAGCCGCACTGATTTCCGAAAAAGGAAGTATTGAATGGCTATGTTTTCCAAATTTTGATTCACCTTCTATTTTTGCAGCTCTTCTGGATCGTGAAAAAGGCGGGACTTTTGGTTTTGAAGTTTCAGAAGACTATCACACCATCCAATCGTATGTTCCCCATACCAATATTCTTTCCACTACTTTTGTGTCAGAGCAAGACGAATTTGCGGTAGTCGACTTTATGCCTTGTTATGAGTTATATGATAATAAGGAATATTATCGTCCGGCTGAGGTCTATCGTTATATTCACTGGATTAAAGGTCGTCCCCGCATTAAAGTCAATTACCATCCGGCTCCCGACTATGCTCGTGGAAAAGCATTTTTTAATGTAACTTCCCGGTATATTGAAACCTATTCTTCTTCTAACAACAAGGACAGACAATATCTGTATTCCTCTTTGCCGTTGCAAGGTATTGTAGACCATCAGGAATTTATATTAGAGCAAGATGAATTTTTTCTTCTGTCATACAATGAAAAGGTGATTCCTGTTGATATAGAGCGTGAGAAACTGGAGTATTGCCGCACGTTGGTTTATTGGTTGAACTGGACGGATCGTACAAGAAAGTTCACTATTTACAACGATATAATAGAGCGTAGCTTACTCACCCTGAAGATGATGTCCTTTTATAATGGCGCGGTGTTAGCCTCTCTTACTACCAGCCTGCCCGAAGCTGTGGGAGAAGTACGCAATTGGGATTATCGTTTTTGTTGGTTGCGGGATGCCTCCATGTCCATAGAGACTCTTTTCAAGATAGGTCATGCCGATGCAGCCCGCAAATTCATGAAATTCATACAATCTACTTTTGTTGCCGAGCATGACACTTATCAAATAATGTATGGCATTCGTGGGGAAAGGAAATTGACTGAGGTTATACTCGACCATCTTTCAGGATATAAAAACTCCCAACCGGTGCGTATCGGCAATGATGCTTATCATCAAAGGCAGAATGATTCATTCGGCTATCTGATGGACTTGATTTACCAATATTACCGGTTGATGCCAGGTACATTGGATGAAATAGAAGATATGTGGGAAATGGTGAAAAGTATTATGACGACTGTGATGGAAGATTGGAGAAAGCCTGATAAAGGAATTTGGGAGATACGGGGCGAAGGACAGCATTTCGTTTCGTCCAAAGTGATGTGTTGGGTTGCTTTGGACAGAGGAGCCCGCATAGCCCGTATTCTGAATAAATATGAGAATAGCCGACGTTGGGAAGAAGAAGCTGATGCAATTAAAGCGGATGTTATGAGAAACGGATGGAAGGAAGAAATACAAAGTTTTTCACAAGCATACGGCAATCTGGATTTGGACTCTTCTTTACTGTTAATGGAACCTTATGGATTTATAGATGCTGATGATATTCGTTATCATAAAACAGTGAAAGCCGTCAAGCTTTAAATAAGGAAAAATTTGGAGAATGACTGATAATCCGGTATCTTCGTACAATTAAAATCAGGAAAATGCGTATAACAAAAAAACGGAGCCCAAGGTTAATCTTGCAGTCTTTAGTAAAAAACGGATGTCCATATATTATTATATGTATATGGTGTGTGTTGTCTGGCGGATGTGTTCAGAATAAATCCCAAGATTCATTGAAAACATTAAAAACAGAAATTCGACATATTATTAAAGATAAGAAAGCAACTATAGGAGTGGCTTTGATATTGGATGGAGAAGATACGCTGGCCATAAATAATGCCGAAAAATATCCCATGATGAGCGTTTATAAGTTTCATCAGGCATTGGCTGTATGTGATTACCTGCAAAAACGGCATATTCCACTTTCCACTTCCCTATATCTTGATAAAAAATATTTCAAACCGGATACATACAGCCCTTTGCGTGATAAATATCCCCAAGGCAATTTAGAACTTCCGATTAGTGAACTTTTAGTTTATACAATGCAGTCAAGTGACAATGTAGCCTGTGATATCTTATTCGATTATATAGGTGGTGTAAACGTGGTGGATGAATACATTCATTCATTGGGAATAAACGATGTTTCCATAACTGCTACCGAAGATGAGATGCATCAAGACATGGATGATTGTTACAAAAACTGGACAACACCAATGGAAGCAGCCAATCTATTGGAACTTTTTATGACTCAAGATTTCATGAGAAATGAATATACAGATTTTCTAAAGCATATTATGATAGAGTGTGGGACAGGCAAAGACAGACTGCCTGCTCCCCTTCCCGAAAGTGAAGTCAAGATAGGACATAAGACAGGAACTTCCGATAAGAATGACCGGGGAGAATACATTGGCATCAATGACATTGGCTTTGTAATTCTACCTGATGGAAGCCGATACGTAGTAGCTGTATTTGTCAAAGACTCAAAAGAAAATATGGAAACGAATGCTAAAATAATCTCTGATATTTCGGCTGCTGTTTACCGATATGCCGGGAATCGTTAAAATAGTGCTGTTTTGCACTATCTATAGAGACAAGAATGTTATAAATATAATATTATGGATTATCACATCATTAAAATATCTAGAAATAAAAAGCAATATCTGGACTTATTATTGCTTGGGGATGAACAGGAAACAATGATAGACCGGTATCTGGAGCGTGGTGACTTGTTTGTATTGGAAGATAATGGGATAAAAGCCGTGGGCGTTGTAACAAAAGAAGGTCCGGAAATTTGTGAATTGAAGAATATAGCGGTTACCCCTATTGCCCAGCGACAAGGATATGGTAGAAAACTAATAAACTACCTGATAAACCATTATTCAAAAGAATATACTCAGATGATAGTGGGAACAGGAGACGTTCCCGGTGTTCTTGCATTTTATAAAAGTTGCGGCTTTGAATATTCTCATTGTATAAAAGGTTTTTTCACGGAGAACTACGATCACCCCATTATTGACAATGGGATTTTACTAAAAGATATGATTTATTTGAAACGCAAAATAGGTTTTTAAAAGAGTGGAAAAAGATCAAATACTGAAATATCTCCTAAATTTAAACATTGTTTTCTATCGTTTTTCAATGAAATAGGTGTATCTTTGCACTATGTTAAAAACTCGTATATCGGATTTGGTATCGTAAACAATCTGTTCTCATAAATAGATTGTTTATTCGTGTATTCTCGGGATATTTTTTCGAGAGCAATTTCATATTACTATAATTTTATTTTTTAATTACACAGGGAGTATGGCTATGCTTTCAGTGTATGTTTAATATATTACGATAATGAATAATGACAACAATACAATTCTAGGATTCGATGTAAATTTGATTTGTGATTTTTTCTTAAATACGGAGCGACAAGGACCCGGAAGTCCCGAAGTAACTCTTAAAGCATTAAGCTTTATAGATAATCTTACCGACAAATCCCTTATTGCCGATCTCGGTTGTGGAACAGGGGGCCAGACAATGATCTTGGCACAACATGTACCGGGGAAGATTACAGGCATCGACTTTTTCCCGGGATTCATTGAACGTTTCAACAAGAATGCCGAGAAACTGAATCTCCAGAATAGGGTGAAAGGCATAGTCGGTTCGATGGATGACCTTTCTTTTGAAAAGGACTCTTTGGACTTGATCTGGTCGGAAGGAGCCATTTATAATATCAGGAAGCAGAATCGTAGAAGAATTGATAATATCCAATCATCATGAGGCTGAGCTATATAGTAAGTATAAAGCATATTATGGCTATGCATTCTTTATCTGCAAAAAAGGATTCTCACTGAGAAGGTGAGCGAATGACGATACAAAGAAGTATAAAAAGTGATTAACTCGGTTTAATAGAATAAATGATTCAACTTACTTTTAGGGAGCTTTTTCAGTCTCCCTAAAAGTCTTTATTATAAACGAGAATATAAAGCAAAATACTTCCAAAACGGTGCAGCCATCAATGATTGTTTCACCTCATCATTCAATAACAACGCTTTTACTTCTTCTTCATCCAGCAAATGCACTGTCAGATCTTCAGTTTCTTCCAAATGCTGGGTAGAGATTCGTTCTACCTCCGTAGCCAGATAACAATGAGTGATATTTGTCATGGTGCTGGCATTTGCTGAAATAGTCATAAGTTTTGTCCAATTTCCATTGCCATACCCTGTTTCTTCGTACAATTCGCGTTGGGCAGAAAGCAAAGGCTCTTCTCCGGTTTCACAAACTCCGGCGCAAATTTCATAACGTGTTTCTTTTATTCCGTGACGGTATTGGCGTACTAATACGAATTTACCCTCTTTGGTGATAGCAATTACATTTACCCAATCAGGATATTCCAAAATATAATATTCAGGAATTTCAACTCCTGTAGGTAGTTTAACCCGGTCACGGCGTGCGGTCAGCCAAGGGCGGCGGATAAGATATTCACTTTCAATAATCTCCCATTTTCTATCGTCTGTGCTCATATAATAAGTTTTTTGTTTTATATTCTACATTATAAAATTTATTCTTGCCAGTGGCTTAATTGATTATACCGGCAAAGGTACATTAATCCATTTGCATTAACTATAACACTCCCATTCTTTTTGAAGAAATTCAGGAATGAATTATGTAAATGATGAAAAGACTTTAGCTAACTTTGCAGACAATGATAAATTTTATTCAGACAGAATGGAAAATAGAATAAGTCCGGAGTCTTCTCTATGGAATCCTTGGCATGGCTGCCATAAGCTAAGTACAGGTTGCCGGCATTGTTATGTATATCGCGGAGATAGTAAACATGGGAAAGACAGTTCCATAATAACCAAAACCGGACAATTCAATCTGCCCGTGCGACGGAAAAAGGATAAGACTTACAAGATCCCTTCCGGCAATCTCGTCTATACTTGTTTTACCTCCGATTTTCTGATAGAAGAAGCCGATGAATGGCGTATAGAAGCATGGAAAATGATGCGGGAACGATACGATCTTCATTTCTTGTTTATAACTAAACGCATAGACCGGCTCGGCCAATGTCTGCCTCCGGATTGGGGGGACGGGTATGATAATGTTACCATTTGTTGCACCATGGAAAATCAAGACAGAGTGGATTACCGTCTTCCTCTTTATAAAGCAGCTCCTGTAAAGCATAAAATCATTATCTGTGAACCGTTGTTGTCCGCTATAAACTTCAAGGGAGAACTCGGTACATGGGTAGAACAGATTGTGGTAGGTGGAGAATCGGGCAAAGAAGCGCGTATATGTAATTATGACTGGGTATTGGACATTCGTCGGCAATGTATAGAAAATAATATAAGCTTTTGGTTTAAACAAACCGGATACAGATTACTAAAAGGAGAACGTGAATATAAAATAGCCCGTCAATTTCAACATACACAAGCTAGAAAAGCAGGAATAAACTATTCTAGGAGATCTAACGGCAATAATTATAGTGATTAAGAAAGTGTTTCATTTTGAAAGAGCCCCCTTTTCATTTTGGTAAGCTTTAGTCTTTGATGACACGCTTATGGCATTGTAGCTAAGCCGTTTGTTTTATTGGTATATTCTTTGCCTGTTATAAAAGGACTGATATTAAATATGCGGAAAATTGTTATATTGCCAATATGATAAAGTAACAAATGGAAGACAGAGAAGAAAGTGTACAGCATTTTTTAGATTTGATTAAACGTTCACGGCGTGGAAAGTTTAAAATCTATATCGGAATGATAGCCGGTGTAGGGAAAAGTTATCGTATGCTGCAAGAAGCTCACGAAATGTTGGAGAACGGTGTAGATGTACAGATAGGTTATATTGAAACGCACGGACGTGCAGGAACCGTTGCTATGTTGGAAGGATTGCCTGTTATCTCTCGGAAAAAGATATTTTACAAAGGTAAGGAAGTGGAAGAAATGGATCTTGATGCCATTCTTCAGTTACATCCCGAACTGGTTATAGTAGATGAATTGGCACATACCAACATCGAGGGCAGCCGGAATGAGAAACGTTGGCAAGATGTAATGGAATTGTTGGATGCCGGTATAAACGTAATTTCTGCAGTTAATATCCAGCATATAGAAAGTTTGAATGAAGACGTAAAAGGCATAGCAGGTATAGAGGTTAAGGAACGGATTCCGGACAAGGTGTTGCAGGATGCGGATGAAGTGGTAAATATAGACCTTACTGCCGAAGAACTGATAAACCGGTTGAAAGCCGGGAAAATCTATCGCCCTGAAAAGATTCAGTTGGCACTGAATAACTTTTTTAAGACAGAGAATATTCTTCAGTTACGTGAACTGGCACTAAAAGAAGTGGCCTTTCGAGTCGAGAAAAAAGTTGAAAATGAAATTATTACAGGCGAAAAGGGCATCCGGCACGAGAAGTTTTTGGCATGTATCAGCAGTAATGAACGGACTCCTCGACATATCATCCGTAAAGCGGCACGGCTTGCTTCCCGGTACAATACGGTCTTTTTTGCCCTTTATGTACAAACGCCTGCCGAAAGTACGGAACGTATTCCATTGGCAACACAGCGGCATTTACTTAATCATTTTAAACTGGTTACCGAGTTGGGCGGTGAAGTTATCCAAGTTTCATCTTCCGATATTATGGGAGAAATAATTAAGACTTGTCGTCAACGTGGAATTACAACTGTCTGTATGGGGCATCCTGCTTTCAAAATGCCCGGTGCATTATTCAGTCTTTCCAAATATCGAAAATTTCTACACTCTTTAGCAGAAATGGACATAGATTTGATTATACTTGCATAAAAAATAAAAGTTATGAATATAAAGTCGAAACTAACCCTCGCCATAGGGATATTGGTGGCAATGATTGTACTGTTGGTTGTACTTTCTGTTGTGAATTTGCAAATACTGACTGCCACGGAACCTGACAGTCCGGCAGCAGGTCCCGGATTACAGCGGGCTTTATTGTGGATATATGTTGTTGGTGCCGCATGTATATGTATTGGTATTGGTATGTGGTTGCGTCTTCCCGCATCAATTGATAATCCTATTAAAGAGCTGACCAACGCTATACAGGAAATTGCAAACCATAATTATGAGAAACGTTTGGAATTGAACAGCAGTGAAGAATTTTCAGAAGTATCTAAAAATTTCAACCGCATGGCCAAACGTCTGGAAGATTATCATGCAAGTACTTTATCCGATATGATGGCATCTAAAAAATATATGGAGACTATCATCAACAGTATCAACGAGCCTATTATCGGTTTAAATAATGATATGGAAATCCTGTTCATCAATGATGAAGCATTGAATGTGATCAACCTGAAGCGTGAAGAAGTTATTAAACATTCTGCACAGGATATTTCCCTGCGCAATGATTTGTTGCGCCGCCTGATTCGTGAATTGGTGGAAATTCCTGGGGAACCAGTCAAAGACAAGGAAAAAGAAAAGAAAGAACCTCTGAAGATTTATGCGGACAATAAAGAGAGTTTTTTCCAAGTAAAATACATGAGTATTTCCCAACCGGGGAAAGATGGGGTTACTATGGAACCAAACCTATAGAGTTGATAGAATATGCAATAAAGGCAAACCGTGTGCAAGCCGAGAAGTTCAACATTCAAATAGAAGTGGAGTACCCTGAAGACAAAATAGGTAAACTGTTTGTCGACAGTGAGAAGATAGCTTGGGTGCTGACCAACCTTCTTTCCAATGCCATCCGGTATTCACCGGAAAACGGTCGTGTAGTAATAGGGGCACGTCAGACAGATGATGGATTCATTGAGATGTTTGTACGGGATTTCGGGAAAGGGATTGATCCACGTTATCATAAAAGCATCTTTGACCATTATTTCCGGGTTCCCGGAACTAAAGTACAAGGAAGCGGCTTAGGTCTGTCTATTTCCCGGGATTTTGTCGAGGCCCATAATGGTACGCTTACAGTAGACAGTAAGTTGGGAGAAGGAAGTACGTTTGTTATGCGGTTAAAAGCATGATCACAGCACAGGGGAGAGAATCTTTCAATAAGCGCTCTCCCCTGCTGCTTTTGAACCAAGCCGGAAAAGCTTACTCCAGCCTATGAACGGTAATATCGCTAAAATCCTGTAATAATGTCAGTAACATACCTTCATCATTGTATTTCTTGGATTTTATAACCATTGTAACATAATAGGTCGTTACTTCTCCCAACCTCTTTTCGTCCAATTGATAGGAAACAATATTGTACTCCTTGGAATTGAATTTCTTGGCCATACGGTTCAGTGTTTCTTTATTGTCTGTAGAGAACTCCACCATGGAACTTTTCATACCTATACTTTTAAAAAGATAGCTAAGTGCCTCAAGACCAATCAGCGTAAGGATTGTTGCTGAGATTCCCAGCCAGTACATACCGGCTCCAATAGCCAGACCGATGCCCGAAGTAGCCCAAATTCCGGCAGCGGTAGTAAGCCCGCGCACGATTTGTTTCTGAAAAATAATAGTACCCGCTCCAATAAAACCGATACCGCTGACAACCTGTGCGGCCACACGACTCGGGTCCAGGTCTATTCCCTCCATCTTCACTACTTCCATAAAACCATATTGTGACACAATCATAATGAGAGCACTTCCCAGTGATACTAGAAAATGGGTACGGTAACCGGCTTCTTTGGCACGATATTCCCTATCCAGACCAATAACAGTACCCAAAGCGCCTGCCACAAACAATCTTAAAATAAAATCCCACGTCATGCTCATCTTTAAGTCCTCCTTGTTTATTCATCGTCCTCATCATCTGTCAGTTCGGGCAAACTCAACATTCGTTGGCTGTCTTCTGCCGGAAGGGCTTCTACCTGGCGTAGTTTACGCTCTATGGCACGAGTACGTTTTCCCATAACTTCCTCTAACTGGTCTCCTGCATTCTGTAGATTTTTCTGTACCTTTTCCAGCAATCCTCCAAACTTTCCGAATTCGGTCTTTACTGCCCCTAACACATTCCATACTTCGCTTGTTCGTTTTTGAATGGCCAGTGTACGGAATCCCATTTGCAAACTATTCAGGATAGCTCCCAGGGTGGTAGGACCTGTAACCACTATCTTCCAGTCTTTTTGCAACATTTCCACCAATGCGGTCCGGCGGATCACTTCTGCATAGATATTTTCGAATGGCAGAAACATAATGGCAAAATCTGTTGTAAAAGGTGGGTCTACATATTTATCGTGAATGTCCTTTGCCATTTTTTTGATTGTGATTTCCAGTTGGCGGGATGAAGTTTCAATCAATGCGGCATCTCCGGCTTCGTATGCATCCTGATATTGCTCATATACATCTTTGGGAAATTTGGCATCCACAGGTAAATATACAGTATCATTACTATTTTCCTTTCCCGGAAGTTTAATGGCGAATTCCACAAATTCCGTTGCATTCTTCTTGGTTTTGACATTCGCCGCATATTGTTCCGGACTCAGCATCTGGTCCAATAAAGCCCCTAATTGTACTTCTCCGAATGTACCCCGTGTCTTCACATTGCTTAAAACTTTTTTCAATCCTCCTACATCCTGTGCCAGACTCTTCATCTCTCCCAATCCTTTCTGTACATTCTCCAGCTGCGAACGTACTATTTCAAAGGATTGTCCTATACGTTCATTCAATGTTTTCTGTAATTTTTCTTCTACCATTTGCCGCATGTCATCCAATCGTTTTTCCGTACTTTTCACCAAGGCTTCCTGTTGCTTGCCCATTGCTTCAAATTTTTCCCGTTGCATTTCATTACCGGTCAGCAGGTTTTTATGCAAAGTATCCTGCATATTGCGGATAGAATAGTTCAAGGTTTGATTCAGTTCATTACGCAGTTCGCGGATATTTCTTCCCAGCTCGTCCCGGTTTTCTTTCATTTCTTCGCGTAGCAATCCTTCCAGACGTTCGGTTTGCAGACGATTGTTTTTAGTAAGTGCGATTACAATATTAATTATCAGCAGGATAATAATTACGGTTAATAAAATTTCTGTCATGATTCTTGTTTATTTTGAGCAAATGTAGCAAAAAGCCATGAATTTAATCGTTATATTTGCAGCGAATTTGGCAAAAGCACTCCATTAAATAGTATATGAAGTATAAATTATTAGTTTTAGACCTAGACGGAACGTTGACCAATCAAAAGAAAGAGGTAACGGAACACACACGTCGTACACTTATCGAAGCGCAAGAGCGCGGAGTAAAAATTGTTTTGGCATCGGGGCGTCCCACATACGGTGTGGCTCCACTGGCCGAGATCTTAGAGTTGCAGAAATACGAAGGTTATATACTTTCGTATAACGGAGGTGAGATCATAGACTGGAAAACCGGTGAGATGATGTACGAGAATGTGCTCGATCCGGATATATTGCCTTACCTGTATAAATGTGCCACCGACAATCATTTTGCTATCGTCACTTACGATGGAAAATATGTATTGACTGAATATCCGGAAGATGAATATGTATTGAAAGAAGCTATTCTGAATGTGATGACTCCCAAGAAAGTGGATCATTTTCTGGAGGCAATAAAATTTCCTATTGCCAAATGTCTGATTGTAGGTGAACCTACGCGGCTTGCAGTGCTTGAAAAAGAAATGTACGAACACTTGAAAGACCGTATGGGCGTATTCCGTTCCGAACCTTATTTTTTGGAATTGGTTCCTAAAGGTATTGATAAAGCACAATCACTGGCCGTATTGCTAAAAGAAATCGGTATGACAAAAGAAGAAATGATTGCCGTTGGTGATGGTTTTAACGATCTTTCTATGATACAATATGCCGGATTGGGGGTAGCAATGGCCAATGCTCAAGAAATAGTCCGTCAAAACGCCGACTACATCACCCTTTCTAACGAAGAAGATGGTGTAGCCGCGGTAGTAGAGAAATTTATTCTTTAGGTTTCCGGTCAAAGAAAGGATTTTTAGAGGATGCACTGACAGGGATGGCATAAACCTGGGTGCATCCTTCCAGCCAGTTCAGACGCTGCGCTGCTAGTCCGGCCGAGAACATGACCCGTGTGTCCACCCTGTTGTCTGCTGCCGTGGCACAAGCTGATCCGATGGCAATGCCCACATCGACACTATTGAGAGCACACGGCACTCCTTCTTTGCGAGACACGCAGGTGGCATATCCACAATGACCACAATTCAATCCTTGCGCCTGTTCGTGGGTACCTATTAACAGGACACATTCCGCATTCAGAATATTTTCCGCATCGCGCAGAAAGAATTTCATTCCATGCTCCGCAACCATTTTCACCATCATTTCCGATAAAATATTGATATCACCATCCGTCACCATGGCTATTTCAATAATGTCAACACCTTTTCCTTTGGGAGCAGTGCGCGCTGCCGTCATCATTTGTCGGGCCACATGCAACACATGCTCATGGCGGCTTTCTCTTTCATTCAATATCATATAAATCTTAGTTATAAGTTAGCTGTTGATACAAAATTAGTGAATATGAATGATATAAGGCTCCTGCTTTAAGCCTAAAAAGTATAAAAAGAGTCACCGGCTAAAAAAATATCAAAATAAAAAGAGAAATATAGTGGATAATCCAATTATTTATCGTTCCTTTGACAACGGAATATAAAAAGATAGTTTTTTCGATTGACTCAATTCATCTCACACTTGAACCGTTTCTATTCTTCTAACTAAATTTTTAAATTCAAAGTTTACTTAATTATTTATTTATCAATTTTTATTTTATGAATTTGTATATTGGAAACCTTAACTATAATGTTAGGGAAGGTGATTTGAGAGGTGTAATGGAAGAGTATGGAACAGTAGCTTCAGTAAAACTTATTACTGACCGTGAAACACGTCGTTCTAAAGGCTTTGCTTTTGTAGAAATGCCTAATGATGACGAAGCCAAAGAAGCTATCAAGCAATTGAACGGTGCAGAATATGTAAACCGTACTATGGTTGTAAAAGAAGCACTTCCTAAAGCATAAGGAATTAGACATTCCACATCACATAATGGCGACAGAGTGAATCTCTATCGCCATTTTTTCTTGAACAGCTTTTGAAAATACATGAAAGGCTTATGAATAAGGAAACGGACATCTGTTTTTGTCAGAATGTCCGTTTCTTGTTTGGTATTTGTTCTTTAGAAAGCCATTGCTCCGAAGGCGGATTTACTCCACTCCTATTTCGTCAACAAACAAAAACGCTTTTTCGCCAGGCATGGAATGCCATGCGGGAAGTTTCGGAGTAACTTCTGCTATGATTTTAATATAGCGGGCTTTTACTTTGTCAAAAGAGACAGAGTCTTTGCGGCTCTGCATTTTAGTTCCTTTTTCCACAACGGGAAAATCTTCGGAGGCTACCCTGCGGAAATTTTTCCCGTCCTCAGAAACTTCCACCTTCAGACCTGTTGTACCAAAGATAGCATCGCCTGTGTTCAACATTGTGTTTACGAAAACTGAAGACACCTCCTTAGGCTCAAGTAATTGCACATCGGGAACGCTGCCGTCCAATGTATAATGTATTTCCGCGTCATCAAACGTCTGAAAAGCAATCCGGGCTTTTCCTTCATCGGGAGCCGGAACAATATCAATGTTCACATCATAAATGTCCTGGCGAAAATCATAACCTCTATCCCGGTAGATAGCCAGCAGAGCCGGTAAACGTTTCAAGAAACTGTCGAAATTTTTATGTGACGGTTCCGTCCATTGAATCTCGGACAAGGCAGCCATACGGGGAAGAATTTGCCATTCCATCTTCAAACTGTCACGCGTCCATTCTGTCCATATGCATCCTTGGGTACCGATGATATATTTTCGTTCATCCTCTGCCAATTCATTAGAAACAGGTTCAAATGTATAGACACGTCCAAGGCTTTTAGTCCCTTTTATCCGGTTGTAAGTAGGATTGCTGAAATAAAGATACTGAATAGGAGTCATAATCGCATCATGGTGCAGACGGGCGGCTTCGATACCACCTTTGACACCGGTCCATGACATCACTGTGGCACCTGGAGCCAATCCTCCCTCCAACATCTCATCCCAGCCCAGCATTTTACGCCCTCTGTCATTGATAACTTTGCCTACCTCGGACATGAAATAGGTCTGTAATTGGTTCTCCTTGCTATGTTTTGGTGTATCTTTCAAACCCAGTTCCCGAATTTTAGCTTGACATGTAGGGCATTTTTCCCAACGTACTTTCGGACATTCATCCCCACCAATATGGATATAAGGAGATGGAAAGATATCCATTATTTCATTCAATACATCTTTGGCGAACTGTAAAGTCCGGTCGTTTCCTCCACACAGCACATCAGGGAATACCCCCCATTTACAAGGAATCTCGTATGGACCTCCCGTACAACCTAATTCCGGATAGGAAACCAAAGCTCCCATCATATGTCCCGGAAGGTCAACTTCGGGGATTACAGTAATAAAACGGTCAGCGGCATACTTGACAATTTCTTTTGCTTCTTCCTGTGTATAAAAACCGCTATGAGGAGTTTCATCGTAGGTCTGGGTTTCACGGTCAATCAATGTACGCGGACGCATCGAACCTATTTCCGTAAGTTTGGGATATTTCTTGATTTCAATTCTCCAGCCTTGGTCTTCGGTCAGATGCCAATGAAAATAATTGATATTGTGCAGTGCCAGCATATCAATGATTTGTTTCAGATAAGAAACCGGAAAATAATGGCGGCCCACGTCTACCATGAAACCACGATAACCGAAACGAGGATAGTCATTAACAGTTCCCACCGGGATGGCAGCGGATACCTGTTTGTTTTTGGTCAACGGCAAAGCCTTGTAGAGCGTTTGTATTCCATAAAATACTCCCGACTCACTTCCTCCATTCAAATGGATGTTTTCAGAAGTTACCTCCAGTTGATACCCCTCTTTGTTGGTAATGGAACCGTCAACCGCCAAAATGATGGAGTTCTTCCTTGCGGCTTCAGTTGTTGTCCGGACAGTAATTCCCGTTGCCTCTTTAATATAGGAAGCTAAAAATTCTGCCGTCCGTTGCAACTTTTCATTGCCTTCCGGATAAACAATACCGGTTTGCGGATTAATAACAAAAGGGTGGGCTTGAATGTCTTGACTTACTTCTTGGGGCTGCGGAATGACATTCAGATTTCCGATTTCTGTTTTTGTAGGGGAACATGCGGACAGCCCCAATACCATCCACATTCCCACTCCTGCCCATTGCATCAGTTGTTTTTTCATAGTGGAAAATTTATAATTGCAAGGGCAAAGATACAAAATCCGACTTTATCTGCCAGTATGCCTTAACCGAATCTTGCTTTTTTTCAGCAATGTTTTTCCTCCTATAATCAGAGTTACGGCAGTAATCACCATCAAAATGCCCAGAATAATGCGCGGTGTCAGCTGCTCTCCAAAAATCAGTACTCCGAAGAATAAAGCTGTAACAGGCTCCAAAGCACCCAGAATAGCAGTGGGGGTGGAACCAATGTAGTGTATGGCCTTTGTCATGGTCACCAACGAAATAACAGTAGGAAAAACAGCCAGTGAAACTGCGTTCACCCATAACAAGGGTGTAGGGATAGGCTGCAGTCCTGTACAGAACTTCAATCGCACCACATAAACAGACAGGCCGAAAAGCAGGACATAGAAAGTAAGCTTGGCTATAGGCATATCCTTCAGGGAAGAACGGTTTACGCCAACTATATAGATAGCATAAGACAAGGATGATAAAAAGACAAAAGTAATCCCGACCAGGCTGAGTGTCTGTCCTCCCGGACTTTTACAGAGCAAGGAAATTCCCACAAAGGCCAGCGCTATGGAAAACATAGTGACCGGCGATACTTTTTCCTTAAATACTACAGCCATAATAATAGCTACCAGTACCGGGTAGACAAACAGTATGGTGGATGCGATACCGGCATCCATGTAGTTATAACTCATAAAGAGAAACAGGGAAGAGAATGAGAACAGCAGTCCCATGATGCAAAGTGGCAGCACATCCGCTTTCTTAATGGCAAAAGATTGCTTTTGCATCTTCATCATGATACCTAGTACAACTATAGCCAGTGCATAGCGATAAAATAATACCGAGTCTACGCTCATTCCTGCACTATAAAGAGGAAGGGTGAACAGTGGGTTCATGCCGTAGCTGGCTGCTGCGATTGCCCCAAGGAGAAATCCTTTAGTCTTGTTGTTAGTCATCGTTTTTATTACACGCTTTAAAATCGGCGCGAAATTAGATATTTGTCAGCAATAAACAAAGGAAAAATGCTTTATTCTTTCACTCTGACATCTATTTATTTTAATTATACCTAATCAACAAATATAAAAGAATTTATATCACCTGTAGCAGCTGAAAAATTATATGAAATGATTGAACGGACACGGACAGAAAGGGAAATGCAGGTTTGTTCTTTCTGTCCGTGTTCCACTATGGATCAGCTCAGTTTATGAATAACCAATCCCGAACGAAGTTTCGGTTCGAACCAAGTTGTTTTGGGCGGCATGATATTGCCGGTATCGGCAATATCCATTAATTGTTTCATAGAAACAGGGTAAAGGGCCAAAGCCACTTTCATTTCACCGCTGTCCACACGCTTCTTTAATTCCTCCAGGCCACGGATACCACCTACAAAGTCAATCCGTTTGTCGGAACGAAGATCCTTGATTCCCAATATTTCATCCAATATCAAGTTGGAAGAAATAGTCACGTCCAATACTCCGATAGGATCATTGTCATCGTATGTGCCCGGTTTTGCTGTCAAGCTGTACCATTTACCGTCCAGATAGAGAGAGAAATTGTGAAGAGCCTGTGGTCTATAGACCTCAGTTCCTTTCTCTTCTACCACAAAATTCTTGCTGACAGCGGTCAGGAATTGTTCCGGAGACAGCCCGTTCAAGTCTTTTACAACACGGTTGTAATCAATAATAGTCAGCTGGTTGGCCGGGAAACATACAGCCATAAAGTAATTGTACTCCTCATTTCCCTGATGGTTTGCATTTTGCTGCGCTTTTTCGGCGCCTACCAGGGCTGCGGCAGCCGAGCGATGATGACCATCGGCAATATAAAGAGCCGGCATGGCTTCGAAAGCTTTTGTGATAGCTTTTATATCTTCTTCTTTGTCGATCACCCAGAATGAATGTCCGAAGCCGTCACCCGGAGCGATAAAATCATATTCCGGCCGTTGTGAAGTATATTTCTTAACGATAGCATCCAATTCCGCATTATCCGGGTAAGCAAAGAATACCGGTTCTATATTGGCATTATTTACGCGGACATGTTTCATGCGGTCTTCCTCCTTGTCACGACGGGTCAGTTCATGTTTTTTGATGACCCCGTTCATATAATCGGGAACATACGCTCCTACCACCAGTCCATATTGGGTCTTGCCATTCATGGTTTGTGCATATACATAATAATTTTCTTTTTCATCTTGCACCAACCAGCCCTTGTCCTGAAACATCTGGAAATTTTCGGCAGCCTTCTCATATACTTTAGGATCATGTTCGTCTGTTCCGGCAGGGAAATCAATTTCCGGTTTTATAATATGATAAAGTGACTTTTCATTACCTTTCGCTTCCTCGCGTGCTTCTTCAGAATTCAGTACGTCGTATGGACGTGAAGCTACTTGTTCTACCAATTCTTTCGGAGGGCGGATGCCTTTGAAGGGTTTTATTATTGCCATAAAATAAAGGTATTAGATTTTACTTGCAGGGGCGAATTGCATTCGCCCGAAAACATAAGCTATATGCATCCGGTCGGATTCAATCCGCCCCTGCGGTTATTGGATTACTTATTTATTTACTCTGAATTTTTCACAACCATCTTTCAGGAAGCCTACTATTTGTCTGGCAGCAGCGATACCTGCGTTGATATTTGCTTCAGCCGTCTGGGCCCCCATCTTTTTCGGTGTAGCGAAATAACGGCCGGCAAATTTTTCCGAGAACTCTGCATGGGCAACCGGCATGATATCAGTAACATACTTTAAGTCGGTGCGTTCTTCCATCAGTTTGATTAATTCCGCTTCATTGATCACTTCCTTACGGGCAGTATTTACCAATACTCCTCCTTTAGGCATCTTGTTGACCAATTCATAGTTGATGGAATTTTTAGTTTCAGCCGTAGCAGGAATATGCAGGGACACTATATTACAAGCAGCATACAGTTCCTCAGCAGAAGAAACAGCTTTCACACCGTCTTTTTCGATAACTTCTTTCGGGCAGAAAGCGTCAAAAGCATAAATATCCATGCCAAAACCTTTAGCGATACGAGCCACATTGCGACCTACATTGCCGTATGCATGGATACCTAACTTCTTGCCCATCAGTTCAGTACCCGAAGTCCCGTTATAGAAATTGCGGACAGCCATCACCATCATGCCAAAAGCCAGTTCGGCTACTGCATTGGAGTTCTGTCCCGGAGTATTCATAACACACACATTGTGTGCCGTAGCAGCCGCCAAATCCACGTTATCATAACCTGCTCCTGCACGTACTACGATTTTCAGTTCTTTTGCCGCATCCAATACTTCGGCATCAATAATATCACTGCGGATAATGATTGCGTTAACGTCCTTTACAGCTTCCAGTAGTTTAGCTTTTTCACCATATTTTTCCAGCAATACCAGTTCATAACCTGCTGCTTCTATTTCTTTACGGATACCGTCTACTGCAACTTTTGCAAACGGCTTGTCTGTTGCTACTAATACTTTCATGGTCTTATTGTATTAAAAAGGTTCACCACAGATTATCACGGATTATCACAGATTCCATTTATTGTTCCTATCTGTGCAATTCGTATAATCTGTGGTGAACATAATTATTAATGAAGTTTCTCAAATTCCTGCATGCAGTCAATCAAAGCCTGAACGCTTTCCTTCGGCATAGCGTTGTAGCAAGATGCACGGAAACCGCCTACAGAACGGTGTCCCTTAATACCCACCATACCTTTTTCTGTGGCAAATTTCAAGAAATCGGCTTCCAGGTCTTTGTATTCGTCATTCATTACAAAGCAAATGTTCATATAAGAGCGGTCGGCTTTATCCGTTACTGTGCCACGGAACATTTTGTTACGGTCTATTTCAGCATACAGCATGTCTGCCTTCTCTTTAGCACGTTTCTGCATTTCTGCTACACCACCGTTGGCTTTTATCCAGCGTAAAGTCTGCAAAGCGGCATAAATAGGAAGTACAGGAGGTGTGTTGAACATAGAGCCGCCGTCAATGTGAGTCTGATAATTCAGCATAGTAGGAATATAGCGTGATACCTTGCCCACAGCATCGTTCTTTACAATAACGAAAGTGACACCGGCCGGAGCCAAATTCTTCTGCGCACCGCCATAGATACAAATATATTTAGAAACGTCGATAGGACGAGAGAAAATATCAGATGACATATCAGCAATCATAGGAACCGGAGAATCCAGATCTTCATGAAGTTCTGTTCCATAGATTGTGTTATTCGTTGTGACGTGGAAATAATCTGCATCGGCGGGAACCGTATAATTTTTGGGAATATAGGTATAGGTCGCTTCAGCGGAAGATGCCACTTCTACTACCTCGCCGAAAGCCTTGGCTTCTTTCATCGCTTTTTTGGCCCATACGCCTGTGTTCAGGTAAGCAGCTTTTTTTTCGAGGAAGTTGAAAGGTATCATACAGAATTCCAAGCTGGCTCCACCCCCCAAGAATAGTACCGAGTACCCTTCCGGGATGTTCAACAGTTCCTTAAACAAAGCAACAGCTTCGTCTACTACAGGCTGAAAATCTTTAGCACGGTGACTGATTTCCATGATGGAAAGGCCTGACCCATTAAAATCAAGAACGGCTTGTGCTGTCTTCTCAATTACCTCGCGAGGCAAGATAGATGGTCCCGCATTGAAATTATGCTTTTTCATTTGACGTTTGTTTTGGTTATACAATTTGTTTATATCTTACATTGGGCGAAATTACACATTATTTTCAGTTTTCCAAAAAAATCGCTAATAAATTTACGAATTTCCGCATAATTTTCTTTCAAATTAGTTAAATCTGATTTTTTATGCTTCCATTTTGTAACTACAACCCTAGTAAACAATGATCTAAAGCATAAAAAAAATATCTTTTTGAATTATTCTTTAATCATTTTATTTCGAGAATTGACAAATTGTCATTATTTAGCTTCTTCAATAAGTGTTTTTATGCCCTTTATCTTCTCATTTCGTATTAAATTCAAAGTTTGTTTTATCTTTTTGCGAGATACGGCTGCAAAAGAATAGTGGTCTTTTACATCAATCCGTCCTATTTCGTCTTTATTAAGGTTTCCTTTTTTAAAGAGAAATCCCACAATATCTATCTTATTGATTTTATCTTTCTTGCCTTTTCCTATATATAATGTCACATATTCGGGCAAAGAAGGTTTGGGGGTGACTTCGGGTAAAATGAACTCCTCCGGCTCATCGGTTATATATGCGGGCACTGTTTCTTCGGCATGAAGGATAACATAAGAATTACCTTCGGCTTCCCAGCGGGCGGTACGTCCGTTGCGGTGAATGTATCCGTCTTCATTGGCAGGCAGATGATAATGTACTACATTCTCTATTTCGGGGATATCCAGTCCGCGAGCGGCCAGATCGGTAGAAATAAGCACATGGCAACTTCCGTTGCGGAATTTATATAGGGAGCGTTCGCGGTCATCCTGTTCCATGCCGCCATGAAAAATGCCACATTGAAACTTCTGGGATTGAAGATACTTCCCTACCCGTTCCACACTTTCACGGTGATTACAGAAAACCAATGTCGATTGGCTTCCCAAGGTACAAAGCAATTTATATAAGGTTTCAAGTTTGTCTTTTTCCGGAGACAGTACCTTATATAAGTGCAGGCGGTGGGTAAGCTGCTCTTCCGGATTTAAAAAATTCAATTTAATGGTCTTGTCCAGCCCCGTAAACTGCGGAATCTCTTCCGCATCGGTAGCCGACAACAGAAAACGGCGTTGCAAGTTGGGCAACTGTCCTATGACAGTCGCCATCTCTTCCTGAAAGCCAAACTCCAGGCATTTGTCAAATTCATCGATTACCAGAGTTGTGACCGTATCTGCATCAAAATTCTGTTTGGAAAGATGATCATTCATACGGCCCGGAGTACCGATGATAATAAAAGGAGATCCTGATATTATCCTCCGAAGTTGTCGTACATGATAGAAGAAGGCTCAACACCCAGACTATCCAGCATCTTAACGACTGCATTAGACATCGGGCCGGGGCCACACATGTAGTATTCAATATCTTCGGGAGCTTCATGATCCTTCAGATAAGTTTCATACATCACATTGTGAACGAAACCTGCGGTATACTTCACGCCTGCTGCATCGGCTGCGGGATCCGGACGGTCCAAAGCCAGATGGAAGTGGAAGTTCGGGAAGTCTTTTTCCAATTGTTGGAAATCTTGCAGATAGAATACTTCGTTCAATGCACGCGCACCATAGAAATAGTGAAGTTCACGGTCGGTAGTGTGCAGTGTCTTGGTCATGTGCATAATCTGTGCACGCAACGGAGCCATACCGGCACCACCACCTACCCAAATCATTTCCTTCTTAGAATCGAAGATCGGGTGGAAGTCTCCGTAAGGACCACTCATCGTTACCTTGTCACCCGGTTTCAGCGTGAAAATGTAAGATGAAGCGATACCCGGATTCACATCCATAAAGCCGGGACCCTGATCTTTCGGTTTGAACGGAGGAGTAGCGATACGCACTGTCAGCATGATACGGTCACCCTCGGCAGGATAGTTGGCCATAGAGTAAGCACGGATGGTTTCTTCCGTATTCTTACATTTCAAGCCGAACAGACCGAATTTTTCCCATGCGGGCAGATACTCCGGACCGATAAGGTCTTTATCGATATCCTTGTTGTAGTCCATTTCAAATTTAGGAATCTTAATCTGAGCGTATGAACCCGGAACGAAGTCCATGTGTTCACCTTTCGGCAAAGCCACAATAAACTCTTTGATGAAAGTGGCAACGTTCTTGTTGCTGATTACTTCGCATTCCCATTCCTTAACACCCAGTACAGATTCATCAATCTTGATGCCCAGGTCACCTTTTACTTTCACCTGGCAGCCCAGACGCCAATGATCCTGTTGTTGTTTACGGCTGAAATGTCCCTTTTCAGAAGGAAGAATCTCACCACCGCCTTCTACAACCTGGCATTTACATTGACCGCAAGAACCTTTACCACCACAAGCCGATGACAGGTAGATGCCATTTACAGACAGGGTGTTCAGCAAAGTTGAACCTTGTTCTACTTCCAGTTCTTTCTCTCCATTGATAGTTATCTTTACTTTGCCGCTCGGAGTAAGATACTGCTTAGCTACCAGCAAAATAACAACGAGCAGAAGGATAATTCCAAGGAATACTCCAATACTAGCTAATATTAAATTCATATCCATTGTCTTATTCCTTTCCTTTTAGATTTTCAAACCAGAGAAACACATAAATGCCATTGCCATCAAACCTACAGTGATGAAAGTGATACCCAGACCTTTCAAAGGAGCGGGAACATCAGAGTAAGCCATTTTTTCACGGATGGCAGCCAGGCCGATAATAGCCAGTGCCCAACCGATACCTGAGCCCAAAGCGTAAGTGGTTGCCTCGCCAATGTTGATGAAATGACGTTGCTGCATAAACAATGAAGCACCCATGATGGCACAGTTTACAGCAATCAGCGGAAGGAAGATACCCAATGAAGCATAGAGCGACGGGCTGAAACGTTCAACCGCCATTTCCACCAACTGAACGATACCGGCAATAACGGCAATAAACAGGATAAAGCTCAAGAAGCTGAGGTCTACTCCATCAATCAGCGCATTAGGTGCCAGTACGTAATTTTCCAGCAAATAGTTCACCGGCAGAGTTACAATCAACACGAAAGTAACGGCTGCACCCAGACCTACGGCTGTCTTTACGTTCTTCGATACTGCCAGGTAAGAACACATCCCCAGGAAGTATGCGAAAATCATATTGTCCACAAAGATGGACTTTACAAACAAACTTAAATATTCCATATTCTTTTCGTTTTATAACGGGGATTAATTATTACTTTCCTGCAATTCTTTGTGTTTTGCACGTTGGTACCAAATGATACAAGCACAGATAATCAACGCCATAGGAGGCATCAACTGGACGATGATACGGATACGGTTGGGAATGGTGTTACGCAACAAGGAGATAACGAAGTTCGAGAAGGCTGTAATAATGGTTACGGAAAGACCCATCACGATAGCCGGTTCCAGCTGAGCCGTTACAGCCAGTGCAGAACAGATACCGAGCACCTGTACGGTGACAGGGTTATTCAAACCCAGCGGAGTTAAAAGAACTTCTCTATTCTTTTTAGAAAATAATGCGCTCATATTCTATTTACCCTCCTCTTATTTATTAGTTAAAAATGAATTGTACATGCTCAGGCAATCCTTAATCATCGCATCTACACCCTTAGAAGTGATAGTACCACCTGAGATACCGTCTACCTGATAATCGGGTTTTGCCACCTTGCCGTGTTTTTCAACACCCAAAGCTACAGTACCGTTTTCCATTACATGTTTGCCCAAGAACTGATCCTGGAACTTAGTAGTGGTGATTTCTGCACCCAGACCCGGAGTTTCTCCTTGATGAGAGAAGTAAACGCCATATACAGTGTCTTTGTCATCATTCAATGCGATGTATCCCCAGATAGGTCCCCAAAGACCGGCACCATAAATAGGCAGCACATATTTGGTCTGACCATCCACGTCGCAAACGAATACATGAAGACGTCCGTTAGCGATTTCACCTTTATAAGAAGTCTGGAAAGCAGCATCGTTCTTTACCAAAGAACCGTCTGCCTGCATCAAATCGTCTTCTTTCACATATTTATCATATTCTGCATTCACATCTTTTACGTCATAAACGTTCAAAGCTGCCAGAATTTGTTTCTTTGTGTCCTGTTCTACATTCTGGTACTGTTTTTCTTTCAGAGAAGAAGACACGAATGCCAACAGGAATGCTACGATAACAACCATTATCGAAGCATAGATGATAGTATAACTATTACTATTAGTATTCATAATGTCCGATATTTTAGTTGTTAGTTGATTTTAATCTGTTTTCGCGGGCTGTGATGTTCTTCTGTACGATACAGTAGTCAATCAGCGGAGCGAAGATGTTCATCAGCAGGATGGCAAGCATCATACCTTCGGGATAACCCGGATTCAACACACGGATAACGATAGCCATCACACCGATCAGGAAGCCGTAGATGAACTTACCCTTTTCCGTACGTGCGGAAGTCACAGGATCGGTAGCCATGAACACGGCGCCGAAGCAGAAACCGCCCAATACGATGTGTTCGTACCAAGGCAACTGAGCCATCATGTTATCTGTAGAGCCGAATACATTGAAGATCAATCCCATCACGATACCACCGGCAAAGACAGAGAACATGGTCTTCCAACTTGCCACGCCTGTCCACAACAGGATGATGGCACCCAGTGCGATAGCGATAACGCTGGTTTCACCGATAGAACCCGGAATCAAACCTACAACCATATCCCACATGGTAGCGGGAGTACCGTTCACATTAATCAGTTCGCTTGCACCCGGAGCGGCTGTAGCAGCCTGTCCCAACATCGTAGCGCCGGTAAAACCGTCCACTACCTGTCCGCCACCGATACCGAAAATGCTGTCAGTGCTTACCCAAACGGCATCACCGGACATTTTGGTAGGATAAGCGAAGAACAAGAAAGCACGGGTAATCAATGCAGGGTTGAAGATATTCATACCTGTACCGCCGAATACTTCCTTAGCGAAGATAACAGAGAATGCTGTAGCGACAGCCAGAATCCACAACGGACATTCCACAGGAACGATCATCGGGATCAACAGACCGGATACCAGGAAACCTTCCTGAATTTCTTCGTTCTTCCATTGTGCCACCACAAATTCGATTCCCAGACCGACTACGTATGACACGATAATCTTAGGCAGAACAGCCAGGAAACCATAAATGAACTTTTCAAAGAAACCTGCCTCCTGGCCTACAGCCAAGAAGTGCTGGTAACCTACGTTGTACATACCGAACAACAGGGCCGGTATCAACGCAATAACCACCATTGACATGATACGCTTGCTGTCAATCGCATCATGAATGTGAACTCCTGTTTTCGAAGTGCTGTTGGGTACGAACAAGAATGTTTCGAAACCGTCGAACACCGAACGAAACGCGTGGAGTTTGCCGCCCTCTTCAAAGTTTGGCTTTATCTTGTCGAGATAATTTCTTAACGCTTTCATTAACTTTTAATTCTTAGTTTTTAATTATTTAGCACATTTCCTTGCGAAGCATGTCCAAGCCCTGACGCACGATGCGTTGCAATTCCAATTTGGAAGAGTCAACGAATTCACATACAGCGAAGTCTTCGGGAGCCACTTCGTAAATACCAAGTGCTTCCATGCGGTCAATATCGCCGGCAATGATAGCTTTAATTAAATATTCGGGGAAAATGCTCATCGGGAATACTTTGTCATACTCGCCGGACATGATCATGTGGCGTTCGCCACCTTTGATACGGGCATCCAGTGTGTATTCCTTGTTACCGCACAACCAGCTGAAATAACTGCGGTTGGCACTGTACTGATCGGTACGCGGCATGATAAAGCCCAGGAATTCGTGCCGGTCATCCCCTTCGGGAATCACAGTAAGACTTGTAGCGTGCGCACCCAGGAATCCGTTTGGCTTCACCAAAGTTCCGGTCAGCACGTTACCGTTAATGTAGCGTAAGTTTTTACCTCCGTTCACACGTCCTGCAAAAATATCTGTCAGCAAGGCTCCTACTTTCAGCTTGCAATAAGCCGGTTTCTTCACTTCCGAACCGGTCAGGGCGATAGTACGGGTAAGGTCTACGCGACCTGTGTTGAACAGGCGTCCGATGAAGATCACTTCTTCCGCACGGAGCGTCCAAACAGTTTCGCCTTTGTTGATAGGACTGATGTGGTTAATCTGAACGCCTACGTTTCCGGCGGGGTTAGGACCGTCGAAGGCAGTTACAGTTACATTTTTGGCGTTGGTCAGTGCAGGGCTCTTCTGCTCTACGCTGATATTCAGATACGTCTTTGCCATCTTTGCCAGTGCGTCCAGACCAGTCTGGAAATCTTTTTCCTGGCCTTTCAGAACAAATTCGAAATCAGCAGCCAATGGGTTAGTGTCAAATGCAGAAACGAAGATGCCTTTCGGCTTGGCATTCGGATCAGCCACCACGATGTAGGGGCGCTGGATAATGAATGAAAAAAGTCCGGCTTCCAGCAGGGCGGCTTTTACCTGCTCGCCTGTCAGAGTCGAAACATCCTTCTTTCCAAACTCTTCGTAGTCTTGCTCCTTTGCAGCTGCAATGGAGATGCTTAAGACTTTACGACGTTCGCCTCTCTCCACGCTGGTAACGACACCGCTTACCGGAGATACGAACTTCACTTCGGGGTGGTTCTTGTCAACAAACAATGTTCCCCCGGCCGTCACATATTCCTGTTCCTTGACCACGACTTTAGGAGTCACGCCATGAAAATCATCGGGCACTATCGCATAGATGTCCGGCTGCTTCACGTCAAAGAACTCCTGAGCAGGTTTCCCTTTCAGGTTGATGTTCAAGCCTTTGTGTAATTTAATCACATTTGCCATATTGGGTTATAAAAAATGGTTTTTAAATTTGAGCGCAAAAGTACAGAAAAAAAATGTGAAAAAAGAAAGAAATGGTGCTTATTATGGAAAAAATTCTGTAATAATAGAAACCTTTCTGAATGTATGTGCAAACTCAGGCAGATGCTCACTTTTTTTTTAGAACACAAATGACGCGAATGGCATAAATTTATCTTGATTTTTAATTTATGTCATTCGCGTCATTTGTGTTTCATTCCGGAAACACTTACAGTTTGACGGTCTTCACTTTGCCGGGAATGACGGTCAGGTGTACCGTACCGTTGTTTTCTATATCCACCTCCTGGTAGCGGGCTTCCACCATCACTTTCCCGTCCAGTGCCATCACCCCCCACCGGCAGGCGCTCTCTTCAAAAGCACAATAAACGCCCACAGGAGGAAGAATCTTTCTGTATTTGGGAGGAACGATGATACGTTCCCCCAGTTTCAAGCCCCATTTCATGCCCATACGGTACGGAAGGGCATCTCTTATCTCCTCCAGCCTCTTCCGCCTTTTCGCTTCCTCGTTCCTTCTCTTCTGCCGGTCCGTTTCCTCCGCCCGCTGTCCGGCTTCCTCTTTCAGCTTCTTTACAGCCGTGTCGAAGTCCTGCTCACCGGGTTCGGGAAGGTTAGCGGCAATGTACCGCTTCCTCTTTCCTTTTTCCACATGGTAATACCTTCCGGCCCCGTCCATCACCACGATGCTCCGGTCGGCCAGACGGCCGCAGCACCAATAAACTTCCTCGTCATCCCCTGCCAACAAGCAGGCGAACACATCAAACACCGTGGACCATACGGAATCCACCAGCTTGCAGGACTTCGGTACGCGATAATCCGGTATCTTCAAGTAATATTCATAAAAGCAGATGCTGTCTTTATGCAGCCCGTTCATGGAAGCGTATGCTTTTTTTGTACGGCTATGGAAAGTCTCCCCTACCCTCAGCAATTCCACACCGCCATAGGAAAACACCACCGGCTTCTCCCGGTAAGTGCGGCCTGTTTTCATGTCCATGTAGGAAACCGTGCCGGCAGTATCCGTAACAGCCAGCAGTTCCTCTTTCAGGAACTTCAATCTCCGGCAATACCCAAGTATCACTTCCGGCTCCCCGGAGGCACTCACCACTCCGGCCTGTCCATCTTTCAAACGGACTGCCGCACGGTTTCCCTGAATGTCAAAGACTTGCAGATAACAGGGGGATACTGTTATCTTGTTTCCACGCTTCAGCCCCCACAGGCTACTCCGCCGGTCGGGACAAGATTTCAAGGCGGCTTGTGATTCCTTTCCCTCTTCTGCTTCCTCCCGGTTCCGGATGGCTTCCATCAGCCGGTCGTGCGTTATCACCATCTCCAGTTCATCCTCCCGTTGTCTTTCCTCCTCCGGCAGCGGACCGGATACGGACAGCCTGCCTGTTTCCGCCCGTGCCCGGGACAGCGCGTTGCCAATCATCCG
>PPYF01242039.1_pt1 | contig 27837 bp, 29 predicted proteins | sample 1559871 | NCBI WGS metagenome assembly PPYF01 (sample SAMN08240021, study PRJNA423297) | Human gut metagenome, whole genome shotgun sequencing project.
GTAAAAGAATTTGTGGAAGCAGTAACAGGAAAGTTTGTCAGCGTGGAGAGTACAGATCATTATGGTATCAGTTTAGATATTCCGTGTGCAAAGGTGGAATATGAACCGGAATTTGATGAACTTGTATTCAAGGCTGTAGACAGAGAAACAGGAAAGAGTACAAGCCGTACTACATATTCTGTCGGAGAATGTGTGATGGAAATTTTTTACAATGAAAAGTATCAGGAGTACATGATTGAGTTTGTAGGGAAAGCGCCGGATATGATTGTCAAGAAAATTGGATAGCAAGATTCTATTTAGTGCCAGTAAAATTTTACTGGTGTTGAGTAGATAAAAATAGTAAACTAAAAGTATAAAAATGCGGAGGAAAATATTATGTTGATGTATCGACCATGTAGGGAAACATATGAAGAATCATTAAAAGATGTGGCAATGTTTGAATCAGTGGAAACAATGTTTTATCAAATATACGAAGGTGATGAATTCAGTGTGCGTGAAGTTATCTCTAAGTCGATTTTGAGCCTTGGAGATCCGATAGGTGATGATGATCAGATCGGATGGAAGGATGTTAAGCCAGTGTTTTTGAACTTGCCAGGTGAAGAGCAAAAGTGTATTGGATATTGCACAATGGAGGTTGACAGAGAATTTATATTGAGAGAACTTGCCAAAACAGAATGTTGGAGAATTACAGACATGGACATAATTAGGGGGATAAAGAAAGTCTGATTGACCTAATAAAACGTTATGGCAGCAGGAGCATTCTTGACAAAAAAGTCAGAGAAAGATATTATGAGATAGGTGATACAACTACCTTTAAAGTGTTGTGATTTATTTGTTGGTGGACTGTGCAGAAGTGTACAGTCCTTTATCATATGCGGAGTTCGGACAAATGTAGAGTTTATACGAATCCCTAGTAAAAAAAGTAGGGTATAAAATGTAGAAAAATGAGTGTCGGTGAGTTGTTCGGTGAGAGAGTTGGTATTATAAAGGATATTCTTGTAAATGATAATAATTCTCGTTTAAAGAGGCTGAATATAGAAGGTTCAGCGGAAAACGTAGATTCTACAAGGAAATCAATTGGTTTCATAATGTGAAACTGTTTACTGTTCGGAAGGAAATTTCAGAAGCGTGATGTGAATGGGTATACAATATATAGCGTTTAAATACAAATAAAATACAATATACAGATATGTTGTTATACACAGCATTATAATATCAAAATAAATCACCTAATATATAAAAATTGTGATATAATATGACTATATAAAGGAGGAGGTTATATGGAAACTATTGTAAGACCATCAGCGGATTTAAGAAATCATTACAACGAGATATCTCAAGAGTGTCATGAAAAGAGAACACCGATCATCATTACAAAAAATGGAAAAGGTGATACGGTTGTTATGGGGTTACAAGACTATAATCAGATGCAGTCAGAATTGGAATTACTGCGTACCTTGGCAGAAGCGGAAGAAGATGCTGTCAATGGGCGAGTTGCACCAATCCAACAGACTTTTAATGACATACGCAATAGCCTGTTAGAGGGGAAATAGAAATGGAATATCAAATTGTACGAACGGATAAAGCAGATGAGCAGTTAAGAGAAATCATTTTTTACATTGCAGATGATTCTGGCAGTGTAGAAATTGCACTTGAGTATTTGGATAAAATCGAAAAGTCGATTATAAAATTATCCACATTTCCTTACTCCGGAAGTATCCCAAGATATTCCATCCTTAGAAAACAAGGATATAGGGTGCTGATCGTAGAACGTCATCTGGTATTTTACAAAGTGAACGAAGAAAATAGAACAGTGATTATCTATGCTATTGTTGACGGAAGGAGAGAGTACAGGAATTTAATATAATATGATATAATAGAGTAAGAAAGGATGTGATCATATGAGCAATCGTGAAGAAGCGAAACAGATTATTGACAAATTACCAGAATACAAAATTGAGAAAATTCTTTTATTTTTAAAAGGAGTAGAATTTGATGATGAAATGGAAGACGATGTTTTTTGCGAGAATATGGCGCAGAGGTATCTGAATGATGACAGCCCTGATAAACATGATACTATTACTATAGAGGAGTTTGCAAAGCAAGAAGGTATTGTATTATGAGATATCAGATTGTTTTGGAAAAGCCGGCTCAAAAATTTCTGAAGCGTCTTAATCGGACAGACAAAGAGAGAATCCTTAGAGCAATTTATAAACTTCCTGAAGGTGAAAATATAAAACGTCTGAAAGGTCATCAAGATTTATTGAGTCTACGGGTAGGTGATTATAGAGTTATCTATACTGTAAATAATGGAAAATTAGTAGTGTGCGTGGTAGATATCGGAAATCGTGGAGATGTCTATAAGAGATATTAAAAGAATAAACGGCAGAGTCAGATCAATTACCAATTAGGTGAGAGAGTGACTGTGCCGTTTTTGCATAAAATTTAATGGCTAGATAAATTATTTTCATCTGGTAATAAAAAATTGTTTGTAAGAAAACTATCATGGATTATACCGCTCGATACTAAAATAGGTTCTATTTTTTTGATGATACCATGTATTTTGTAGTCAATAAAATATCGTGGTATTTTGCCAACTATTTTTTCAATAAATTTTGCTGATGTTGTACCTAATTTAGAAAGTTGTATATAACCATTCACATTTGTGTTGTTTATTGTGGACTGCTTAAAAGGAATATCTAATATTGCTTCTGGATCTTCTTTTAAATTTAAAGGGGCAATCAAAAAATAAGGATTTTCATCGGATGGTTTATTAGTCCTTCCTATTATTACACAAGGCTGGTTAATAGATGCTGCCTTAACAGTTCTTGTTACTTTAGATCGTGAACTTGTTCCTAGAGGATAGCATTGACAATTTACAATCGTTCCTATTTTTAATAAGTTTAATGGAATAGACGGATATGCGTCAGGAATATGAACAACGATGTTACTTATGCTGCAGTTAAATTCAGTACAAATTTTTTCTATAATTGTTAAAGTAATAGGTTCATTTTTCCCGATTTTGGCAAGTGTTGCATTAGAAATGTCTACTCTCTGTGCAAATTCCATTTTTGATAAATGAATATCATTTAAAAATTGCCATAGTGGTTCATATGATAGTGCCATAACATACCTCCCTAATATGTGTCTAAGTTTAGCATCTATTTCTGTAAAAGTAAATATGTTTCTGCAAAAACGAAAAAATATATTGACAAAAGAAGAACTAAGTCGTACAATTGATTTATAAAAACAGAAATGAAATGAAAAAACAGAAATAAGGAGCGTAACATATAATATAGAATATTTTTATGGAACACGAGAAAGAACATATGTTCTGAAAAATGTTGACAAGAACAAATGTTCGCAGTAATATGACTATTGTAACATAAAAAGAGAAATCCAAATTCCATCAACGGTGCGCCAACACCTCCGGAATAAAGATTCCTCTTTCAAAACAAAGCATAGCGAGACGCTACACATATTTATATAATACAGATTTATTTTAAGTAGTCAAGCGTTTCTGCAAAATTTCCAACTTAACAATTAAATGAGTGGAAGAATAATGAAATATATGAGCGTTGTAATTCTACATATAGCGCATATGTTTAATTTTTGTACTCAAAAATGTACGTTGAAAATTGAATACAGTGCAGTTCCGGCAGCAGAGCCTATATATTTTTGCATACAAATGAACAGCAAATTTACTTAAATAATATCCTAGAAAACAGCTGGGTATTGTTTTGGTACAGAAAAATTACAGGGAGGAGCGAATATGAATGGAATTGAACAGAACAGATTATATCATTTTGAAACTACTAAAGAAAAAGAAATGTACATCCTTTTTTGAAGGAATGACATTACAGGAAATTATGGATGTAACACAAACGACTCGTCCAACTACATATCGGAAGATGATGAATATGAAAGAAATGGGGTATGTAGAAAAGGGATGTAAGTCAATTCAGGCAGATACATTTTATCTACTTGATAAAGGAATCAATTTTATAGAAAGAAAAGGAGAGGTAGAGCATGATTAAGAAAGAAGTTGCAGTGATAGGACTTGGTTTAGCAGGAGAAACAGTTGGGTATGGGTTCCAACAAAGAAATTATCACACGTTGCTGATCAACGGTAGTGAGCAGGACAATCAGACGATATCTTCTGCGAAGAATGTACTTGTCTTGCGTGGCTATGACGGATTAGCCGGAGATAGAAATCTTGCTTTAGAAGCATTGAAAAATAATATAGATATTGTGAAAAAAATTAAAGAAATTGAACAAAAAATTGTACTTCCGATTGCTTCTGGCGGTGGAACTACAGGTAGTGGAAGTATTACTCATGTTAGTGACATTATATGTGCTAATCCGGAAAAGATTGTATGTCCGATTGTACTAATGCCGAGAAAAGATGAATCCATTCAAAAAAGAATTAACGCATATAATACGGTTAAAGAACTGATGGAAATTGAAGAATTAGGTGCAATGATTCTGGTCAATAATGATGCTCACAAGGATCTGCAGAAGATCAATGAGACGCTTATCAATATGCTTGATAGATTCTTTACAGACAGTTCTGTATCAAAAGGCTCTAACTTTGATGATTCGGAGAAAATGAGGATGTTAAGAGAACATGGAGTATTTGTGTTGGCAATGCTATCTGGAAAAGATAAATCAGTATCAACACAAGATATGATAAATGTTTTGACTGCAAAGAACATCTTTTTACCACTGATGAACGATGGTGTAGTGGGAAATATCGGTATTATCAATCAAAAGGATAATCACTTAGACGAGCATGAAATCATACAAGCAGTAGGAACACCAGAAAATATTTTTACTGGAAATAACGGAACAGCAAATATCGTGTGCCTGTCTGGGTTGTCATTTCCAGTAGATTATATCTCTGAATTAGGAAAATCAGCAGTAGAAGAGCAGCGAGAAAGAATCGGCAAGCGCAGAACTTTGCAGTTAGAAGAAATCAATATAGGATTGGAAGATTCCAGGAAAACAGCGTCATCACAGAAAACAAGTAAGCGTAGAAAATCAAGTTTAGATTTGCTGCGAGAATTGGACGATGATGACGATGGTACAGAGATGAACAGTTAAAAACAATGTGTGAACAGTAAAGAAACAGGTAAATAACATTGAAGAAACATGGAGAATAATACTATGAGCAAATCCATAGAAGAAAAGATTATTGATGTGCTATTTGAAAAGAATCGAATCAATTTTGTAATGAAAGATAATTTGGCGAAGTTCCTGAAAGAGAAGTATGAACCAGAAATGAAAAAGAGCAAGATCAGAAAATCAGAATTGATAGAAGTCACCCACAAATATCTTACACCTGCAACATTATCAGATTTTGCAACATTGGACAGATTCGGACTGCTGCAATGTGACATTGAAGAAATACTAAATGTCGGAAAGGCTATGGTAAAACAGTTAATCAATACAGGGGAAATAAGGGTGCTTACAACTATTACAGATTCACGAGGCAGTTTTAGTATTAAGTATCATGTGTGTAGTATTCCGGATATTATCAAAGTTTTAGAGTGTGAAAATTTAGAGTCAAAGAGAATAGTTCATAGGGAGGTTCATAATCTTCCGCAAACAGATGAGAACATAGCATGGGCATTGTATATCATCAATAAATCAGCAAAAGTGTCCAGAGATACAAAAAATCGAAGATATAGAAGTGGTGATTATAGAATCTGCAATGCTGCAAAGACAAGAATGTTGAGTCACTATTGCTTAAAGGATGCAGTGATTAAAAAATTGATTGCAGAAAACCGTATGGAATTTGTAGGTATCAATAAGCAAGAGCTACCTGATGGGAACGTGCAATATTTAGAACTGTATAAAATAGGAAGATTTTCATTCCATTTACTGTGCGAAGATACGTCTCGATATAAAGCGGATTTTATTTTGAGTGACATCCATGATCTAATCAGTGCAGATAAAAGTCGAGATATCAAAATGACATACAGAGATGCGGTACATTTATTGGAAACGTATTCAGGCGTACATCTTACCAGTGATAAAGATTGAGATTATGAGAAAAGGAGATTAAAAATTATGATGAACAAAGTAATGAATGAAGCAACAGGAAATACAGGAGCCAGAACACCAGAGCAGATTTTTGAGGTAGTGAACAATTATGCATTTACTACACTGAATCTGAGAAAAGACAAAGAAGAAGTTATGGTGATGCAGATCAATCAGTATGAAAGTACTCCGACAGGACATGAATTTTTCCAGACGTGTCAAATGAATGGGGCGAGTTTTACTCTCAACGAAGAAAATTTAGTAGCAATAAAAAGCGAATATAATAAGGAAGCTGATTTTCTGCATATCACCTGTGAACTTCTGAACGGAATGGAACTTAATCTGATGATTTTGAATGTGGAAGATAACAAAAATGAATTTGCTGAAGATGGATGGAAGGAAACCGATGTATATGGTCTGAAAGGTTTTTTGGAAGAAACGAAAGGTTGCTATCGTGTCTTAGTAAGAGTCACAAACGTATTTGGACTTAACATCAGAATCGAGAATCCTGCTCCCATTTATATTGATGAAGAGTTGGTTCTTAATGTAGGAATAAGAGAAGAATCTGATTCACTGAGTCTTCCGCTTTGCGATGACAGTGCAAATCTTTTTTATGTGAAAGAAAGTGACCGTTCCAAAGAAGTTATTATCAAACCATTTGGTCAGCCGTTCCTGGAAATCAAAATGTTATTTATTTTCAAATAATAACGAACATTCATTGAATTAAATTACAGATTGGCGGTATCTATATAGGATACTGCCGGTACAACAAGGGAAGAGAGGTAAATATATATGATAGCGAAGTCAGAGAATTTGTATCATTTGATTAAAAAGCCAAAAGTGGATGTGATTTCAGTAACAGAAAGATGTGGATCCATGCCGGATGAGACATGCCGTATTACTACTTATGAATTTACAAAAAATTTGAAGCATCTGGTTAAATCTGGAATATTCAATAATATTGAGTGGAAAGTTGAACAGAAGTCGGAAACGGTTTTGCTTTTGACAACTCATGTTTTTGATGCAGCATGTAGTACATACTTGGAAGTTGAGATTACACCGTTTGGTAAAACAACGATGCAGCAAGTAATAAATAAGTTGAAAGAAACAATTTTTAGTAAATCAGAACCGCAAATAGGAGAATAATACTTATAGGAACTAATTAACAGGCACATTGCTGAATGTGATGTGCCAGATTCAAAGAATGGAGGAGAGGAATTATTATGATGATGAAAAATGATGAAGTGTGTACTGTTAGATCTTTAGATTTAGCAAACTATCTGTGCAATCATGGATACAGGATAAAAAATGTGATTGATTCAGATAAGAACTCAAGGTTTAAAGTGTTTCTATTTGAGGACAGTAAGAATTTACAGAGTTGTATTTCTACATACCTTTTAAAGAGAGGGGTGTAATTCTTATTGACAAATCGTAGCAAAAGAGTAACAGACATTATAAAAGATACAGATATTGAAACATGGACAACAGAACAGCCGATTATTATTTCTGCCGGAACAGGAGTTGGAAAGTCCCATTTTATAAAAAATGTTCTTTATAAATATGCGAAGGAGAGGCATGGAAAAATTCTTATACTAATCCATAGAAAAAACTGTGTGCATCAGTTCCAAATGGAAATTGAAACGGATTATAAAACAGATGTAATTACAATTATGACATATCAGAAACTGGAAAATAGCAAGTTGCTTTACGGGATAGAATATGATTTATCGCAATATATGTATGTAGTCTGTGACGAATTTCATTATTTTTTTAATGATAGTAGCTTTAATAATCATACAGATATTTCCTTTAACATGATAATGAAAAATGCAGCTTCTATCAATATATTTATGTCAGCTACAGGTGATTATATGTCTCGGTATATTAACAAATACATTAAAGATAACGGTTTGAAAGAAGCAATTCAATATAATATACCATTAGATTTTTCGTTTATCAATCAGTTAGTATTTTTTAATAATGATACAGATATGGAGAAGCTTATAGAAAAGTGGAAGAAAACAGGGGAAAAGGGAATACTTTTTATACAGTCAGCGGAAAAAGCATGTAAGTTGTATAAGAAATATGAAAAAATAAGTGTATTTAATTGTAGTGTAGGCAATAAGAATTATAAAAATGTTGATGAAGATAAAATTAAGGACATACTTAAAAATGAACGGTTTGAGGAACAGTTTTTGATTACGACAGCTTGCTTTGATGCAGGAATAAATATTATTGATACGGATATCAAGCATATTGTGATTGATATTGTAGATGTAGGGTCATTGATTCAATGCATTGGTAGAAAGCGTATCCAAAACGAAGACGATAAAGTAAATGTATATATCAAAAATATTAACAACAATAGGCTTTCAGGACTTAGGGCTAGTATGAAGCGACAAGTTGAAATGGCAGATGTATACAAAAAGAATGAATCAGTCAATGATTTAATTGATAAGTTTTATCGAAAAAATGACGTGAACAATATTTTGTACGATGAAAATGTTTATGATGAGAGCGGAAATGTTATTCCTGGGCAATATATAAAGAAAGTAAATGATATCGTATATTTCAAAAAAAGAATAGATATTGCGGAATATACAATTATGATAAATATTCATGATAAATTTGGTTATTGTAAAAAATTGGCTGAACAGTTCCATTTTTTCAATGAGGATACAAAAGAGTATACATATACACTACTGCAAGAAGAAAATCTTGATTTAGAGGAGTACTTGAAACAATTGGTTGATGACAAAGTTGTTTTTCTTAGACAGGCAGATAGAATTGAACTTATCAAAAAAATCAATGCAAAACAAGATGGAAAGTTGCTGAAGAACAAAAATACTTTAAATGAAGTTTTAAAAGAAAAAGAAATTGATTATAGAATAAAAGAATTTGAGACAACTCGCTGGATACTGTCTAAAAATGGAAAGAAGGCAAAGAAGAAATATAAACATGCATGGAAAATAGTAGCTTGTGCAGAAAGTGAATCTAAAGATTAGTTCTCTTCCATCATAAAAAAGTTGACCCCCCAATTTGGGCGTAAGTCTTATAATAAAGAAACTCCTAAAAAGGGGGGTCAATTTTGAAAATAAATAATATGTGAAAGAAATTATAAAAAATTTTTTCTATTTCAATTTAAATTGTATCTTTGCGTCAGCAAAGACTTTGCGAAGCAAAGTGAAACGGAGACACGAAGAAAGGGTCGCTTGCGGCTCTTTCTGAAGTGGATCCAATATTACCTAGATCTCTCTATATAAGTAATTACAAATTTATATAAAAATTATTTATAAAGAGAGAATTATTAACTGGGGGAAAGAAGACCAAATTCATAAGTCTTACTACGCAGCTTGTTCGCCAAGGCTCACAACCAGCTAGTGCGACTAAATGAATTATGATCTTTTTTGCATTTCCCCCAGACCCCCTTTGCGTACTATTTTATGGATAAAAGAGATAATTTTTTTCAACTAAAATCCTTGCAAACCCTTATAAACACTGGGTTTTTTGCAAAAAACATCCTTTAAAGTCTCCCTATATTATATATATATTAGGGAGAAATGGAATGATGCGGAATCTCTCTAAACCCTTATAAACACTGGGAAAATTGGCATTCTAGGTGTGAAAAAATAGAGATTTTAGCTGTAGGTATCGGCTGTACAGGAGAGTTATCGTTATCGGTAGGTTGTGAGCCGTCCCTTGCGGGACGATGAGCTTTTTGCAAGCAAAAACCTGCACCGAAAAAATAGAAAAGGAGCTTGTTATGAAAAAAGAATATAAGAAATATTTTGATAAACACATTCTTACAAAATCAATTCTATTATCTGGATTGGTTACTTGTGAAGAACAGATCAATAAATACGCATATATGGAAAAGAAATGGAAGAATCGTTATGAATCAAATGATCCTGTATATTACGAATCCTATAAAGCGTGTCGATTAGAATGGATGGGGATGAGAGAAAAGATACAGGCTGTGCTGCAGAAGAATCAGTATCTTATGAGCCAGATTGTGCAAATGGTAAAAGGAGAAGAATATAGATTACCGCAAAAAGATGTAAGAGCAATTGTAGATTTGATTGATTCAGGAACATGTGAATATAGAGAGTGAGAGGATGTACAATGAGATTCCATAATTAAAGATCTACTTGAAACAAATATTCGTCAGCGTGGAGATATCGGAGGTTCTGCGAAGAAGGTTGGACGGAGAATTATGGAATTGGAAAGGCTGTATGGAATTAAAAATGGTGGTTCTGGGTTCTACGGTAATCGTCATACTGAAAATATAGACCTTACGATTAATTCGGAAGCTCTAAAAACACAAGAACAGTTAGCACAAGAATTGGGTATGTCTGTGGACACTCTTCAGAACTACAAAATGTTAGCTGATATGATTCCTGAATTAGAGGAGCACCAAAAAAGGCACGTACTATTTATAGCGGAGGTAATTATGGTTAATAAAGAAAGTGGTAATGTTACCGATAAAAAAACGAAGCAACAATTAGCTGAGGAATTAAATATAAATGTAAAAACAATGCGTAATGCTGGTAGATATATAGAATACATCGAAAATATAGAAAAGAATATTGGGGAAGAAAAGGCAGAAAAATTAAATGATATAATTTATAATTTGCAGAAAAATAAAAAAGAAAATGTGAGCTATGAACAGATAAAGCAATTAAGTATGGTAGCTCCAAAGGAACAAATTAGAATTGTGGATTTAATTATTAGAGCACCTCAAAATGCAAAACAAATTATCAATAATGCGTTACCATTATGCAGAACAAAAATAACGGTAACATTACCTTCATTTATAAATGAGTGGTATGACTATAAAGCAATGGATTCGGGAGTATCGAAAAGTAAGTATATAGAACAATTGTTAATTAAGTTTATGTATACATATAGTACGGATAATAATTTTTGAAATATACTGACGATTTGAATTAAATCTTCGGCTACCTACAGAACAAGGCTGATCGGTGCAACAATTATTTAGGTCAGATGGAGAATCTGGTAAAGAGAAAAAGCAAGATGGTGTTTCTTGTCTCTGCCTTTTACGATGGTTTACTTCATAAAAAACACTAGATTTTACATGAAATAGAAGCCCGATACCCCCAGAACGGTGGTGCGGGTGTGGATGTAGATGGTAGTCCCAGTTTGGGGCTAACCTGATTCAGTAGTTCACAGCGTGTTAAGTGCTGATTGTTATAACAATGATCCGTGATAAAGATGTAACAGATAATCTCGGGTACCGAAACGGTAGTTGCTTAATAATGCAAATAGTAATCATGTACAAGAAGATGATAAGGGGGTAACGAAATGTGACACCCTTGGCGGGAGACAAAAAGAAAAAAATAGAGCGTTCTGCGCGAGATAAATTCTTCTCTTGATATATGAGTCTATCTTGATATTGACTGTCACAAATGGTACGTCAGGAGGTACCTAAATGCAATTTAGTAAAAATTGAAGGAGGTGAATTTTTGAATTATGTGCGTATTCCAGAAGAAATAATTCAAGATGTTGCAAAGGCATTGGGATATAAAAATACAAAAGATGCACTTGCCACACATATTGAAAGTTGTGATAAAATCATGGGGTCGCAAAACGCTACCCCATCTATTACAGACAGTATGGGAAGAACTCAACGACCAACATGGATTAACGAATCCGGATTATATGCACTTATCTTTGGAAGAATCAGAACAGTAACTATTGACAATGAGCCGTGGTTTGTAGGAAAAGATGTAGCAGAATCATTGGGATATAAAAACGCAAGTAAGGCGTTAGCAGATCACGTTGAGGAATGCGACAAACTCAATAACGAATCGTTATCGAGTCTTGGGCAACGTGGAGGATGGCTTATCAACGAATCTGGTCTTTACGCTTTAGTATTTGGAAGTCGGTTGGAGTCTGCAAAGAAAAAATCAATCAGATATGTTCCCTCTACAAATAAAGTTAGTAGATTCCAGAACGCGCCAACCTGCCTTCAAAAAAAGGTGTATACAGTAGGTCTACAGCCTGTTTTATGGGTGAAATTCAGCCTGTTACTTATAGCTTATAAAAGTTACACGCAATGTACTAAAAGTAGAATAAGGGGTATCTGAGAGTTGCTTAGGGCATAAATCCAGGGGTAAAAGTGCTGAATATGAAAGTCCGATTTCATCTGAAAAAGGTGATAAAAATATGAAAGCACATGGAGAATAATAAAGTGAATCAGAAATGAACCGATGAATTACGAAGGGAGAGATTATTATAGGTAGTATTTTAAAACAGGCGAAGCGGTGCAGAATATTAAAATTGAATATTTTTAAATGTCTGACAGAAAAAGAAAATCAGTTGAGAAAAAAATGGAAGAATTGTCATTGTCCAGAGTTGAAGTCTGCTGCCCAGAAAGCATTTATAGAGGAAGTAGAGCGGTATACAGATATCAGAAGTATTTCACGTGAGAAGATATATGAAGATAAAGAAGCAAAAGAGGAATTACAGATTGCATTATTTGAAAATGATATTGTACGACTGGAAAAGGAAGATTTGTCAGATGTCCCATTTATAGATAAAGTTGTATTTTTGGAATGTAAAGGGAAAACAGCGAAACCTATTTTGAAACAGATTATCGATCGAGGAATTGATATTGCAGGGAAGCATTTTATTTTTTACAGTAGTTCTACGGGGCAATTGAAAGATCAAGAAGTCACATTGCTGGATGCAAAATTTTACGAAGATAATAAGAATCGGTTACTGTGCGGATTGACAGAAGAAATTATCAATGCTCATGGTGGGATCAATATGGGAAAGTTTTTAGCATATAAGTCTTTGAATTTGTCTCTGAGCGTACAGACAGAGTATGCGGTCGATATTGACGAAGTGTTGGTTGTAAAAGATTTTGAGACCCTTGTGACAGGCAAAGTGAATTACTTGGATGTGGACACCTTTAGTATAGAAGAAACAGAGATGGAAGTTCCTGTTCCTCACATGGATGGAGCAGGGATGTTTATGCCGGGGACACTTCCTTGCAGCTGTCAAATCCGTGGTGGATGGATTAAAGGTGCAATCTTTCCTTTTGATTTCTGTAAGTTCATCGAAAAGCACTCGTGTGAATCTTTTATTTTAGATGCATGGAATCATACAGTATCTATAGAAACAGTAAAACAAATGAAAATTATTTTGACACAGAGCCAATTAAAAATGTGGCAGTATTATGAGTCTATGGATGATTACAGAGAAAAATTTAAAGCATCTGGTGCAGCAATTACAATTAACAATTTTGCAGAACCAGTGGGAAAAGAGTATATCCGTTTGAGTTATCAACCAATCCAGACGCTCTCTCGGGAAAAGTTTACGGAAGAGAGAATGGAGAAACTTTGTCAAAAATCTGTTGATTATATCAATCAGGCAAAAACAGATCCGGATGTTGCGCTCAAGATTATGGGGATTGATATGGGAAAAGAAGATATAAGGCTAGATGGTTTGTATATGGCAATCAAATTGTATCCGCAACTGTTATCTGATGGGTATGTAAAAAAGAAAGTACATGAGCGCATCAAAACAGAACGAAAAAGGATGCAATCTGGCAGGATTTATGTAAAAGGTATCCAAGGCTATATTTGTCCAGATTTATATGCTTTCTGTCAGTGGCTGTTTTGTGGTGAAGAGAATCCAAAGGGATTGATACCAGAAAATCATGTTTATAGTAAATACTACAATGAACAAGAGATATCAGAGGTGTGCTGTATCCGATATCCTCACTTGTCTGATTGTGAGCATGGAATCCGGTCATTGATTCGATCAGAGGAATGTAAGGAATGGTTTTCTGATGATGATATCGTCATAAGTACACATGATCTGCTGACAAAGACATTGCAAGCGGATGTGGATGGAGATCATATATTTGTTATTTCTGATCCTGCATTTTTAGATTGTCTGGGCGAACAGAAATCACCTTTGTATTATCAGATGGGATCTGCGCCAAAATCTCAGATTACAAGAACAGAAGAGTATCAATGTTTGGAGCGTAGTTTTGATAATGAGAATATAGGGAATGTGTCAAATGCGATCACAAAGATTTTAAATGAAGAAAATCCTGATATCAAATTAGTCAGAATTTTGTGTGCATATAACAACTATGTGATTGATTTTTCTAAAACACAATTATCTTTGAATTTAAAAGAATATGCACCAATTTACGATCGGTATAAAGCGCAGGAAATGCTCCCACCGCATTTTTTTAAGTACGCAAAAGATAAAAGGGAAGATCTGTGCTGTGAGTTCCATCCGTATCACAATGTAGATCGGATATCAGAATATATAAGAAAAAAGACAAGCAATGGAATTACCAAGATTTCATGTCTGGACGATATAAACGGTTTTAATCCTGAGACTCTAAAAGATAGAAGTATCACGGTCAAGAGGAATTCTAAAGAATATAAGAAGATGAGAACACTTCTGCCGAAACTGAAAATGAGAGTATCCTATTATCTAAAGGGGTTAATATCAGAATATAACCAGACATATAATGACAAGATACTTGCGAAAGAATTGATCTATATTTTTTGTCTAAAGCAATTTGATAAAATGATTCCGGATCGAAAAGTGGCAGCATCCTATTTGGCGGATATGGAATATTATCAGCCAGAATTTAGAGAAGATTGTAACAAGGATATCCTTTGGGGGTGTTACGGGAATATTTTAGTTCAAAATGTGGAACTGAACGTGAAACAAAACATAGAACTGCCTTTAAAACGGAAGGCATATCAGACAAGCCAAGAAAAGACAGAAGAGATTGCACAAAGAATTGAGCAGATCAAGAAGAAGCAGGAAGATTTAATGGAAGTACCGATTGCGAAAAGTGTTTATGATTCCATATTTAGTATGGAATGTAAAAAGAACTGTCCGAAAGATCGAGAGTTGTTGTATATTTTATATGTTTTGTATCAGAGATACGTCGCGAAAAGCGAGAAAGAAGCGGATTGTCTTTTGCTGGCAAGTGGCAAAAATATCAAAGGAATCAAAAGAGTAACCATTGATGAATGGATTGGCAGCAAGATTGCAGATAAAGGATTAAAGAGGTTGGAAAAGGCTGGATACATCAAACAAGAGAAGTTGAGAAAATATATTAAAATTTCTTTTTATTTACCAGATCCAGATAAGACTAAACTCTTCTATGCAAAGGAACAAAATCCATTGATTGATCTGTATCAATATAATGGTGAGCGCAGTGTCAAAATCTGTGAAGTGTGCGGAAGGAAATTTTTTGCAGAAAGAAATCGGAAAACGTGTAGTGATAAATGTAGTGAGTTGTTGCGTAAAAGAAATGGCAAAAGAGAACAGGTGTAACTTGCTGAGCTAGAAAAGTGGTGGATGTCAGTTATATTACGGATAGAACATATGGAGTTTTGAAAAAATTTATGGGTGCAGAATATCCTTATTTTAAAGGGGTTCTGTGCCTATTTTTTGAAAAGCGAGGATATCTATAGGGAGAAAAACATCATAATTTTATGATATATTTATCCAAGAAAAGAGAAGTAGGAGGACATAAAAATGGACATCAGAGAAGTGGTAAAAATGTATTTGTCTGTGAATGGAATTACAATCACGCATTTTTCTAAGTGCATTGGTAGGAATTATGCGGTTGTGAATAAATGGTTGAATGGGAATCCAGAAATTAGAATGAAGGAAGATACCATGAAAAGGATTTATGCGTTCCTGAGTGGAAAGTACTATCTGACAGTCGATGAAGCAATTGAGACAGGGGGTGATGAGAAAACGTGCAAGTAAATCTGACAGAAGATGAGATTTTATACCTGCGTAAAATCTTGCTGGAACAGAAATATAAAGAAGAACAAGTAAATAATCTTTATTTAATCAAATCAATTTTAGAATCTATTGGGCTGGATACAAAGCTATTCGGTTAATTCATATGTGACAATCTGTCACAGAACAATCCTATTTAATAAAATAATAAGGAGTAAGTATTGGAACAAAACAATTTTGATAAATATGTAATGTGTCTGGAACAAATGACACAAGAGAAAAAAGAGGTATGTGAAAAAACTGTTCAGGCAATTTATGATAAATGGACAGGTTATTTTGCAGGTAATGACTCTGGACAGCAGAGATTAGAGAACATAGAGGCGTTATTGGAACAAACAAGGATCCGTATTTTTGATGAAAATGATATGCCAAAAACAGGAGAGCAATTGCTTGAGGAAATGACAGATACATGGGACGAGATGACAACAATGGAACGCACTATATTAGGGATTGTCTTTGCTGGAACAGGGATAGGAGATGCAAAGAAGTTTCATTTGCTGATGAGAAATTATAAATTATTCAAACAGGAGGAAATGTTAAATGGTAAATGTAAATGAGTTAAAAATTGGGGAATTTTATAAATTCATCATAGAGGAAGTAGTGGACGAAGAGAAAAAAATAGTGGATGTCATGGAAATAGTAGGATATTATACAGGGCAAGTTATTATCGAGGATAAACAGATTTTGATTGTAAACATACCAAAAACAATAGTTGACAGTGTTGCATATTTAGATACAAGTAAAGTTGCTAAAGCATATCAATATTCCATATCTGGAGATAATGTCATGGAATACAAAATCAATGATAATAGATTGGAAAAGTTAGGATTTGGATGCAATGTAGATGTAAAAGAAATCCAGGGATATATTGTAGACTATTGGGAAAAGTTAGATGATGCGTCCAGATTATTTTTGTTAGATGAAGTACTATATGTGCAAAATACAAATGGCTTAAAAACATTAGTTAGTCACATGATGGACAGTCAAAAGGTTATTGATAAATTAGCGGAAGAAAATAGTACGTTGCGCCAGCAGTTACAAGAGCAGATGAAAGAGCATGGTAAATAGATATGGCAACATTCCATAGTTTTTCAGCGTTGGAACGGCAGTTGACCAAAGATGTCAGATCGGTTGCTGAATCTGCCAGAAATGAAATCGAAAAAGAATTACAGGATAATGTTATGGATTATTATAGTTCTGGTAGTCCCATTAAATATGAAAGAACAGGAACATTATTAGAATCTCCTAATACTACTCCTGTTTCTTGTGCCGGAAAACATTTTACATTTGAGTCTTACCTGAATGATAGTATTTCTTATCATACAGGGAAATATACGGGAGCAGAGGTGATAGATGCTACCGAAGACGGACATTCTGGCACCCTTGGTAAGCATGGATATTTTAAGAGAACGGAAGAAGCTGTTCCTGAAATTCTGGAAAAAGCATTGAGTCAATTATAAGGAGAATATATGTCAGATCATAGAATAAAAGTTGACGTAGAGTTAGATACGTCAAAAGCCAAAAAACAATTGGATGATTTAACAAAGCAGAAACAAAAAGTGGAAATTGATGTGGATGCATCAAAATTAAAAGAAGCATCTAAAGAAATTGAAGATATTGGAAAAAGAAAACAGCAGAAAATACAGTTGGACGTCAATACATCAGAACTGGATGAAGCTGTAAAAAAGATCAATCATCTGAAGCAAGGAAAGATACATATTAAAGCAAACGTAGATGGAACAAAGGCTGTAGATAATATGGCAAAGAGTTATGATACCGCCAAGAAAAGCGCGCAGGGCTTAGGAACATCTATAAAAGAATTAGCAAAGTTAGGGTTATCATTCCAGACGATTGAACAATCTGCAAGAGCAGCTGTAGAAGCAATTTCAGATATTGATAATGCTATTTTGGATTTACAGGTGGCCACAGGAGATAGCTATTCAGAAGTCAGAAATATGGTCAGTGGATACAATGACATGGCAAAATCTTTGGGAGCGATTACAACAGAGGTTACATCAGGTGCGGATACCTGGCTTAGAAGCGGAAAGTCGTTGGCAGAGACCAATATGCTGATTAAGGATACCATGGTGCTCAGTAAAAATGCCAAGATGTCTTCTGAGGATAGTTCTAAAGTGCTGACCGCAACTTTAAATGGATTCCAGTTGGCAGCAGATCAGGCAAGTCACGTAAATGATATTTTGTCAAGTATTGATTTGGAAAGTAGCTCGGATGCAGGTGGAATCGGTACAGCATTAACCAAAACAGCATCTATGGCACATAATGCCGGATTATCACTGGAAAAGACTGCTGCCTCAATTGCTACGATCAAAGAAGTGACGCAGGATTCCGATGAATCAATTGGTAATGCGCTGAAATCCATGTTGTCGCGCATGAATCAGATTAAAGCTGGTAAGTTTATTGATGCGGAGACGGGGGAAGCCTTAAATGATACGGAAAAGGTGTTAAAAGCAGTTGGCATCAATATGAGAGATGTAAATGGTCAATTTCTGGATGCAGAAACCATCATTGATGATGTTGGGAAGAAGTGGTTAATGTTTGATAGAAACACGCAAAAAGCGATTGCCACTGCGATGGGTGGAACCTATCAATATAATAAGTTGATTTCTTTATTTGATAACTATAATAAAGTACTCTCTTTGACAGAAACAGCACAGAATTCCAATGGAGTGGCATTGCAGAAATTCAATGATGCATACTTAAATTCTTTAGAAGCCAAGAAGAAAAGTCTGCAAGCTTCATTTGAATCCTTATCTGTGAATTTGATTAGCAAAGAATCTGTTTCTGGAATCTTGGAAGCATCGCAGTCAGTGATAGAGTTTCTGGATAACACTAATCTGTTAAAGACAGCATTGACAGGCTTGGCAGTTGGCGGTGCAATCAAAGGCTTCACAATGTTGACAACATCTATTACACAAGCAGCTATGAAAATGCAAAATTTTAGCAGTGCAATGAGTTTGTTAAAAACAGGGAATATCGGTACAGATGGTGTCAAACAGTTGACTACCTTGGTAGATGGATTATCTCAAAGTCAATTAAAGGCAGTGCTGTCTTCACAAAATTTAACCAATGCTCAAAGAATGCAAATTTTACAGAGTACTGGACTGAGCAAAGCACAAGCTGCTGCAAAATTATCTACTATGGGATTGGCTACGGCAGAAGGAGCAGCAACAGCAACAACGGTTACATTTAGCGGTGCTTTAAAAGGGCTTTGGGCAACGTTGATGACAAATCCAATTGTTTTAATCACTACTGCATTAACAGCAGGTATTTCTATCTGGAATGCATATCAGCAGTCTGTGGAAGAAACCATTCAAACTGCAAAGGATGCATCAAATGCATGGAAAGAATCTACATCCAGTCTGGATGAACAAATCTCCAAATATAAAGAATTAAAAGCAAAATTAGCTTCTGGTGATTTAAGCGAAGCAGAAGAATATAATGTAAAACAGCAAATCTTAGAAATTCAAAATCAGATTACGTCTCAATATCCAGAACAGGCAGCAGGGGTGGATTTGGTGAATGGAAATCTTCAGACACAGCTTGGTTTATTACAGCAGATTGCAGTTGAAAATGCAAAGTCTACATTGAATGAAAATAGAAAAGAATTTCATGATGTAGAAAAGGCAATGACGAAAAAGAGACATTATAGTCTTGGTGATACTGGTGTTACAAATGAAATAGAAGGTGTGGGGAAAGACATCTATGATATTGCAAAGGAATTCGAAAAACAGGGAATTGTATTGCAAGATACAGGAATGAACACTGGCATATTTACCATCTCATTTGATGGGGATGCGTCTAAAGCAGATCAGGTCATCAATGATTTTATGAACCGTGTATCCACGCTACAGTCAGAATATGAAGGACAAAACTTTGCTACTGAGCAGATTGAATCCGTTTTAAATTATTCTAGCAAAGCGTTAAGTTCGAATAAAGAGATTTTGGACGATTATCAGGAAAGTTATCAGACGTTTTTGCAGATGGATATGGTAGCAAATGAAAAGCTGTTTTCTGTAGACTACGATAAATCCAAGAAATCCTATGGTCAATTATATGAAGATTATGCGGATGCAGTAGAGAAATATAATGAAGCGTTATCCAGTGGGGATACCTCTAAAATTGAAGAAGCAAAGACATCATTTGAAGGAGTGCAAAAGGCAGTTGATTCCGTTGTTGGAAGTGATAATAAGTACACTTCAGTTTTTGAAGGTGTGACAGATCAACTGGCGAAAGCATCCATTGCAGCAAATGAATTTAAGAAAGTTTTGGGAAAAGACGGAACGGATGAAGTGCTTAAAGGCTTTGAATCTTCTGCAAAAACTTATGCAAATAACATCAAACGTCTTGGACTTAGTGATCTGGACTTCCAGATTGCATTAGACACAGAAGGTTCACAAAAAGGTGAAGTTGCTATCCAGGCATTGACACAGGCTGCTTTGGATATGGGGTTGATTGCCGGGACATCTTCGGAAGAAGTACAACCTTTGTTGGATGTACTGGTGGAATTAGGAGTTATTTCTACACAAACCGGAGACAATGTAGAAGAATCTGCAAAATCATTTGAAGAGTTAGCAAATTCCACACAGACAACGTTGAAGACGATTTCAGCAGTATCGGAAGCGTTGGAGGGACAGTCTACAGGAAAATCCATTGATGTGGAAACATTTAATTCAGAAGAATTAATAGAATATCAATCTGCATTAGAATATGTAAATGGTACAATGCGTTTAAATGAAGAACGGGTAGCAGAAATTACACAGGCAAAAGCAGAAGAAGCGGTTGCAACGAACAATGCAAACAAAGCACAGAAGCAATCAGAGTATTTGAAAAATGCCGGGGAAATTGAACAGCTAAGAGAAAAGCTGAAATCTTTAAATGAGGGAACAGATGCTTATACTCAAACAAAATCAGAATTGGATTCTTTAATGTCTGCAAATTCTGCAATTGCAGCAGAGTGTCAACAGTATGATTTGCTTACATCTGCAATCAAAGAGGCAACAGGTGCGTATCAAAACTGGCTGGATAAACAAGATACAACAGAATCTGGAGATATGTTTGATGCTTCTTTGGATGCAATGCAGGCGATTTCAGATGTAGCGGATCCGAATTCTGAAGATTATGGAAGAGTTGGAACAAAAAGATATGAGGCAGCAGTAGATTTTATTGTGCCAGAATCTATTAACCATGAAGATGAACAGGCTGTTCAAAATTATATGAATAGCATCGGTGAATATTTTAACTATGACGAAAATGGTCAGAGAGTTGGAATGGATGTTGCTCAATTTTGTAGCAATGCTGTTAATGCTGGTTTGATGAATGTAGAAACAGATGTCAACGGGAAAGAAATCTTTAATCTTGCTGATGGAATTAAGATGGAAGACTTTGAAGAAAAGTTGAATCTCTCAAAATCTATGGTACAGGCAATGTTTGGAGAAATGGAAGAGTTTGGCGGTAAGTTTGACTGGACAGATGAAGCAATACAGACAGTAGGGGATTTGGGTGTAAAAGCATATGAATCAGCAAATGCTCTGCAAAGTTTAAAAGAAAATGAAAATCTGGATATAAAAATGGATGTATCTGGAATTGAAGATATAGAAGGTAAGATTACAACATTGGATAGCACAATCGCTCAAATGAATGAAATAAAAGCACGTCCGGATGTTGATGCTTCTTCCATCGAAAATGCAAACAATATTATTCAGTATTGTATTGCACAGAAACAGCAGTTGACAAATCCTGTAGTTATGAACGTAGATACATCTCAGGTAGAAGGTGAAATGGCAACTGTTCTGGCAAAATTACAAGAATTTCAAACAGCAAAAAATGAGTTGGATATGCAGGCATCTGTTGGTGCTGATACGTCAGAAGCACAAGCAAAAGTAAATTCTCTAGCTTCTGAAATTCAGGCAATGCAGCCAACCATTCAAGCGAAAGTTAGTGGTAGTTTTGATGCATCATCCATAGAGAGTATTGTAGCTAGTATTGGTACTATTACACCAGAAATGTTAGTGAAGTGCGGAGTAAATGATACAGCGATTCAAAATTATACGCCGGAAAACAAAGATGCAACAGTGACTTATCATTTGAATTCTACGGCGGTTGATAATTATAATCCATCGAATTTGCAAAGAACTGTGACTTATAATGTCATAACGAATGGTTCTGCACCGAAGGTAAATGGAACTGCTCATGTAGATGGAACAGTAAATTTGAAAGCCAGAGCAGGTCATGCATTTTCTCAAGGTGACTGGGGAATTAAGAAAGATGAAGTGGCTTTGGTTGGAGAATTAGGAAATGAACTGATTGTATCCGGAAACAGATGGTGGACGGTTGGTGATAGAGGAGCTGAATTTGCCAATATTCCCAGAGGTTCAATTGTCTTTAACCATAAGCAAACGGAAGAAATCTTTAAAAATGGATATGTGACTTCTAATGGTGGGAGAGGGAAAGCCTATGCATCAGGGAATGCGTATGTAACAGGAAGTATAGGAGTTAGTCATGCGAATAAAAATGCAGCAATTTCTTCTTCCACTTCCAACAATCTCAACTCCGCATCCAATAATCTTTCCGAAGCTGCCGAGAAATTATCAGAAGCGGTATCTGGATATACAGACTGGGTAGATGTATTATTCAAACGGCTAGAATCACAGTATGATTTATTGATGAGCCAAATGGAGCGTATCGCACATCTCCCAGATAAGCAACAGAAACTGTATGAGGCAATGTCCAAGAACAGTGAACTACTGAATAGGACTCAGCAAGCAATTGGGACTTATCAAAGTCATTTTGATTCTATTGTACAACAGAGCGGAATAAGCCCTCTTATTGTCCATCAGATTCAGAACGGGTCTATGGATATCTCAAAATATGACCAGGATACTCAGAAAATAATTAGTGAAGCACAATCATGGTATGATAAGCTCGTAGATTGTAACAAACAGTATGACGATCTGTTGAATAAGCAGAGCGAACTTACAAAGAAAGCACTAGAAAATATTGAAGACTACATTGATATGATGACTGGTATCGAGTCTTCCGCTGTTGACTACCAAGAAGCATTACGTGAGTTAGCTTCTGCAAAAGGGGAATCTGCTTATTCAGATAAGATGTATGGATCTTTGAAAGAATCCATTAAAAATCAACAGGACGTTGCTGGTAAATTACAATCACAAGTGCGGTTATATCAAGATGAAATCAACAAACTCATGGAAAATGGGTCTATGGCAAAATGGTCTACAGAATGGTATGAGGCACAAGCTGCATTAAACGGATTTAAAGAAGAAGCAGCAGAAGCTGAAACAACATTGATCGAATTGCAAGACCAACTAAGAGAACTTGATTTATTGAAATTGCAACAGGCAATCGATGAATTGGACAGAACTGCAAAACGTCTTGAGAACAACACAGACCTTACAGAGTCAAAAGGCGAACAAATATCTGAAAAAGATTTACAGGCGCAACTTGATAATGCCAATGCACAGATTCAAGCGAATTATAATAAGAGACAAGAACTATTACGAGATCAGGCGAAATATGATGTTGGCTCTGAAAAATATAATGAAATTGCAGAAGAGATAGAAAAGCTTGATGATTCTATTTATGATGCAATGGAGAATATTGAGGAACTCAAAAATAAAATCTGGGAAGTTAGATGGGAACCGTTCTTTGATGGACAGGAAGCATTAGACAATCTAATTAAACAGACAGACGATTTAAGAGGACTTTTAAATAGTGATGCTTTTGTTGGGAAAAATGGTGGATTAACACTTGATGGTATTGCAAATATAGCGTTAATCAATCAAGGTATGATTGCTGCCAAACAACAGATTAAGAATTACAACGAAGCATTAAAGAAACTTGATGAAGATTTAAAGAACGGAAACATCTCAACAAGTGAATATAAGGAACAGCAAAAAGAATTTCTCGATCAAATTGCTACTTCTACTGGAGTAGTACAGGATTATAAAAATTCTATTGTTGACCTGTATAAGCAACAACTTGAAGCCGAAAATGATATGGCTCAAAAATCCATTGATAAATACTCTGAATTACTGGATATTAAGAAGAAAAATGCTGAGTATTCTAAGAATCTTAGGAAACAGACAAAGGATATCAATGTGTTAAAAGCACAAATTGCTGCTTTGAACGGCGTGAAGTTATTTGCGCGACTTCTATTTAATAGCGGGAAAGTCCCCACAACCCTATCTTGCTACAACGGAACTGGAACTAAGTCATATATGATTTATGATATGGAAGACGCTCAACGACTGGTAAGTCCTATATATTATATATGTAGGCATAGGGTTACAAGCGATTGGTAATTCGAAAAATATAGACTATTTGAATAAGAAATGAAATGAACAATTAAATATGATATATGTTATAATCAAGATACATCTATGAGACACTTATGAATTCCAGAACGTATGTTTTGTATATATTTGACAATTGTGAACATATCACTTTGTTTGTGTTTTGTGTAGCATTTTCTCCTAATTTTGGCTATAATATTAGTAAGAAAACAGAGATGTTTTCTCAATTCATCACATATGAGTCCTGTGACGGTTCTGACAGGACGGTAAAATAAAATGTAACCGAGTGATGATGATGTGTGACGGTTCTGACACATCGGTAAAATAAAATGTAACCGAGTGATGAAGTATATTAAGAGAGGAAGCTTCCTCTCTTTTTTACTAAGGAGAAATAATGGAAGAACAAGAGATTTTTGATTTTCAAATACTGAAATTAACAGAGGAATTTTATAATAATTACCCACAAAAAGAATATCCAGAACTATTAAAAAAAAGCGAGGATATAATTGTTTATTGATTCAAACACATTATGATTATTTCGTATGTATACCATATAGAAGCGAAATTCATCATAAATATGCTTTCAAATTTCAAAATACAAAGCGTTCAAAAAAGCATAATTCTGGATTGGATTACAGTAAAATAGTAATTATTAAAAATCATGATTTTATTTCATCAGAATCGGCAATGATTGATAGAGATGAATACATGAAAACAAAAAGATTTATATCAAAAATAGTCAAAGAATCTCTCCAATATATAGACGAATATGTATCACATATGAACAATAAAATCATTTTATCGAAAAAGGATTTTAATAGAAAATATGGAATGTCTACATTAAAATATTTTCACAAAGAATTAAGCATACAATCCGAGCAGTAAACTACTACTGCTCTTTTATTATATCCAAAATCATTTCAAAAAATAAATTCCAAATTATTCAAATAGAAGGTATAGTCTCAACTTCTGAGTAACACTCAGAGAAGTTCATAAGAGAACTGCATAGTGTAGCGAACTATGTGAAGATAATTGAAATAACGAAGCAGCAAAAGCTGAGAAAAAGAGACTGGAAGCACAGTTAGCGGATGCGGAATCTCAGCTTGAAGACACACGGAGAGATCATGAGTATGATGTGCGTAAAAACGGATACGAAGGTCTTTCTGATGACTTAAACAAAGAGTTAGAAGATACTCTTAATGATATTACTTACAATTCTGAAAAACAGGAAGAAGTAATATCCAATATGCTGAATAACGTAGTAAATAACTACCAACAGGCTTATGACAAGATTCAGCAGATTATCAACAGTACAGGTTTTGTACCAAATGGAGATCTATCCAATAACATTGGTAGTCTCGGTACAAGTAGTGGAGCGCAGAATCAGTTCAACAATGGAATTACTACTGCTCCTAACTATAGACCTGATAATTTTACAAATGTAAATACAGGTCAGATTCAGAATGGAACAACACAGAATAAGAATGACCAGATTCAAGGCGATATCAGCAAGAATCCGGACTTATCTAACAGACCTGTTGCAGAAATTGTATTAAGTCCTGGAACACTTTCTATACAGGAAGGTTCTACGGGAACAGTTTCAGCAACAATTAGACCAAATGATGCAAAGAATAAAAGTTTGCAATGGGTGTCATCAAATCCAAATGTTGCCACAGTTGCAAATGGAACTGTTCATGCTGTTAAAGCAGGCAGCACTACTATCAGTGCAATTGCAACAGATGGCGGTGGCGCAACTTCAACCAATAGTTGTGCAGTAACTGTTACACCAAAACCGGAACCACCAAAACCAACTACACCACAGAATAAGCCTAATACAGGTGGTGGAGACGGTGTGCCAAACGTGGGGGATAAAGTAATATTTGCTAGTGGTAAGTACTTCTACTCTTCTGATGGCAAATCTCCTGCTGGCAATGAATTGCTTGGTCAAGAAGTGTATATCACAAGTGTTAATAATGCATCTTGGGCGCAGAGGAAAATTCATATTAGTAGAACCCCTCGTTTTGGAGAACGTGACCTTGGTTGGGTAAGTCTTGACCAGTTGAAAGGTTATGCATCTGGAACGAAGAAGATTGCAAATGCGGAAGAGGTTGCACGAGTTAATGAAGGGAATAAAAGAGAGTTACTTATTCGTTATGGAAGTGCTACAGGCAATGCAGCCGTATTCCATTATGGAGATTCTGTTGTAAAAGCGGATTTGGCAAATAATATTGTTGAACTTGCAAAGAATAAGGACGATATATTCCAGACGTTGAATAGGACAAACTCATATCAGCAGCCAACTACTATCAATTATGATGGACGACTGGTTGTACAAGGAGATATAGACAAAGATGTATTCCCAGGTGTAAAAGCAATGTGTGAAGAATCTTATAAATATACAACGAAGAAACTAACGCAAGAAGCCGGTCGTGCAGGAATTCATCGAACGTTTTAAAATTAAGTGGTGGGATTTATTGTCCTGCCGCTTGTGATTAAGAGAATATGAATATAGGAGAGACTTCTGTACAGTAGTAAGTGTGATACTGTTGCAGAAGTCTTTTTTTGATAGAAAAGAGGCATTAACGTGAATAAAACATATGTAACAAAAGAAATTATTTCAAGAGTGGTAGATAGGCTATATCAGCAAGGAGAAAGAATTGAGGTAGGTGGAAATCGACATACATATAAAAGAAAGTATCATTTGAAGTATAGCCAGATTATTGTGCGAAATGTTTTGAACGCATTTCTTGAAGAAATAGCAGTAGTATTGTCTGAGGGAGATGCTGTGAAAATTACAGGGTATTTTAGATTAGAACCCAAATTATATAAAGGATGGGAGCAGAAATTTAAACTTTGCGAGGAGAAACAAACCGTTCCGGATCAGTATAAACCGAAAGTGAAATTATATAAGAGATTAAAAGATGCATGTAAGTCATTGGTAAAAGAAAATAATAAGATGAACGAAGAGGAGCTGTGATATGGGAAGTTTGAAGATATTGGATACAAAAAAGGAAGGAATTGAACTGCTGAATCAGCTAGAAACTTTTGTGGAGATAGAATGGGCTCCACATTATTATATTTCTTCAGAAGGAAGACTGGCGAATAATTATAGAAAAAAGAAGTTTTATATGCATAAACAGACGCTGAATTCACATGGAAAAGTACATTGGAAGATATTTTATGAGGACAAGGCGAACGGAACAGTGATTCAAGAAGATGTAACGGCAGAAAAACTCGTGGCAAAAACTTTCTTAGAAACGGTTTGTGGAAAGTATAGAATTTATCATATAGACGGAGATTTATCTAACAGCAAGTATAATAATCTGATGTATGTAGATGACAAAGAATTTTATAAACTATCCGTGCAGCAGATGCATGTGAATGAGTTGGGGCGTGTGCAAGCATATGTTCCATTTTTAAATCAAAACAGAATGAAAGCAAGGCGGTTGTGGAATGATATGCAGACACGGTGTTATAATGCGAAATATCATAAACGCAGTCCGGAATATGAAGAGTGCAGCATCTGTCAAGAGTGGTTAGAAGATAAGGAAAAGTTCTTTCAGTGGGTAGAAGAAAATTATTATACGGTCGGAGATGAGCGCATGGATTTAGATAAAGATATTCTTGTAAAGGGGAATAAAGTATATAG
>PPYF01027232.1_pt1 | contig 27835 bp, 24 predicted proteins | sample 1559871 | NCBI WGS metagenome assembly PPYF01 (sample SAMN08240021, study PRJNA423297) | Human gut metagenome, whole genome shotgun sequencing project.
GTCCACAGTATTGTATTGATTATATCAAAATTTAAGTCTGCAAATAAAAAGTCAAGCAGAAATTAAAGAGAAAGGAGTGTATTGATGTATTTAGACTTAAATACATCATACAAGATAGAAATGAAAAAATACATCAAAGATTATGTTAAAATTCTAGCCGCCAATGACCTTCTCATGTCATGCAATGCGAGCGAAGAACAGAAAAATAAAGAAGTGGAATATATTTCATATAGTTCAATGGATGCAAAAGGCGGCACACTGTTTATATGCAAGGGGGCGGCATTTAAAAGAGAATATCTGGTTGATGCCGCAGAAAAAGGCGCTCTCTGCTATGTGGCGGAGAGAGACTTTAATATGGACATTCCAGCAATGATTGTCAGTGATATCAGAAAAGCAATGTCTCTCATTTCAGCCTTTTATTATGATGAAATCTGGAATAAAGAACTGGATATCATAGGTATAACAGGAACGAAAGGCAAAACTACTACCGCTTATTTTTTAAAATCTATAATGGATGCTTATGCCGGCTCAAAGGGGGAAAAGCCTGCAGGGCTTATTACGGGAGTATATAAGTATGATGGCGAAAAAACTGAAAAATCTAACAAGATGACGACTCCCGAGACACTTGAGCTTCATCAGCATTTGGCAAACTGTGTGAAAAACGGCTGCCGGTATCTGATTATGGAGGCTTCGTCTCAGGGATTCAAATATAGGAGAACTGATGCGCTGAAATTTAGAACAGGTTGTTTTCTAAACATTTCCGAAGATCATATCTCGAAAAATGAACATTCAGATATGGAAGACTACTTTGTTTCAAAGCTTAAAATTCTCGATCAGAGCGAAACCTTATGCGTAAACCTTGAGATGGACGAGCAGTATAGAAATCGCATTATTCAGGCGGCGAAAGAAAAAAACAAAGCGATCGTGACATTCGGAAGAAGAAAAGAGGCGGATATTTTTGGATTCGATATTGAAGCTGAGATAGACTTTATCAGCCTTAAAATCAGAGAAAAATCTGTTGTTGAAGAGATAGCCGTGAATATAGGCGGATTTTACAACGCTGATAACGCTTTAGCGGCCATAGCGGCGGCCAGGACTTTAGGAGTTCCTTTCGAAGCCATCAAGAAAGGATTGGCATCAGTGAAAGTGCCAGGCAGAATGGAAGTATTTTCTCTTCCTGATAAGGATGTAAAAGTTGTGGTAGACTATGCTCATAATAAAATGAGTTATGAAGCATTGTTTAACAGCATCAATATCGCTTGTCCGGACAGAAAAAAGATTTTCATTTTCGGTTGTACCGGTGGCAGAGCCTTTAACCGCAGACAAATTGCAGGAGAAATTGCCGACCGCGAAGCCGACAGGATTATTCTGACTGAGGATGATTACGGAACGGAGCCATTTGAAAAAATATGCAATGAAATAAAAGCGCATATATCAGATGATAAAGATGTTCAAGTCATTCAGAACAGAGAAGAAGCAGTTACTAAAGGACTTGAAGAAAGCAGTGACGGCTGGATAGTAATAATGACGGGATTCAGTTCCGGAAATAAGCTTAAAAGAGGACTTAACTTCGAACCGGCCTTATGCGACCTGGATATGGTAAAAAAATATATAAAGGAACATAAAGCATAAAAATTATATAAACTGCAAAAGCCGCCGGATTATTCAGCGGCTTTTATTTTTTCTATCAGATTCCTCATATCCTCCGGCAGAGGCGCTTCAAGCTCCAGCCTTTGGCCTGACATAGGATGGATGAAAGATAATCTGTAGGCGTGGAGCGCCTGTCTTTTTATGTAAGGGCTTGAAGACTCCGATTCGTGTTCAGAGCTTTTCATATTCGGCCGCGTATCTCCGTGGACCTTGCGGTAGAGAAAAGGGTCTCCGTGGCAGTAGAGATGGTCTCCTGTTACGGGGTGTCCGATGGAAGCCATGTGTACACGTATCTGATGTGTCCTGCCCGTTTCGAGGCGAAGTTCGACGAGGGTATAGCCCGGGCCTGCTTCAAACCGGCGAAGCACTTTGTAATGGGTAACGGAATCATAGCCTCCTTCTTCGACGGGAAGTATCCAGCGTTCGACTTCGTCAGGGTCGGGCCTGCCGATAGGTTTGTCGACAATGCCTTCATCTTCTGTTATTATGCCGTCGACAACGGCCAGATATCGTTTCTCCACTTGATCCCGCTTCATCTGGCGTATGAGACTCTCCTGAACGAAGCCGTTCTTGGCGATTATCAGCAGGCCGGAGGTGTTCATATCAAGTCGGTTGGCGAAGCGTATCTTGTACTGAGCGCCGTCTTGCAGCATTTTCTTCATGATACCGTTGGCGATGGTGTTGTGAGGCTTGCCCTTGGTAGGGTGAACCACATAGCCGGGCTGTTTGTTAATGACCAGAAGATGTTCGTCCTCAAAGACTGTTTCAATAGGTATATCTTCAGGAGGAAAATCACAGGTTTCCTCTGGAAGAGTTATGGTCAACTTGTCGCCTGGCTGAAGCTTCATCCAGCCTCTGACAGGGAGTCCGTCCACCGTAACGAGATCGCCTTTTTTGAGCTTGGTCAATAGTCTGGATGAAAAGTGAAAATTACGGCGAAGGAGCTCTTTGACCGAGAGCTCCTTGTCTTTTTCCGTTACTGTATAATGAAATTGCGTCATATATTAGGTATTCCTTTTACAAAAACTTGCTTTTGACTTTTTCCCAGAATTGGTAATCGTCAAAACGGATGAGATTTATCTTTTTTCTGGAAAGCTGGATAGTCAGTTCTCTGACGTCTGTATATTCTCTCATCAGACCGTCGTAAACCACGCTGAGATTTCTGTCGTAATCGCTGCAGGGGATCACGGTCAGGCGGTCGTTGGCGGGCAGGAGAATACTGGACGTGAAAGAACGGTATGCCGTATTGTGCATCGGGGCAATGGGAGTCACCTGTAGCAGGTTGAGCCTAGGGTCAACGATGCTGCCGCCCAGCGCATAGTTGTACGCCGTGCTGCCGGCAGGCGTAGCCACGCAGATTCCGTCGCCGCTGAACCTTTCGATAAAGCTGTTGTTTATGGAAAAATTCAGATGGACAGGGTGGGTCAAAACTCCGCGGACTGTTATATCGTTGAGGGCGATGTGCTTTGCAGTTCCGCTTTTGGTCCTGACAGTCGCCGTAACTCCGTTGAGTCCCTGAATACTGTACTTTCCCTGGTTATAAAAGAAGATGAAATCATCTATCTTTTCCGGCAGGACTTCCTGGAAAAAACCAAGATGACCTGTGTTGATGCCTACTATGGGCGTCCTGGGAAAGTCGAATTCCTGGACGAGCCTGAGAAGAGTGCCGTCGCCGCCGATGCAGATTATCAGCTCGGTGGATTCGTCGTAATCCTCATAGACTCTGAGCCCTGATTTGACCAGCTTGTCGCGCAGCGTCTTTTCGATTATTTTCGACATCTCTGTGTCGTTGGCGTAAACGTAAATTTTCTTATCCATACATTGATATTATAATATTTTTTCCAGTTCATCAACAAGATTTTTAAAGGTTTCCATCGCCATCCTGACAGGCTCCGGTGAAGCCATGTCAACTCCCGCGATTTTGAGAAGCTCGACAGGGTAGTTTGAAGAGCCGCTCTTTAAGAATTCGATATAATTGTCGCGGGCCTTATCGCCTTCCTTGAGGATTTTCGCGGAAATAGCCGTCGCCGCTGAATAGCCGGTGGCGTACTGATATACATAGAAGCCTCTGTAAAAATGCGGTATGCGTGACCATTCGTACTGGATATAGTCGTCCTTTTCCATGGCCGGCCCGAAGTAATCGCTGTTGAGCTTGCCATAGGTTTCGTTGAGCCATTCTGCAGTGAGAACTCCGCCGTTTTCGATCTCTTCATGGGCTTTCAGCTCAAATTCCGCGAACATGGTCTGGCGGAAGAGGGTGGTGCGAAATTCTTCAATGTAGTAATTGAGCAGATATTTGCGCATTTCCTCGTCCTTTTCCGTGGTCAGCAGGTGCTTTATCAGCAGTGACTCGTTGACGGTCGAGGCCACCTCGGCGGTAAATATGGAATGATCGCCGTAGGTGAAAGGCTGAGTCTTTCTCGTGTAATATGAGTGCATCGAATGACCCATCTCGTGTACTATGGTGAAAACGTCCTTGAGGGAATCAGTGTAGTTGAGCAGGATATACGGCATGCTGTCGTAGGAGCCGAAGCTGTAGGCGCCGCTGGTCTTTCCCTGATTTTCATACACGTCTATCCAGCCGGCTTTTATACCTTTCCTCACCTGCGCGATATATTCTTCGCCTAAAGGAGCAAGTCCCTCTGCCATCATTTCGACGGCCTGGTCAAAGGAAATTTTCTTTTTAGGAAGCTTTACCAGTGGCACGTAGACGTCGTACATCTGGAGCTTTTCCACGCCGAGGGCTTTCTTGCGGAGTTCCATGTATTTGTGGACCGCCGGAAGATTTTCGCGGACCTGTGCGATGAGGTTGTGATATACTTCGAGAGGTATATTGCCTCCGGAAAGGGCTGCTTCCAGGGAAGAGCCGTATTTGCGTATTCTGGCGGAGACCACGTCAGTTTTCGTATTATAATTATAGTTGACGGCCAGCGTGTTTATCAGCTTTTTATATGCTTCGTACATGTTGGTAAAGGCCGCTTTCCTCAAGTTACGGTCGTGGCTTTCCATAAAGGTGATGTAATTACCGTGGGTTAGGGGAACGGAGTCGCCGTCTTCGTCTTTTACCTCTCCGAAAGTGAGGTCGGCGTTGTTGAGCATTTTGAAAACGTCGCTGGTGGCGCCGGTGATTTCGGACATCTGGGCCAGAATGTTTTCTTCGGCGGCGGAAAGGATGTGTTCCTTTTCGCGCAGCGTGGATTCCAGCAGAAATCTGTATTGCTTGAGACCGGGCTCTTCGTCGATGAATTTTTCAATCTTTTCACTCGGTGCTTCCAGAAGTTCAGGAGTGAAGAAAGAGGTTGCGGCCGCGATTTTTGCCATCGCACTGCCGCACTTGTCGTCCATGGCCTGATATTTATTGACTCGGTTATCTTCGTCCTTTTTCATAGCGGCGTAAACGTAGGCATGTTCGATTTTGCGCCATATGGCGTCGTTATCTTTGAGAGCCGCCAGCAGCGTCTGGGCGCTTTCTGTGAGGCGGCCGTTGTATTTGGCGAAATTCTCCGCCGCCTTGAGACATTCTTCAAGGTCTTTGTCCCATGCACTCTCGTCTGGATACATGTCCTCGATGTTCCATTTGTATTCCTTTGCGATTTCATCTCTTTGTTTCAATTTTTTATCTGACATTTTTACCTCCCTATAGATAAAATATAATTTATGTAGTATAATTTTTAATATGCGTTTTATGCGGCAGGCGGCTGTCCGAGACGCGGTGGGGAGTTCCGGCCGTTCAGGCACAGAATCTGCTTTTTAAAAGCGGCGGCGAGTTATTTTGATTCCCTGAAAATGAAGCCGCGAGCCGTCGTTTCGCCTGTTTGCGAAACAGGCGCAGAGATTTTGTGTCACAACCATTATAACGCCCACCAGTCAGGCAAACGGCATTTCAATGGCCGCTTCCTTGCGGCGAAGCCGATATAATCCTCTGCGGACATTATACCACACTCGCCGCGAGAATATCAGATATTTATGGAAGGAATTTATATAAATGGACAACAGACCTATAGGCTTTTTCGATTCGGGCCTCGGCGGCCTTACGAGCATACCTCATCTCTTTGAAAGTTTACCCAATGAAAGGGTCATTTATTTCGGAGATACAGCCAGAACGCCTTACGGCTCAAAAGCAGTGTCAACTATAAGGCAATATTCGTTTCAGATCGCAGATTTCCTAGTTTCAAAAGACGTCAAGATGCTGGTCATAGCTTGCAACACCATAAGCGCCACATGTTTGGAAGATTTAAGACAGAGGATACCGAATATTCCAATAGTCGGCATAATAAATCCGGCGGCAGAAAAAATCGCTTCAATCTGCGGGCGGGAAAACAGGATAGGGATAATAGGAACTAAAGCGACCGTTTACAGCGGAGTTTACAAGGAAAGAATAAAATCTCTGAATACTGAGCTGAAAGTGTTCGACAGAGCGACACCGGCTTTCGTTCCTCTTATAGAAGAGGGTATCGTGGAAAACGAAATAATGGATTTGACGATACACTATTATATGGACAGCTTTATCGCGGAAAATTCCATAGACACGCTGGTTTTAGGATGCACCCATTATCCCATAATCAGAAGCAGCATAGAAAAAATATATCCCAAGCTGCGCATCGTCAATCCGTCTTATGAAATCATCGGCAGGATAGAAAAGATACTGAAAGCCGAAGATATACTGGCCGGCGGAGATAATGACAGGGAAAACGTTTTCTACGCCAGTGACTTATCGGAGAACTTTTCCAACATGATACAAAAAATTCTGGAGACGGAAAAATCCAGTCTGATACTTAAATTCAAAAATCTTGACCTTTAAGGAGAAAATAATGGACAGAGAGATGCTGTATAAAATGCTTGATATAGAGGAACCGGCGGATTTCCAGTATTTTGAAAATCTCGCGGAGCTTTTGGAATGTGACGAGCATATCGAATATGAAGACTTGTATTCGCTGCTTAAAGAAGTCGACAAGGAAATTCTGGCGCAGCTGATACACGATTATTTTGAGGAAGTGTCCGACTTTGTGCCGCAGGATGCAGCGGAACTTTTTCTGCTGCTTGACAAGATAAAGCTGTCGCTCATCGGCATGGTAAGAAACTCCGACGAAGAAAACGTTTTGTCCAATTTGACCGAAGAACTGAACAGGTTCAGGCTGTGGTACTCGCTGGATTCGTCGGTGATCTGCACAGCGGTAGGCTCAGAGCTGGAAAACGGCGGCAGGGAAGAAGAGCATACGCTCAGAGACGCGCTGACGTATTCTAGGCTGGAAAAGCTGGACGGCGACAAATACGAATACGACTTTTCCGCTTGCCTTGATTATCCTCTGGACGAATACATAATGTCTTTCGGAGATATTATATCAGCGGCGGAAAGCGGGGAAAAAGACAGAGCAGAAACAGAGAGAGACATTGAATTGCTGTAACGTGAGAAAGCCTCCTTGCATATCATGCTAAAAAAGGAGGCTTTTTATGATGGATGAACGTAGATGTATGGACTGCTGCGAGCAGGATTGCAGGGATAAATGTTTCAAGGAATGTTATTGCAACGACGATAATAACGGCAGTAATCTGATCTGGCTCATAATACTGATAGTGATAATATACTGCCTTTTCTGCGGAGATAATAAGAACGGCGGGCTCTTCGGCGGACTTTTTTAAAACTGAAAACAGCGAAATTTCCGGCGCGCGCAGCGGTTAAACACAGCGGTCAAACAGCGGCCAAAAGACCTATTTTTCTTGCAAAATACAGCCGTAAAGGGTATAATAATACCAATAGCAGATGCTGTTTCTTGACGAGAGTGGGAGGCGCCGATGAATATAAACAAGCTCAATAAGTATGTCAGCCAGGTAATGAGGAACTTTCCCAACGTAGACGGCGTGATAATAACCGATACGGACGCTATAGTGAGATACTATTTTTCCGCCTATGAGGGAATTACCAAAGTTGCTGGAAACCAGATACTTGGCAAGCACATTATGAGCTTTTACCCGGAACTGAACGAAGAAAACAGCTATATCACGCGGTGCATAAAGACAGGCAAGGCATTTATGAATTACGAGCAGGAGCTTACCGACATAAACGGCAACAAGCTGCGTTCGCTTTGCTCGACGGTTCCGATACATGACAACGGCGAGCTTGTAGCCATAGCGGAGCTTTCCACCTATCCCGACAAAACTCTCGAGGAAGAGGACAAAAGGATAGAGATAGCCAATATGTTCGATACGGAACATTCAAGCAGCACGCTGGACGATATAATAACTGTCAACCCGGCTTTCATAGATATTAAAAAGCACATTGAAGCCGACTCTTCCAGCGACGCGCCGGTATTGGTATACGGAAAAACAGGCACGGGAAAAGAACTGGTCTGCAACGCCATACATAAGTGCAGCAGCCGTGCCGACGGACCTTTTATCGTACAGAATTGCGCGGCCATACCCTCGACTTTGCTTGAAAGTCTGCTTTTCGGCAATGTCAAAGGAAGTTTCACGGGCGCTGAAAACAGCATAGGGCTTTTCGAAATGGCCAACAAAGGCACACTTTTCCTCGATGAGATAAATTCGATGGAAATCGAAGCTCAGGCTAAAATCCTTAGAGTCATAGAAGACAAGAAAATAAGAAAAATAGGAGACAAGAAGACCACTGACATAGACGTAAGAATAATAGCGGCAGTCAATAAAGACCCTATCGAGTGTATCAAAAATAAGACTCTGCGCGACGACCTGTACTACAGACTCAGCGTGATTAGATATGATATCCCTCCTTTGAAGGAGAGAAAAGAAGATATTCCGATTCTGATGGAACATTTCAGAAAGATGTACAATAAAAAATTCGGCAAGAATATCCTTGAATTTTCCAAAGAGGTTGAATTGGCTTTTTTAAGATATGACTGGCCCGGCAATGTGCGTGAACTGAAGAATGTTATCGAGGCGGCATATCACATGAATTTCGGTTTTACCATAGAACTGGAAAACATACCTATGCATATCGCGGAGAGGATGAACATTGAAAATATAGCGCTGGACAATTCAGGCACCATGACTCTCAATCAGATGGTAGAGGAATTTGAAAAGGAGATAATCAGCAGAAAATATATCAAGAATGGACGCAGACTGTCTCAGACAGCCAGGGAACTGTCGATTTCCAAACAGAGTTTGCGCTACAAACTGATAAAATACAATTTGATGTAAGATACCGGCAGTTATATAGATAATAGAACAAGAATAACTTGGAAATCGGCATAAGTGGGAAGTGGCACCAGACAAAAAAGTATGGTGAAATCAAAGCTGTCCATGTTTTAGAAAGGGGAAAACTCAAAATTGAAAAATATGAAGATAGACGCTAACGGAACATAAATCAGAGTAATGGGTGATGTTGTTAATGAGGACGCTTATATTTCGCTGACTGATATTACCAAATATAAAAATCCCGACAATGCCTTTATCGTGGTAGCAAACTGGATGCGTAACCATTCCACGATTTCGTTTTTGGGGTTGTGGGAACAAATTCATAATCCCAATTTTAAACCTATCGAATTCGATAGGTTTAAAGCGGAGTCGGGAGATAACGCATTTACGTTGACGCCGCAGCAATGGATAAAAGCAACAAACGCAATCGGTATAGTATCAAAATCGGGACGATATGGTGGTACTTATGCTCATACAGATATTGCTTTTGAGTTTGCTTCGTGGATTTCACCAGCATTTAAGCTCTACATTATCAAGGATTATCAGCGATTAAAAAAAGACGAAGCAAATCGATTAGTAATTGGCTGGGATGCAAAGAGGGAACTTTCAAAAATAAATTATCGTATCCATACAGATGCATTAAAGGAATTTCTGATAACACCGACGTTATCTCCGCAAGAGATGGCATATACATACGCTTCTGAAGCGGATATTTTGAATATGGCTTTATTTGGGAAAACGGCGGCACAGTGGAGAAATGAAAAAGAAATAAGCGGAAAACGCCGAATATCAGAGATTTCGCTTCGGCAGAAGAGTTAGTTGTACTTATTAATCTGGAAGATACTAATGCTGATTTGATAAGGCAGGAAGTGCCTAAAATCGAAAGGTTAAAAATACTAAGGGAAAAAGCATACAGGCAGTTAGAACTTTTGAAAAAGAGTCAAGATACGATTGAAGCACTAAAGAAAAATCTTATTGAAGATATGTAAACATAGCCCTGCAAACGGAACTTTTCAAGCAGGGCTTTTAATATTTTTTCAAACAGGACTTTTTTAAACAGGATTTTTTCAAACAGGATAAAATTACATTTGCAAACTGCCATGAAAAAGATTATAATTATCTCGTTTGATAAAAACAGGCATGGCAAAGACCTGTTAAAAGCTATGAAGAGAGGAAAATTTCATGTATCCTGATAAGCTTACAGATAATATGAGGAAAAAGGGATATGAAGTCATTTTTTTTAAAACTAAAGAAGAAGCGACCCAATATATCTGCGGCTTGTTCGACGGTGCTGTCATAGGCTGTGGTGATTCCCAGACCATTTCAAAAATGGATCTTTACAGGCTGCTGTCTGCGAAAAACACCGTATTCGACCCGAACCAGTGCGAAGATAACGAGAGCTTTCTGACTACCGCAAGGAAAGCCCTTATGGCAGACTATTTCTTCACTTCTGTAAACGCGGTAACAGAGGACGGCGTGATAATAAATCTGGACGGTACAGGCAACCGTGTGGCGGGGTCTCTCTTTGGACATAAAAAGGTGTTTTATGTCTTCGGTACAAATAAGATAAGCAAAAACATAGAAGAGGGAGTATGGAGGACGAGGAATATCGCAGCTCCGCTAAATGCCAAAAGACTGAACCATAAGACTCCGTGTGCAGTCAGAGGAGACAAGTGTTATGATTGCAAAAGCTCGGAGCGTATATGCAACGGCCTCTTGATTCAGTACAGAAAGATGAACGACATGGAGGCTGAAGCTATAATAATAGATGAAGCTATGGGATTTTAAAACATTCAAAAAACGTAAAAAAATTTTCACTAAAAATGAAATTTAATATATAAATGATTAAAAAAAACTTTGGATGAAATAGTTTAATAAGGAAAATTTCAAGCATTTAGAACTTTTCTCATAAAAAACGTCAAACTTCAGAAAAAGTAAAAAAATTTTAACTATTCTCTGAAACACGCTGAAGAGGGGTAAAAAAATTTTCACGATTTTAAGGACTTTGTAATGGAAATGTGATTGTTTTGTGCTCAAAATGGCCGAAAAAAACGCTTTTTTGTAAAAAAGTGGATGTAATTTTGGCACATTTTTTGCGATAGATATGCTTGTCAACATAATAACTATGAAAGGAGGCTTATTATTATACAACTGTTGACAATGTTCTGCATTTATATGCAGTTTCCCTATAATTAAGAAGCCTTTTGCCGAGCAATCAAGGAATTTAATGATAATCAGGCTCCGTGACATCTCAGTTATACATACATCATATTAAGGCAAGGAGACAGACTTTATCAGGCGAACGGTAAAAAGCAGAATCTTGGGATATTCATATCATAACTTTGCTTTATAGCAAAGAAATGTTCGGAAGTTTATCGGGCTTTTGCTCAATAAGCTGCATAAGCAGATTTTCCGGACAAGCAGTAAGATGCTTTAGAAAGTAAATCGTTTGGATTAATTTAGAAAGTAATAGGAGACGAAAAAATGGAATCTATTGGTATTTTAAGTTTATTACCACCATTGTTAGCGATCGTCCTTGCTCTGACGACTAAGCAGGTACTTATTTCCCTGATGGCAGCCGTTTGGGTAGGAGCTACGCTGATCAATGACTACAACCCGATCACGGGTCTGTACTCCGCATTTGGAGATTACGTATTCCCAGCTCTGGGAAATCCTGATAACGCAGCCGTAGTAGTAATGGTTGTATTCTGCGGTTCATTATCATATCTGATGGAAACAGGCGGCGGAGCCAAGGTATTCGCCGAAACACTGGCAAAGAAGATCAGAGGAAGAAAAGGCGCTCAGGTTCTGACTGCAGCCGGCGGTACTGCCATCTTCTTCTCAGACTCAACTAACCCGGTGCTCATCGGACCTGTTTTCAAACCACTGTCCGACAAGATGAAAGTTTCAAGAGAAAAACTCGCTTACATAGTAGACGCGACTTCAGCTACGATGCCTTCGATGTTCTTCTTCACTGCTTGGGGTGCTTACATCCTGAACATCCTGCAGCAGCAGCTGGAAATCATCGGAGTTGAAAAGAACGGAATCATCGCTTTCAATGAGGCTGTTCCTTTCATGTTCTATACCATCGGTGCAGTAATATTCGTATACTTCATCGCTGTAACAGGATTCGACTATGGTCCGATGATGAAAGCAGAGAAGAGAGCTCAGGAAGAGGGCAAGCTGGTTGCTGACGGAGACGCTACGGAAAAACTCCTGAGAACAGTAGAAATCCCTGAAGGCGCTACACCTAAGCTTTCATCAATGCTGGTTCCTATCGCAGTGCTGGTAATCGTTATATTCGCAGGACTGCTCTGGACAGGCGGATTCCCTAAGGTAGGAATCGGCGAAGCCATGGCCAACGCTGCTTCCACCAAGTCGCTGGTAGTTGCGTTCTTCGTAGCTTCGATTGTGGCTGCTTGCTACACTATCAAGGATAAAGTTTATACAGTTAAAGAAGCCATCGGAGCTTTCATGACTGGTATCGGTCAGATGATGGAAACATGCTGCATTCTGGTTCTGGCATGGTCAATCGGTTCAGTATGTACAGCTGTAGGAACTACTAACTATGTAATCAGCATTACTGAGGGCTTCCTGACTCCTGCAATGATGTACGTAGTACTGTTCCTGGTTTGTGCACTGACAGCGTTCTGTACAGGAACTTCATGGGGAACCTTCGCAATTTATCTGCCGATTTCAGTTCCTCTGGCAGCAGCAATCGGAGCTCCTATAGCACCTGCTGTAGGTCTTGTAGTATCAGGCGGTATCTTCGGAGACCACTGCTCACCTATTTCCGACACTACTGTACTGTCATCAATGGGTTCAAGCTGCAACCACATAGCTCACGTAAGTACTCAGCTTCCTTACGCAGTAACTGTTGCCGCTGCAGCAGCTATAGCTTATCTGTTCGTAGGACTCACTGCTGAATCGCTGGGTCTTGGTGTAGCTGCAGTTATAGGTATCGCGATCACCGTATTCGGTTCATGGATCTTCGGTACTGTTGCCCACAAGATGAGCCACAACAGACTGAGCTCTGAAAAATAATTTAAGCATGGGCTTATAAGGCCTGTTTAGGTCTTAAAGATATATTTTTATATGCTAGGAGGATTTTAGCTATGGAGGAGAGAAAGTTCGAAATTGTCAATGATTACGGCTCTGATTTAAAGGAAATCAGACTTCGCTACAAGACCAACAATGAGGGAACTCATTACGCGGAGGGAATGTATTCCGGACCGCAGATAGTAGCTTTTGCGGTAGACGCATTGACTGATTTCACTGTAAGAAGAGACAACGGAGACGGATCGCTGCTTGTAAATCTCAACTGCAACTTCCGTGAAAGCTTGTTTGCAGGCGATACGATAGAAGTTATCCTTTGGCTGGAAAGCGAAGGAAACCGCTCAAGAACATATGGATATAGAATCTATAAAGTTATAGCGAATCACTCCAAGGAAGACTGGTTCGAGGTTCTCAACCCGCCTGTTCTCGTCTGCGACGGAACAGGAACCTGCGTAGTTAAAAAACCAAGATCAGAACAGGAAAAAAGATTCTAATCAAGACAGAAGCGTGTGGCAATTGTCACACGCTTCCTATTATCCAACAAAAATGTGATTCTTTTAACAACGAAAGGAATAAGACGCTTATGAAACCATTGGAAGGCATAAAAGTTCTGGATTTTTCACAGATCCATGGAGCTTCTTTTTCCACGATGCTCCTGGCTGATTTTGGCGCAGAAATAATAAAAGTAGAAAAAATAGAAGGCGGCGATATGCTTCGTACCTTTGCACCGAAGATAGGAGATTACAGTGCATACCACGCTTATCTCAACAGAGGCAAGAAGAGCATAGCCGTAGATCTTAAGACAGAAGAAGGAAAAGACATAATAAAGGAATTGGTAAAACATGTGGATGTCGTGTGCGAGAACTTCAAATACGGCACCATGGACAGACTTGGGCTCGGGTATGAAGTCCTGAGCGAGATAAATCCGAAATTAGTATACGCTTCCCTGACCGGATACGGCAGAAAGGGAGAAAAGAAAGAAAGAGCATGCTTTGACAATACGGCTCAGGCCTTCAGCAGCATGCTGGATATGACAGGCTACGGCGGCGGAGCTCCGATAACCATGGGCGCGCAGCTTGGCAACCTGTATGGAGGGATGCATTTGGCTCTCGGAATAGTTCTGGCAGTCATCAACGTCAGAAAAGGCGGCGACGGCCAGATGGTGGACGTATCAGCGTCCGATTCGCTGTTTTCCGCATTGGAGGACGGCATGGTGGATATAGAATTCAACGGACATCAGCATATTAGGAACGGCAACATGTCTCAGGCCATCGCGCCTTACGATACATATGCGACTAAAGACGGATTTGTATCCATAGGAGTTTCAACAGACGACCAGTGGGAAAAATTCTGTCAGGCTCTCGGCCTTGAAGAACTGCTGGGCGACCCAAGGTACGCCACAAACTCTCTCAGAGGAGAGCATTATCTGGACGACGGACTGAGGGATAAGATTGAAGCCATAACTTTGACAAAAACTAAATTTGAGATAGAAGAAATATTATCAGCCCGCAAGATACCATGCGGTTCGGTATGCACCGCCATGGAAGCCATCGAAAGCGAGCAGCTGAAGCACCGGCAGATGGTGATAACTGTACCGGACCCTGCAGCTGGAGAGGTAAAGATGCCGGGTATAGTGGCTAAACTGGACAGAACTCCTGGCCGGGTTTCAAAGCCTGCACCTCTTCTCGGTGAAGATACGGCAGAAATATTGAAGAAAATCGGATATGACGGAGAAAAAATAGCAGAGCTGGAAAAGAAAAAGGTCGTGGCATCACCGGCATCGTCAGCCGCAGGCCAAGCGGCTGCGGAGGATACACTGGCTGACGGCTGCGCCCCGGAGCAAGGAGAGAGAGGAGGCAGAATATGAAACCATTGGATGGAGTTACCGTACTTGATTTTACCCAGGCTTTCAGCGGCCCTTACTGCACCCTCAACCTGGCTGATTACGGAGCAAGAGTTATAAAAGTGGAAAGGCCCGTCACTGGGGACCAGACGAGGGAATGGGCTCCGCTGAGGAAAGATACAGGCGAGAGCGGATACTTTGCACTCTACAACAGAAATAAAGAAGGCATAGCCGTAAACATGCGCGCGCCGGAGGGCGTTGAAATCATCAAAAAAATGGTCGCCAAGGCCGACATAGCGGTGAACAATTTCAAGGTAGGAACGCTGGATAAGCTGGGCCTTGGATATGAAGAGATGAAAAAGATAAATCCGGGACTGGTATTTACGTCAGTTACAGGCTACGGTCAGGACGGACCGATGGCTGGCCTAGCCGCCTACGATAATGTAATAGAAGCCACATGCGGACTTATGGATCAGTCAGGCATGCCTGACAAACAGCCGGTCCGTTCCGGCTGTTCAATAGGAGATAGCTATACGGGGCTCATGGCCGCTTTCGGTACGGCCTGTGCCTATTACCACAAGCTGATGACAGGCGAGGGTCAGACTGTCGACGTAGCCATGGAGGATTCCCTGTTCGCCTCAATAGAGGACACCATACTGGAATATTACGCAAACGGCAATATGCTGAAAAGACAGGGCAACAGCAGGACTCACATGTATTCACCTTACGACGTTACAGAATGTAAGGACGGCTGGGTAGCTTTTTCCGCCATAACACAGAAAGGCTTTGAAGAATTCTGCACAGAATCGGGGAGAGAAGACCTGATGCAGGACGAAAGATTCGCAACCAACCAGCTCAGATGTCAGAACAACGACGCTCTGATCGAAGAAATGAAAAAGGTCTTTGCCAAGATACCGCAAGCAGAGATAGAAAATCGCTTCAGCGGACGTAATTTCGCTGTCGCTCCCGTCATTCACGCAGGACAGACCATCAAGTCAAAACACATGAAAGATAGAAACATGGTGATAGAGATAGACGACCACAACGTGGGAAAATTCGATTCCGTAGGCCATCCTATCAAGTTTGAAAAGACTCCTGCCGACGTGTATAAATCCTCGCCGAAGCTGGGAGAAGACACCTATTCCGTTCTGACGGAACTTGGGTATACAGCGGATGAAATTGCGGAACTCAGGGAAAGAGGCGTGATTCAGACGGCCTGAAGATTATCAGCAAGCGAGGAAAGAGATGATTGACAAAAAAATTTTTGATGAAGTCATAGACCGCACAAACACATCTTCCTACAAATGGAACGGAGAAAACCACGGTCTGGGAGACGGACAGGTCATACCCATGTGGGTAGCCGACATGGATTTCAGATGCGCTGAGCCAATAGTGGAAGCGGTGGTTGAGAGGGCAAAGCACGGCATATATGGTTATCCTGTCAGAGCCGAGGAACATGCGGAATGTATAATGGCGTGGCAGAAGAAGCGCTTTGGCACAGAACCTAAAAAGGAGTGGATAAGTTATGCGCCTCCCGGAGTGATCTTTGCCATATACATCATGCTGAGACTGCTGACAGAAAAGGGAGATAAAGTTCTGCTGCTCATGCCCAACTATGATCCGCTGTTTGAGATGATACCAAAGAGCGGCAGGGAACTGGTGGAGTCGCAGCTCATAATAGGAAAAGACGGCAGTGTGTCCATAGATTTTGAAGACCTGGAAGCCAAGATGAGAGATGGCGGCGTTAAGATGATGACCATTTCCAACCCTCATAATCCATCAGGAAGAGTTTGGACGAGGGAAGAACTGGAACGCATAGCACAGCTGGCTGAAAAGTACGGGATATTTCTGGTTTCAGATGAGATACATGCTGATTTCGTATCAAAAGAAAGATGTCATGTGCCGTTCTATTCCATAAGCGAAAAAGCCGCGAAAAACTCCATGTCATGTTATTCGGCCAACAAAGGCTTCAACCTGGGAGGCTTCCAGACAGCGACGCTGGTCATCGCCGATGAGGAGAAGAAAAAAGCCTTCGACAATGAGATGACGGCAGCCCAGACCAGGCTCGACAACATATTCGGTAGCATCGCCACCAAGATTGCCTACTCAAACCTGAAATGTGAAGAATGGCTTGATGGGGCCATCGCCTATGTGGAGAAGAACAAGCGGTATATGGAGGATTTCTGCAAAGAACATATTCCACAGCTAAAGGTCATACCGTCAGAGGGAACTTATCTCGTATGGGTGGATTGTAACGGTCTGGGATACAATACCGGCAAGGAGCTTGAAGACTTCTTCTTCAACAAAGCGAAGGTCGAGCCGTGCATGGGCTATGAGTTCGGTTCTGCGGGAGAATTGTTTGTCAGAATGAATCTGGCATGTCCGAGAGCTATTCTTGAAAAGGCGCTTATGAGGATAAAAAACGCTGTTTGTTTAAAGGAGGAATAAATATGCTCAGACTTAAAAATTTATTGGTATTAGGCGGCTGCGGCCTGATAGGCTCAGAAGTTGTAAAGGATCTGGCCGCGACAAGCGAATTTGAAACCATTACCGTAGCCGATGGTAATTATGAGAAGGCACTTGCTTTGGTAGAGTCGCTGGGAGACGACAGATTCAGTGCAAGAAAGGTAGAGATAAGAAACAAAGAAGAAGTGGTAGCCTTGATGAAAGACGGTTTTGATCTTGTATGCAACTGTCTGCCTTTCGAGTTTGATACATACATAAATCAGTGTTGCGTAGACGCTGAAATTACAGGAACCGACCTGGGTGCTACAAAAGATCAGCTGGCTATGAACGACCTGCTCGAGGAAAAGGGGCTGCTGTTTGTAGTTTGCGACGGAATTTCACCCGGCACCTCCAACATGATAGCAGCTTATGCAAATCAAAAGCTGGACAGACTTGACGAGGTACATATAGCCTTTGCTTCCTTCAGAGCGATTCAGACGGCTCCGGGATTGGTAAGAACAACTCTGTGGGAACTTGATCCTAATGAAGGTGGAAGAAGCTATTATGCAGATGGAGAGCAGCATTATGTAGGACCGTTTTCAGGAGAAAAGATAGTGAACTTCCCTGAACCTTTCGGACCTCAGCCGGCTTATTATGTGCCGCATAACGAGGTTTATACCATACCGATGACTATACCTACCGTAAAGACCTGCACTATAAGAGGCGCATGGACTCCGCGTCAGCACAGAATGTTGAAATTCTTAAATGATTATGGATTTTTCACTACTCCTCCTGTAAAAGTTGGGGATACTGAGATAGCTCCTATAGACTTTATGGAAAAATTCATCTTTGCTAACGACGACTTTAAGAAAGAAGAAGTATGGGGATTTTCTCTGGTTGTAGATTGTAAGGGAATTTTAAATGGAGAAGAAGTAACTCTTGAATTTTATACCAAGACTCCAGGTCAGGAGGAATGGGGAGAGATAGCAAGCTATGCCAGAAGCACCGCATGTTCTATGTCCGTCGGAGTTCAGCTTCTTGCAAAAGGTATAGATCAGGTGGGAATACGTACTCCTGATCAGGTATACGACCCTGAAGAATATATGGCGGAGCTTAAAAAGAGAGGCGTAGTGCTCCACGAACGCAAAGGAATGTTTGGTTTACCGGAATAAAGGTATTGCAAACTTGCGCAAATGGCCGGTAACATGTAAAGAACATACAAAGCGAGGAAAACCAAAGGAATAAACCTGATGAAGACAACAGGTTTGTGAAATAAAGTTAGTTTATACAGCTTATTTAAGGAGGAGAAAATTACGATGAATTTTCAATTATCTGAAAAGAGACTTGCAATTCAGCAGGCAGTGAGAGAATTTGCGGAGAATGAATTGGCGCCGGGAGTAATCGAAAGAGACGAAGCAGGAGAATATCCGCTTGAGCTTTATAAAAAGCTGGGCAAGATGGGCTACGTAGGACTTCCATACGAAGAGAAATACGGCGGTTCAGGCGGAGACTACCTGGATTACGCCATAGCAGTAGAAGAAATCTCCAAAGTAGATGCCTCCCTGGGCATATCATATTCGGTAGCCATGTCCCTTTACGGCGGCAGCATCATGAACGGAGCAACAGAAGAACAGAAGCTGGAATATCTTCCAGACGTATTCTCAGGCAAATGCCTTGGAGCTTTCGGCCTGACAGAGCCAAACGCAGGTTCAGACGCAGGAGGCTGCGTAACTACAGCAGAAAAGAAAGGTGACAAATACGTGCTAAACGGCCTGAAATGCTTCAACACCAACGGACCTTTGGCAGAACACTTCGCAGTATACGCCCTGACGCAGCCGGAGCTTGGAGCAAAGGGACTTTCATTGTTCCACGTCAAGAAAGGTACGCCTGGCTTCAGCATAGGCAAGATAGAGAACAAGATGGGAATCAGAGCAGCACAGGTATCAGAGCTGGTATTTGAGAACTGCGAGATACCGGAAAGCTCGTTGATAGGAGAAGAGGGACAAGGCTTCAAGCTGGCTATGAAAGCCCTTGACGGCGGCAGAATAGGCGTAGCGGCTCAGGGCCTCGGAATCGCAGAGGGTGCTTTTGAAATCGCAAGAAAATACTTGATGACAAGAGAACAGTTCGGAAAGCCTATATATAAAAATCAGCATCTTGCTTTCAAGATGGCAGAGCTGGAATGTGAGATAGAGCAGGCAAAGTACATGGTGTATAAAGCTGCCCTTGACAAATCGGAAGGACGCCCTTACACCATACCGGCGGCAAAAGCTAAATTGGTATGCACCAACGCAGCTATGCACGTGACTACAGAGGCAGTTCAGATGCTGGGCGGCAACGGCTACATGAGAGAATACCATGTAGAGAGAATGATGAGAGACGCAAAGATCACGCAGATATATGAGGGAACCAACGAGATACAGAAGCTGGTCATAAGCGGAGCATTGTTCAGATAGTAAATGAAAACAGTATAATAACGACAAGCCGGCAGGGCGTATGAAATACGCTCTTCCGGCTTTCTAAAGGACATTTATGATAAACGTTATCGCATTGGCAAGACAAGTTAAGCTTGAAAATGAGAAAATAAGCGATTCCGGAAGTCAGGCGGATATAAAATGTGATTTTACTGCAATAGAAGCTGCTGTGAGACTTAAGGAAACGACTGACTGCAAGGTTTCAGCAATAATAATGGGATATGAGAAAACAGCGTTAAGTCAGGCGAGAGACGCTATTGCCATGGGTTGTGATTTTGCGAGAGCCATATGTGTAAGGGAGCTTGACAAGCTTGATGCGTGGGGCTGTGCCCGCGCATTTATTCAAGCTGTAGGGGACGAAAAGTACGACCTGATTATAAGCGGCGGTTTTCCTGTCGACGCCGACACGGTATCGATAGGTCTTTTGACGGCTGCTATGGCAGAGCTGCCGTTTGTGACCGGCGTCGACAAAATATCTGTTTCTGAAAACTTCATCGTTGCAGACAGAAAAACCGAAGGTAAAATACAAAGGCTGAAAGTCGCTCTTCCGTGCCTTGTCAGCGCTTTGCCCCATCCGGAGGCTCCCGTATATAAGACTGTTTCCGGTATAAACAAGGCTTATTCACAGGAAATGGCAGAGGAGAAGCTTGATTTTTCATGGTATGAAAATAAAACTGCCGTTTGCGCCGGCTTGAAGCTGGAGGCAAGAAAGCGGGGAAGCATGCTTACTGCCGTATCTACAGAAGAAGCGGTAACTGCAATGCTTGAAAGGATAACGACGGCACATCTCCTGTAAAGCTTCTGCAAGGAGATTGCAGAAATAGTATGAGCCTTGCAGGGCGAGGAGATTTCAAATGTCTGAAACTTTGGTAAAAATATCAGAAATAAGAACATCGAAGAAAAAGATATTGATTTTCTTAGAAAAGCGTTGTGGAAGCTTTACGAAGCTGTCTATGGAGATAGCGGGCGGGGCCGTAAACTTGGCTGAAAAGTCAGGCTGCGAGCTTTCGGCTGTTGTCATCGACGGAAGTACGGAGGAAATGCTTCCTGCCTTAAGCGATGAAATAATCAGAGTGATTGAAGCCTTTGCGCCAAATCTTGTGCTTACAGAGTCGGGGCCTGCCGCTTTGGGCATGGCAGCATCTCTGGCAGCAAGACTCGATGCAGGACTTCTGAGTGGATGCGATGGCATAGAATATTCAGATGACAAAGGCTTTTGCCCGGTAAGACCCAACGTCTCGGGTACAAGGAGGCTGGAGTTTAGTGGAGAAGAACCTTTGATCGTGCCCATAAGACCGGGTACGTTTTCAGAAATAAATGAAAAAGAGATTTTTTCTCGAATATCTGAGCTTACTGAGATTAAAAATGATGGAAATGCTATAGATAAAGCGATACAGCTTGTTGAGACGATTTACGAAAAAAAACAAGACATCGATATATCAAAAGCTCGGATTTTAGTTGCGGGGGGTAGAGGAGTAGGAAGTCCGGAGGGCTTCAGTCAGCTGAAGGTTTTGGCAGACCTTCTGGGTGGAGAAGTTGCCGCAAGCAGAGCCTTGGTGGAATTGGGTTGGGCAAACCCCTCCATGCAGGTGGGACAGACAGGCAAGACCGTAGCTGCGGAGCTGTATATTGCCTGCGGTATTTCCGGGGCAATACAGCATGTGACGGGAATGAAGGATTCAAAGCTTATTATTGCCGTCAATAAGAATCCTGCCGCTCCTATATTCGAGGCGGCTGATCTTGGAATCGTAGGAAATCTTGAAAATATAATTCCCGCTGTCATAAAAGCACTGCGGGAAAAGAAAGGTGACACAAATGCAGTTTGAAAAAATCAGAAATTATGAAGAACTTTTATCACATGGAGACGCTGAGGCGAGAGAGATGGTGCTTAAAGTCACAGACCAGGTACTCAGCAGACTGGATATATATAAATATCTCAAAAACCTTATAAAGAAAGACGGAAATATTCTTACAATAGGTAAAAAAGTTGTAGATCTTGACCAATATGACAGGGTATATGCCTTTTCATCAGGAAAAGCAGGAAACCACATGGCGCGCGCCTTTGAGGAAATTTTAGGCGACAGGCTGACAGCCGGAGTAACCATTATCAAGATAAAAGAAGATATTGACGTGCAGTGCCTTAAGAAAACTGAAATTTTTGTCGGCGGACATCCTCTTCCAAACGAAGAAGGCGTTGAGGGCTGCAAACGTATGCTTGAGCTTGCAGACCAAATGAATGAAAAGGATTTACTGCTCCTGGGACTTACAGGAGGCTGCTCAGCATTGATGGGCTATCCTGTCGAGGGAGTTTCTCTCGACGACCTTAAAGAGGCCACCGACGTCATGCTCAAAAACAGCATGTGGGTAATGGACATTAACGACATAAGAGGACATCTCTCAAGAATGAGCAGAGGAAGACTCGGACAGAGAATTAAAGGCGCTAAGATTTTCTGTTTTGAAATCTGGGATGCCGTAGGTCTTGACGATATTACAAATTATACAGAGCCTGTTCCTATCATGGGAACTCCGGTCGGCTATGATACCATAACTTTTGATGATATAAGAGAAATAATCAAAAAATATAATATTGAAGATAAGCTGCCAAAGAGCGTAGCTAACTATCTGATGAATTCAGGTCCTGAGGAGGAAACTCCGCAGGAAATGACTAACGACGTGGATTATTACGTTACAAACACACTGCCTGATTCCTGCAAGCATGCCATGGACGCGGCGAAAGAAATGGGCGTTGAGGCTCACGTTCTGACTACGTATGCTTCCGGTGAAAGCAAGGATTTCGGTACTTTCATGGCTACGTTGGCAAAAGAGATACAGATGACAGGCAGACCTTTTAAAGCGCCTTGCCTTATCTTCTCAGCAGGAGAAACAACCACAGCTATCGGCGCACAGGATGAGATTACAGGTCACGGCGGACCTTCTCAGGAATTGGTGGCTTCTTTTGCAATAGCAGCTGACGAGATTGGTCTTGAAAACTGTTGCATGCTTTCCATGGATTCTGAGGGAACCGACGGAACATGCAAGAATGCCGGAGGAATTACCGACAGCAAATCGATGAAAGCAGCGCAGGAGGCGGGAATTGATCTCAGAAGGTATCTCGAAGGTCACGCCTGCTATGAAGCATTGACTGCCATTAAGGATGGATTGTTTACGGGAAATACAGGCACAAATCTGTGTGATTTCAACGTGCTTTACGTAGGTGAAAAAAACGGCAAATAATTTGATGATCATTGGGCTTTATATGCCTGTTTAGGAGGTTATTATGAAAGGTACAGAAATTAAAGATTTAAGGGCGAGAGCCATTATCGACTGCAAGGGCAAGCCGCTCCTTGAAGTCGACGTTATAACTGAAGACGGCGTAATGGGAAGAGGTGCTTCTCCTTCCGGAATTTCCGCTGGAGAGCATGAAGCCATGGTATTAAGAGACGGGGACAAGAACTGGTACGACGGCAACGGAGTATACAAGGCTGTTGAAATGGCTGAAAAGGTAATTCTGCCGGCGATAAAGGGACTTGATGTTCTGGATCAGAAAGCTGTAGACCAGGCTATGATTGATCTGGATGGAACGAATAATAAATCAAAACTTGGTGGAAACACCACTTATTCCACTTCAATGGCAGTAATGCGCGCCGCATGCAGCATTCTTCACGTGCCTCAGTATAAATATCTTGCAGAGGGCGAGATAAAGACTATTCCGCTCCCTACCTCCGATTTCTTTGCAGGGGGAAGCTATGAGCAGGATACTATGCCGGTTCAGGAATGTACGATAATTCCTTACAAGGCGGCCAGCATCGAGGAGGCTACGGCTATTCTTTGCAAGGTATACAAGCTGCTGCCTGATGTAATAAGAGAATTTCAGGGGGGAAGAAGACCTGAAATAGGAGCAATGTCTGAGTTTATGGCACCTTCAACCGAGTTTATGGACTGCCTTGATATTTTATGGGAAACTTGTAAGAGAGCAGGATGCGAGGATAAGATAGGCTTCCATATGGACTGCGCTTTCAGTGAAATTTATAATGCTGACAGAAAAACCTACAATTACTGCGGCAGGGAGATAGATACCGACGAAGTTATAGGTATACTTAAAGAGGCGACAGAAAAGTACAACTTCCTTTATCTTGAAGATCCTCTGGACGAAAATGACTGGGAAGGCTGGGCAAAGGCGTCAAGAATACTTACAAGAACCACCCTCTGTGGAGATGATTTGACTGTTACCAACATAGAGAAGCTTAAGAAGGCTGTAGATATGGGAGCCTGCGGTTCATTTATCTTCAAGCCTAATCAGGTGGGAACGGTTACAGAAGCCATGGCAGCTCAGAAATATGCCATCGAGCACGGAATGTTCTCGGTGCCATCCATAAGAGCCGGCGGCGTCAGCGACGACCCTGTGGCTGATATGGGAACGGCCGGAGGAGCTGCGGCTGTTAAGCTGGGACCTCCTAAATTCGGTCACGCTATTCATATAGTAAACTCGCTGCTCAGAGCAGAAAGCGAGATTGAAGGTTCAAAACCGTTTGATTTTACCCCTTTCATCAAGTGGGACAAATAGTGTATAATAGGAATTAACCTATTAGAGAGGTCTCTTTAGGCCTCTCTTTTGTTTGCAATATATATAGGTGTTTAGGAAATTTGAATTTCAGAAGCAGAGGTAATTTATATATAGCTAAGATGATGAAGACGACGGGCGAAAGGCCTGCGGAAAAGATCGCCGGAGGAAGAAAAGAATACAGACAGGGAATGACGTCTGCGCTGATGTGCAGCTTTTTTTGGGGAATTCTGCCTATATACTGGCAGTTGCTTCGCCCTATAGATTCATCTGTAATAATATTTTACAGGATAGTTTTGGTGGCGGCAGTAAGCTTGACTGGAGCTCTCTTATTTCACAGTAGAGAGGAAATATCAGCTCCGCTTAAAGATAAGAAGCTTGTGGCTAAATATGCTCTTGCCGGACTTTTGATAACAGTCAACTGGTCCATATACATATGGGCGGTCAACGCTGATTTTGTAATACAGACTTCCATAGGATATTACATAGAGCCTCTGGTGGTATGTGTATTCGGAATAGTTTTATTTAAGGAAAAACTAAGTAAGTATAAGATGATTGCTCTTGTCTTTGCTGCGGCGGGAGTAGCGGCTGTCATTGCATATTTCAGAGAAATTCCTTTAATAGCCTTAGGCCTGGCTTTGACTTTCGCCGTATATGCGGCGGCAAAGAAGAACTTTTCTCTTCCGCCTATCATATCCTTGTTTTATGAAACGGTGTTCCTTGTGCCGATAGCTCTTGGCGTAATCATATATCTTGAAGTTTCCGGCAAGGGAGCTTTAAGTGTAGGCGATCCTTTTAAATTTGCCCTGCTGATGTTGTGCGGATTATTTACGGCTTTACCGCTTGGACTTTTTGCCAACGCAGCGAGAAAGCTAAACCTCTTCGTCGTCGGGCTTACTGAATACATTTCGCCTACGCTGTCGCTGTTTATCGGGATATTTTTGTTTAAAGAGCCCTTTGAAAGCATACAGCTGGTTGCTTTTGCCATAATATGGGTCGGTCTGATTTTCTTCAGCTACGGGGAATACAGAGAAAGCCGGGAACGCCATAGCACAGACTGCTGCGGAGGAGAGGAGAAGTTGTCGGATGAAAGAAAATAAAAAACTTAATGCGTTAAACGTAGCCGGATTATATGTGGGAGCTATCATAGGTGCAGGCTTTGCCTCAGGCAGAGAAATATGGCAGTTTTTCGGACTGTTTGGAGAGAAGGGGATTTACGGAGTGGTGATATTTGCGTTGCTATTCTTTGCCATAGGTCACTTTATAAGATATATCGCATTGAAGCTGGATACTGACGACATGGGAGCGATAATAGTCCCGGGAGGAAACAAGAAGCTGGAAAAGATAGTTGGATGCTTCATGGCGATTATTCTGGCAAATGTGCTGGTTATAATGACCGCTGCGGGAAGCTCTCTTCTCAATCAGCAGATCGGACTTCCGTATTGGAGCGGAGGAATAATAATAACGGTAATGGTTGTGGCGACTGTACTTGGAGATTTTGAAAGGCTTTCCAGGATATTCAAGTGGATAATGCCGGTGCTGTGCGCCGCTATAGTTATAACCTGCGGTATCGTTATCTTAGTATATCCCGATTCAAAAGATATGCAAAATGTATATATAGAGCCTTCTCCTACTGCGCCCAACTGGATTTCTTCAGCATTTTCATATACTGCTTATAACGTACTTGCTCTGATTTCAATAGTAGCTGCCGCTTCGCTCAATTCGAAAAGCAAGGCGGCGTCAGGCACGGGAGTGAGCGCAGGAGGTATCTTCTTAGGAGCGCTGGCTATGATGGTACTGTTTACCGTGCAGCGGGACATGATTTTTTCCAGAGATACCGATATGCCTGTCTTGGGATATGCCAACAGAGTCTCCGACGTTTTGGGCTGGGCATATACCTTTATAATGTTTTTTACGGTTTACTCCGCTGCCGCAGGTAATTTTTACGGGTTCTCGACGAGAATCAAGGAGGGACATGGCAAAAAAAGGATAGTGATAGGAGCTGCGGCAGTCGCATATCTGGTGGGACTTATAGGATTTAAAAATATAGTAAAGTACGTTTCTCCTATAATGGGATATATCGGAATAGTGATAATATTGATGCTTTCATGCAACTTTATATCGGTTTGGAATAGGGAGAGAAAGATGAAAAACAGTAGTAAAGCAGCTTGCAATGCTCATAAAAAGACTTTACCTGAGCCTCTTGTTGACGTCACAGGGGGGCCCGGCGGAATGTCCGTATTGATAAGGGGTAATAAGACAGTTCTCCATGACTGCGGTATGGCATGTTTTCATCATCAGCTCATAGAAAACATAGAGAAAGAGCTGAAAGGCAGGGATTTAGACTATATAATTCTTTCCCATTCTCATTACGATCATATGGGAGCCTTACCATATCTTCTGAAGAGATGGCCAAAAGTAAAGGTGTGCGCAGGAGAGAAAACTCAGAGCGTGTTCGAGCGAAAAGGCGCTATAGCTATGATAGAGGAAATGGGAAAAAACGCTGCGGAATTTTACGGAAAAGATGCGAAAGACGTAACGGCGAAAGGCCTGAGAGTAGACGTAGTCTTGAAAGACGGAGATATTTTGGATTTGGGATATGAAAAAATACTCTGCTTTGAGACTAAAGGTCATACCGATTGCAGTATGTCATTTTTCCTCAAACCTTACGGCATAATATTTGCCAGCGAATCCACAGGCGTACTTGAGAAGGAAGGAATAATTCATACCTCTGTCCTTAAGAGTTATGACGAAAGTCTGGAATCCGCGCGCCTGCTTAAGCTTTTGCCATGTAGCCATATAATAATTCCTCATTACGGAGCTTTGGATGAGAAGCTTAAAGACAAGTATTTCGATATGTATATAGAAGCGGCGGAAAAAGAAAGAAAGCTGCTGCAGCTCTGGATAAGTCGGGGGCTTTCTTCTGAAGAAGTTTTCAATAAACATAAGGAAATCTACTGGAGCGAAAAAAGAGCGTTGGAACAGCCTTTCAGAGCTTACAAGATGAATACTGAAATCACGATAAGGATGCTCATGAAAGAAATGAAAGAAGAAAAAGAGGGAAGCAAAAAAGAACAATAAAAAAGTAACTTCAAGGCGAAGAACAACTGTAATGAATCCGTCCGTTATATTTTTAAAGAAGCGTTGCTGCTCAAATATCGTCGTCACCTATAGAAAATATATTTGTGCAGCATAATTTTTATTGAAAATAACCATTTAACATTAAGATTTGCTTTTATTATAATATATAAGCGGTGTTAAACCGGAAATACATTTTAGAAAAGGACGGAATATAATTATGAAGAAAAAAATCGCAGCTGCCATGTTGGCTGTAATGATGGTTGGATGCTTAATTTTAAGCGGATGCAGCGGTGACAAAGACGATAAAAAAGACGGTGCAACGGGAGAATCTGTTTCTGTTAAGATTTCAGCAATAAATGCCGTATCATGGGCGCCTTTGTTTATAGCTGAATCAGAGGGCTTTTTTGAGGAAGAGGGATTGGACGTTGAATTTACAACTCCGGGAGGCCCTAAGGGCTTTCAGGCCATGCATGCAGGAGACTGCGATTTTGCCATGCTTTCTCAGGAGCCGCTTCTCATAGCCCAAGAGCAGGGAATGGAGTCGACTATAATAGCGAC
>PPYF01670621.1_pt1 | contig 27833 bp, 28 predicted proteins | sample 1559871 | NCBI WGS metagenome assembly PPYF01 (sample SAMN08240021, study PRJNA423297) | Human gut metagenome, whole genome shotgun sequencing project.
CCTGCACGCTCTTCCAGAAGATGGCCAGGTGGTCGGAATAGACGCTGATGCGCACGATGGCCGCGTCCTCGGCCTTCGCCCGCCCGGCGAGATACCAGTTCACGGCCGTCGTCTTGCCATAGCCCATGGGGGCGACCACGGTTGTCAGCGCGCAGCGGGAGATGGGGCGCAGCCGCTCCTGCAGGCGCTCGGAGATATAGATCGTGTTCAGGGTCCACTTCGGCCTTGGCATAGCAGAACTCTCCCTTCCGGGGTGATAGATACTTTCATTGTACCATGCCCGGCGCGCACATGACAAGCGCGGCAGTCCGAATAGACTGCCGCGCTCGCGCGTTTTGGGTCAAGAGTGGTGGAAGATAGAAAGCTCAGGTTGCGGCAGCGCTCGCCTCCGGTCTGCGTGCGCCGCTACAGCGCCGGGATGCGCAGCAGCTCGTTGTCATCGACCGGCTTGATGAGACAGTCGTGCGCGGCCTGACCGGTTTTCACGGCCGTGGTCTGGTAGCCGTTTTTGACCAGCAGGTGAAACAGCCGCCCGGCCGGCGCGCCGTCGGCCTCCGCCAGCAGGATCTTCATGGCGTTTCCGCCCTTGCTTCCGACGTGAAGGAATTCCACAGGTGCTCAAAGACGGTGGTCATCTCCGCTGTCAGCGCGTCCGGGTCGAGGTTCGGCTCGGTCAGGTAGCGCTTGAGGTTCTGAATGAGCCCGCCGACGGTGAACGTCGCCAGTGTGTCGGCCAGCGCGGGGCTGTCCGTCACGGCGCCGCAGTAGGCGCGCACGCGCCGGCTGGAGCTGGCGAAAACATGCTCGCTGATGATCTCAAAGATGATCGGCAGCGACTTGCTGCGCAGGCCCATGCGGATGAGCGCCGGGTGCTCGTCTATAAAGGCGATGAGCGCGCGCCACGAGCGCTGAAAATGCTCGACCGGCGAATCGGTCGCGGCGTCGGCCTCGCTCTCGATCTGCCACTGGATCTCGTTGAGGTAAAAGCGCAGGAAGTCGTACTTATCTTCAAAATGCGAGTAGAACGTCGGGCGGCGGATGAGTGCCCGGGCGCACAGCTCGTTGACGGTGATGTCGTCGAACGTCTCCTCGGCCATCAGCGCCTCAAACGCCGCCATGAGCGTGCTGTAGGTTTTCTGCACGCGCAGATCTTTCTTTTTTTCCATGATTCTGCACTCCTTTACGCCCATCGTATCATATCGAACAAACGACACGAGCGGAACAAGCGATAAATATCTTACACTTTCATGATAACTGACATTTGTAATTTATCATTTTTCAGCTTATCTTTCTGTTATCCAAAAGTCAACCCCCGCGTTTTTGCCGGGGTAAGGAGTGGTGATCCCATTATGAACAAGAAACCGTCCCCGCTGCACCGTGCATCGGAATGGATCGTCGACCATTACCGGCTGTTTTTCATTGTGTTTGCCGTGCTGCTGGTCTTTTCCGCGGTCGCGTCGGGCTGGGTGAAGGTCGAAAACGACGTCGCGGCTTATCTGCCGGCCGATTCCGAGACGCGGCAGGGGCTGGACATCATGGAGCAGGAGTTCCAGACCTACGGGTCGGCGAAGATCCTCCTGCGCGGCACGGACGCGGATACCGCCGCGGCCACGGCGGAGCAGATCCGCGCGGTCGACGGGGTGGACAGCTGCACGTATACGATGAACGACGCGGGCAGCGCTCTGCTGTCCGTCAGCCTGTCGGACCTCGAGGGCTCGGACGCGTGCGCGCAGACCGTGCAGGCCCTGCGCGACCTGCTCGACGGCAGCGGCGCGTACATTTATTCCGCCGAGGGCTACAGCATCTCCGACCAGATCAACGGCGAGGTGCGCGGCCTGCTCGTCATCGTGGCGATCATTCTCGTCACGGTGCTCACGTTCACGTCCTCGACGTATGCCGAGGTGCCCATCCTGCTGATCACGTTCCTCGCGGCGGCGCTCATCAACAAGGGCACGAACTTCGTCTTCGGCACGATCTCGTTCGTGTCCAACGCCGTGGCCATCCTGCTGCAGCTGGCCATGTCGGTGGACTACGCCATCATCTTCTGCAACCGCTACAAGCAGGCGCACGAGACCCTGCCGGTGCGCGAGGCGGTCATCGAGTCGCTGGCCAAATCCATCACCGTCATCAGCTCCTCGAGCCTGACGACCGTGGCGGGCCTTGTAGCCATGACGTTTATGAAGTTCGGCCTCGGGCGCGACCTCGGCATCGTGCTCATCAAGGCGATCTTTATCAGCCTCCTGACGGTGTTTCTGCTCATGCCGGGGCTGCTGCTCAAGCTCGGCCCGGCCATGGACAAGACGAAGCACCGCAATTTCGTGCCGAAGATCTCGGGCGTCGGCCGCCTCGCGTGGCGGACGCGCCGCGTGGTGCCGCTCGTGTTCGCGGCCGTGCTGGTCGTGGCGTGCATCGGCACCAACCGCGTCAGCTACGTCTACATCGAAGCGCCGCTCAAAACGCACAACGCGGACGCCAACCGCACCGCGTCGCAGGCAATCACGGATGATTTCGGCGACGAGACGGTGCTGGCCGTCGTCGTCCCGGCCGGGGATTATGACCAGGAGGCCGCGCTGCTCGACGCCCTCTCGGCCGTGCCGGAGGTCAAGAGCGCCGTCGGTATCGCGGGCACGGAGGCGGCCGGCGGCTACCGGCTGGCGGACGCGGTCGATTACCGGACGTTCGCGCAGCTCAGCGGCGTGGACAGCACGAGCGCGCAGGCACTCTTCGCGCTCTACGCGGCCGAAAACGGCGCTGCGCAGACGGCTGCGCAGGATCTGCGCGGCTATCAGGTGCCGCTGCTGAAGCTGTTTGAGTTTCTGAATGATAAGATCGCCGACGGCACCGTCACGCTCAGCGATGCGCAGGCGGCGCAGGTCACGGCGCTCAGCAGCCAGCTCGAGCGCGCCACCGCGCAGCTCGAGGGCACGTCGTACCATCGTCTCGTGCTCACGCTTGCCGCGGCCTCGGACGGGGACGAGACGTTTGCCCTGCTCGACCGCATCCACGCCGTCGTGCACCAGTACTACCCCACCGACAGCTATCTCGTCGGCGACGCCATGTCCGCCTACGGGTCCGAGCAAACGTTCACGCAGGACAACGTCATGGTCAGCGCCATGTCCATCCTCATGGTCATGCTCGTGCTGCTGTTCGCGTTCCGCTCGCTCGGCATGCCCATTTTGCTCACGCTTGTCATTCAGGGCAGTATCTGGATCAACTTCGGCATCACGGTGCTCACGGGCGAGTACGTGCTCTTCATGGTCTATCTCGTGGCCAGCGCCATCCAGATGGGCTGCAACGTGGACTATGCCATCGTCGTTGCCTCGCACTATACCGAGGCGCGCGCCGAGCAGGGCCCGCGCGAGGCCATGATCACGGCGCTGAACCTCGCCTTCCCGACCATCATCACCTCCGGTACGATGCTCATCTCCGCCGGCCTGCTTATCGGTGCGCGCGTCTCGTCCGGTGCGGTGGCCGGCATGGGCCGGTTCGTCGGCATCGGGTCGCTCATCACGGTGTTTCTCGTGCTGTTCGTGCTGCCGCAGCTTCTGCTGCTGGGCGACACCTTCGTGCGCCGGACCGCGCTGCCCGCGCAGCGCCGTCTGCCGCTGACGTCGGCGAGCCGCGCGGCCCGCTGGGTGCTGCTCGCGGCGGCCGTGTTCGTCATGGCCGTGTCGCCGTGGAGCGTTGTGCGCACGCAGCAGGAGCGGGCCGACCGCGTGGATGCCGATACGCAGCTATGCGACAACGCCCGCTCGCTCGGCGAGCTGGCGGCGTCGCTCGGCGCGCAGCAGGAGACGTATGACGCGCTCAAGCTCTCGTTTGCCACGGGCGTCGTGACGGATAGCGTCGGCCAGAGCCGGCTTCAGAGCGGGCAGGCGGAGTATGACGCCGGCAGCGAGAAGCTCGCCGCGGCCCGGGCACAGTATGCCGCCGGGCAGGCGCAGCTCGAGCAGGGCAAGGCGGACTACGCCGCCGGACAGGAGCAGCTTGCCGCGGCGAAGGAGGAATATGCCGCCGGGCAGGAGAAGCTCGCCAGGATCCAGCCGGTATACGACGCGGTGCACCCGGCCTACCAGCGCTATCTCGACCGGCAGGCGGAGTATGACGCGGCGGTCGCAAGCGGCGACCTTGCCAAAGCCGCGCTGCTCTGGCCGGGCGTGACGGCGCAAAAGCAGCTCTATGAGACGCAGCTGGTCGGCACCGGGTACTCCATTGAGTCGCTCGTGCAGGCGTATGAGGCCGGGCAGGCGCAGCTGGCCGACGGTGCGGCGCAGATCGCCGCGGCGGAGCAGCAGCTGCAGGATGCCCAGGCGCAGCTCGTCGCCGGGCAGCAGGCGCTCGACGCTGCGGCGGCCGAGATCGCGGCCGGGCAGAGCAAGCTCGACACGGCGGCGGGCACTCTGGCCTCCGGCCGTCAGACACTGGCGGCGAACCGGCAGCAGCTGGCGCAGGACCTCGCGGCGCTCGCCCCGTATGAGGACGAAACCGAGCGGCTGGAGCAGGGCATCGCCGTGCTTATGCAGGACGAGGCGCTGCGCACACGCGCCGGTTCGTCCGCGAGTTATGGCGACATCTGCGCGCTCGCGCAGGACCTCTACACGGCGGATATGGACACCGCGCGCACGGAAGTGGCGGTCTGGACGGGCATCTGCATTGCGCTGTTCGCAGCCGGTGCGCTCGCGCTCGCGGGCGTGTGCCTCGGCCACAGGAGAGGAAAGGCCGTGGCGTGGTGTACGGCGCTGGCGGCGATCCTGTCCGTCGGCTGCCTGATCGCCATACTGGCCGCCGGTCACGGCGCGCTGCGCACGCTGTGCCTGTGCGCGGCGGTGGCGCTGCTCGCGCTGGCGTTCGTGGCCGCCGGGCTCACGCTCCGGCAGTGTGCAGAGCGCACGCAGTAAGGGCGTAAGGGAAAGAAAGGATCGGGGTGCAGGCAGCTGCCTGCACCCCGAGTTTCCTTTTGCGCTGCGGTGTGCTATAATGGGCCATCCCGGTCGAAAGGAATTGCGATCCCAATGGTCAAAGTGCTCTTTATCTGCCACGGCAGGAGTTCCCTGCCCAGAGCAGATTGAAATAGATTGCGATTAATCGCGGCAAACTGCGGCAACGACTGGAGCGGGCGACTACCGTTCTACTACCGTCCACAAAACTGAAAACCATATATGTAAATAAAAATCGGCGGTGCCGGAGCGTTCAGCTCTGACACCGCCTTTTCTGTTTGTTAGCCCTGCTTGTCCTTGGATACTTCTTTGGGCTCCTTTTCGGGATCGTCCGTCTCAGCGGCAGGCGCAAGCGTGAAGGATTCCTTCCTCACGTCAACCTTGTACCGGTTCTTCGTCACACGGTCGATGCCGAACACAAGCACGATCCCACCGATGACAGCGTAGAGGCCGCCGTTCTCAGAATTCATCATCTTTTCAATTACTCCTAACTTTTGCATTACATTGTCTCCTCGCGATAGCTTCTTCCGATTTCCTTGGCTCGGGCAATCAGCTGGTAGACCCTCGGTGCGGACACGCCAAGCTCGTTAGCGATCTCCTGTACCGTTTCCCCACAAAGCTCCTTCGCCTCAAACGCCAGTGCAATTCTGGGGTCTTCGGCGTCCATCCTGGCACGGATCTCTTCATACTCGATTTTTTTCAAGACTTGGCGCTCAACGGATTCTGCAGGGGCAGGTTCGTAGCCGTCTTCGAGTAAACCGTCCAGCGAGATCACTGGCGCCAGCTTGTCCTCCGGCTTCCGACCATGCGGGCATCTGGCGCAGGAGTTGGTAGTGGGACACTTGATGAAGGGCTTCTTCCGGCCGGGCACCATACAACGCATGCTTGCGAAGCCTCTTGAATGCTCCGTGTCGATGTACGCCCACTGCGCTTCTGCAAGCTCCCGGTTCTCCGTCTTGTAGAAGTAGACTCTCTCCCGCTGGCTGCCGTTGAAGGGCAAAAAGCGGCAGTCGGCCCAACTGATTCCAAAATTGTCAAGGTCCGCTTTGTCGTTAATCGGGATCGGGCAGTCATAAAGGATCTCGCCGCGCTCTCCGATCGATGTACCATGCTTGAATTCGGCCTCAAGCGTAGCCTTTACGTTGTTTGCCATTCAGATTGGCTCCTTTCCGTAGTGCGGAAACGGAGACAACCTATATGGCTCGCCAGTAATCTCATCCGGTCACCTCTACGGGGCATGTCCCCGTTTCCTGAAGGTGACCAGCGGTTCGCTCGCTGGCTCCTGGTTGATATCGGACACCTTCGCTGCGGCTACGAAACCATCCTCCGTGGCCATCGGAGGAAGCCGCAGTTCCGGCAGGCGGTTGTTAGGTCATGCCCAGGACCGTGATTGTGCGGGTTGAGAAAATAAATTATGCGAAAGCGTAATTTTTTCTTCAAAAGCGTAGAAAATTGCTCGATGGCATGCTATACTGTCTTCAGGCTCGCTACGCTGTGTTTTTCTTTCAATCCGCAGCTTTATAATAGAAAATTTTCGACGAAAAGTATTTGCCGCCGTTTTGCCACTGTTTTGCCAGTGTTTTTCCGGTGCATTTGAAGGGAGCATGGATTGATGAATGAACTTAATATTTCGTCTTACATCCAAATCCTGCAATCGGGACTCATGACAAATGATAAGCAGGAGTCTGCCGGGGTTTTTCTGTTAAGCGCCATCAACGATCAGGATTACGTTGGAGAGCACGGTTATAGGACAGACAACTTGAGCTCAAAAAAGATTAGCCGGTTGGTTAGTAGGCTTGATCCTGTTCCAGATGCGCTAAAGCAAGCGTCCGTGATACAGTGTGTCATTGATGATGTGATTCAGTATTTTCAAGATAAGGTGACGAAGGATCTGAACCCCCATCTCAAGGACGATGTAATTGACAAACTCGTTAAACTTATAAATGCTGACACGACCATTCCGGACAGCAAAAAAACGAGCCTCATCGCGCTCAAAACTGAAGGCGACGAAGCTCGATTTCTTGCTGAAGTGTTCCTGTACGCGCTGAACAAACCAAACAAACGTGCAGTGAACAAATCCACTAAAACGACGAGTGAAAATATAGTCGAGTATGAGGATGCTCCACTTCTAGCGGAAGCAAATTATGAGTGTCCTCTCTGCCATAAAAAACTGATTGAAACGATAAAAGGGCAGCCTATAAAGAATTACTGTATTACGCGTATTTTTCCAGATGGTATTGGGAAAGAAACTGCTGCAGAGTTTAACGCCACATTTGAAGCACCGAGCAGACTTGATGCCCCTGAAAACTTGATCGCACTGGATAAGGAATGCTCAGCACATTATCTTCTTTGCCCAAGTGTTGAAGAATATAAAAAGCTCCGTGAGGTCAAGGAAATACTCTCACGGAACTATGTAGCAAAAGCCGCAATAAACACTATTCAGCTTGAAGAGGATATTCGTACTGTGCTGGATGCGCTTAGCAGAATTAGTAGTGATTCAGATCTAATCCAGCTTAATTATGAAGCACTACGTATCGATGAGAAGATATTGCCAGAGAACTATATCCTGAAGATCGAAACCCAGATGCAGGTGATTACGTACTACCGATATATTGAAAAGGTCTTTTCAGAATCCGAGGTAAACTTCGATATTATAGCAACAGAAGTTAAGCTCAGCTCACAAAAGCTGGAAAATACAGGTATGACTCAGGCAGAGGTTGTTGCAGAGTTGTCAGAATGGATAAGGCAAAAGTCCGGTTTGGGCCCTGAGGGACAGTTAGCTTGCAATATAGTTGTTTCGTTTTTTATTCAGAATTGTGAGGTGTTTTATAAATGAAAGTCCCGAGCAAGGTAACACCTTATAGGGAAAGCATCATTGCCAAATTCCCAAGTGTGCTTTCACAACTGGAAAAGAAAGATATGACACCCAATGAATTATATGCCAAGATGATAAAAAGTAAAATTAAAGACATCCGAGAATTTGTTGAGGTGCTGGATTGCTTATATGCCATGAACAAGATAGAAATCCGGGGGGAGGTGCTCCATTATGTTGGTTGAGATCCAATGTGACAAATTCAAAAAGAACGGTCAGGTCCGGGAGCCCATCCGGTTTCACGCTGGACTGAATGTTGTACTGGGTGATGACAATGGCTCCAACTCAATCGGTAAGTCGACTTTTTTAATGATCCTTGATTTTGTGTTCGGCGGCAAGGATTATGTAAAAAAATGCACTGATGTTCAAAGAAGTGTCCTGGATCACACTATTAACTTCACGTTTGAATTTGACGGGAAAAAGTATCATTTTGCAAGAAATACCATTGACTATAATAAAGTAGTCAGGTGTGACTCAAGTTACCATCCGCTGGAAGACGTAGAGCCCCTGTCTCTTAAAGAATATGGTGATTTTTTATGCAGCAAGTACAGATTAACTGCAAAGAATATCACATGGAGGAGTGCGGTATCCAGATTTATCAGAGTTTATAAACGTGATACGCTGGATGAAGAGCGCCCCCTCCTCTCATCAAAGAGTGAATCGGCTGAGGATACTATCAAGAACTATATGAGACTTTTTGATAGGTACACTTCAGTGGCGGCGCAAATCAAACAGGCGGCAGAAGCCGAAGATGAGAAAGAGGCTTTTCGTAAGACCACGTTGCAATATAACCATGTTCGAGCTGCAAAGAACGATAAAGAACGAACGGAGAACGAGGCGCGCATTATTGATCTGGAACAGCAAGAGCAAGAACTGGCAGAGAACAGCAGCCAGGGTCTTCTCGACCTTGACAGCATTACCGCGCAGAAAGTAGCGGATTTGACTGAGCAGCTTAGACATAGGAATCGCTCCTTTCTAGTATATACATGCTTAAAAGCAGTGAAAAAGGGACAAGTCCTCTCATGTTTTGGCGTCAAACTACAAATCACTCCACTACTGTTCTATGGAGATACTAAATGACGGAAGAAAGAATTAGAACTACTTGAAAATAGGGGGTGCTTATGGCTCTTTTTCGCGTATATGTGGATGGCGCTCTTTTCTATCATCCGCGCATGTCGAAGTTGGCAATCACGCAGGCGCAGATCCAGGAGGATGCGGAGAACATCGACTGCTTTGTGCTGTCAGCGCCATTCAATCACCCTTATCTCGATGCAATCAAGCCGATTGCCTCCACCATCGTATGTAAGAAGGGCAATGAAGTGGTATTCGAAGGCCGGGCATTAGATGATGGCAGTGACTTCTACAACACGCATACCTGGAACTGCGAATCCTGCCTCGCCTATCTGAAGGACACAGTGCAGGAACCGTATTCTTTCTCCGGTACGATCAGAGGATTTCTGGAAAAGCTGCTCTCCGTGCATAACGCTGCCGTGGAGGAGAAGAAGCGCTTCATCCTCGGCAATGTCACCGTCACGGACAGTAACGACTACATTTCCTACAGCAATTCAGAATACTCGGTCACGCTGGATGCCATCAGCGACAAGCTCATTAAGACCCATGGCGGGTATCTCCGCGTCCGCTACGAGGGGAACGCAAAGTACCTGGATTACCTTGCAGATTTCAATACCACCTCCGTGCAGACCGTTGAATACGGCAAGAACCTGCTCGACGTCAAGATATCCCGGGACCACACCGAACGCATCACCGCACTCATCCCGCTCGGAGCAGAGATCAAGGAAACAGACGCAGAGGGGCAGGAGATCGGAACAGGTGAACGAGTTGACATAACAACAGTCAACGATGGGTTGAACTATATCTATGACGCGGACGCTGTTGCGGAGATCGGCTGGGTCTGGGCAACGGAGATCTGGGAAGATGTGACACTCCCCGGAAACCTCCTGCGCAAAGCCCGCACCAGACTGATGGATCTCTGTCGTGGAATCACCAGCATGGAACTGACGATTGTCGACGAATCCGACACCGGAGCAGACATTGGGGATATCCATGCAGGATATTATGTTAACTGCTTGTCGACACCGCACGGCATCAATGGAACATACCTCTGTATCGCTCGGACGCGGGATTATCTGAATCCTGCCGGGAACACGATCACCATCGGCGCGGCGGGCGTCACGCTGACCGGCCTGTCCGCGAAACAGAATGGAACCATCTCTGCCCTTGAGGATGATATCTTCGGGCAGACGACAAAAATAGATTTGATCTCCGGAAAAGTCGACAGCCTGACCGCATCCATGATGTACCGTGTGGAGCTGCATACGGTCGGCGTCAGCATTTTTCGGGACAAGGGACAGCAAAGCATCCTGCAGTGCAAGGTCTTCTCATGGGATGAGGAGATCACAGCAACGCTGGATGCTTCCGCTTTTAACTGGCATCGGCAGTCCTATGACGATGCTGCAGACGCGGAATGGGATGCCGCCCACAGAGGCATGAAAGAAATCACGGTCACAACGGAAGACGTCACAGACAATGCGTCGTTCTATTGTGAAGTCGCCATTTAGGAGGAGCCTATGCCCACAGTATTAACATCAAGCCAGCAGACGTTTGTCGATATCACCGACCAGCGCAAACTCTCGGCTTATATCACGTCCAACCTTCCGAAAACCCAGAGCGAGGACCCGAACGTCCTGCCGCACACTTATGCGCCGAGTTGGGCGACGACCAGCCTCACACTGACGCCGGTCGTGTTTCTGGATCAGACGAGCATTGCGCTCGGCTCGACCGGCCTCACCATCCTGTGGAAGCGGAAGGACGGCACTAGTGCGGAAACTTCTCTCACCGCGGGAGAGTCCGCAGCGGACGGCATCCTGACGGTTAGTCAGGACAAGCTCGCGGCTTCGGATTCCGGTATGATCACCTACATCTGCTATATCAGCTACTATGACTCCGAGACGAAGAACACGGTCAACATCTCCTCGGACATCACCTTCACGCTGGTGAAGAACGCTGAGAATGCGAAGCTGGCGTATGTGACCGCGGACACTTATGTATTCAAGTACGATACTTCCGGCGCTCTGGTCGGCGCGACCCAGGCTACCCTTACCGGGCAGGTGCAGGGGGTGACGATCAGCAAGTGGCAGTATAAAAACAGTTCCGGCAACTGGGCGGATTATCCTACGACCTCGGACAACGCCAGCATCACCGGCGGCACGCTTGTGGTGAAGCCGTCGCACTCTGTGTTCGTGAACAACGTAGCGCAGATCAAACTCGTGACAAGCGCGTCGGATGTCTACGATACGGTCACAATCACGAAGATCTACGACGGCACCAAAGGCGACCCCGGCACGCCCGGTTCTGCCGGCGCAGGCGCGATCTCGGTCATCCTCTCCAATGAGGCGCAGGCAATTCCGTGCACTTCCGCAGGTGCAGTGACGGCTGTGACCAATGTCACGATCCCGTTCACTGCGTATGAGGGCATTACACAGGTCGCAGCAACCTGCACTGTTGGGACGCTCCCGTCCGGCGTGACGGTTAAGACCAACACGGCGTCGACCGCTTCAGCAGCCGGATCTGTGGTGCTGACCTTCGCAAAGAACGCGACCATGGGCGGTGCGTCCGTCCTGACCGGCACGATTCCGCTCACGTTCTCCGTCTCCGGCCAGAGCGTGGTCAAGAACTTCGCGTGGACCAAGGCGAACGCCGGAGCAAGCGGTGCCGCCGCGGTCGTGTTCTCTGTTTACGCTCCGAACGGCACGATTGTGCAGAACCAGTCCGGCAGCCTGACGCTGGCAACCTCCGCCTATGAAGGCGCGACATCGATTACGACCGGTACCTACCAGTGGGCCAAGTACACGGGCGGCACGTGGTCGAACATCACCGGCGCCACCAGTTCCGAACTGACGGTCAGCGGTTCGGACATCATTAACATCCAGTCCTACCGCTGCACCATGACGTACAACAGCAAAAGCTATGTGGATGTCATCACGGTGGAGGACAAATCCGACCCGTATGTCTCTGAGATGCTCTCCATCGGCGGTTTCACCGTGAAGAACAATCTCGGCGGTCTTGTGCCGTATGTCATCGTCCGCACCAACCAGCGCGAGGTCGACCCGCTGCTCGGAAGCATCTCCGAGACCGCACCGTCTTCGCCCGCTGCCGGCGACTACTGGTATCAGGTGGATCATACGGCGCATACGGTCACGCTGAAGAAATACAGCGGTTCCGCTTGGGCGAACGCGACCCAGACGCAGGAGCTGACCTATACCTGGTACGCACAGGACAAGGACGGCAACCCTGTCACGTTCAACAAGACCGGGAAGGTCATCTACCTTTCCGCCGCGGATATCGACAGCATCCTCACGCTGCAGTGCGATGTTTCGAACTAAGGCGGTGGGATCATGATTCTGACAGTTTGCCAGAACACCTTCCAGAATGTCACTGCCTATGAGGAAGCTGTCGATGATGTTGAGGCGCTCAAGGTCCAAGTCCGGGAATGTTACTCGGAGCTCACCAGAACCTCGGAGCAGATTACCAGTACGGTTCGAGAGACCTATGTTGCGAAAACGGATCTGGAGACCTTTCAGCAGGACTTCCAGACGAGCATCACAGAAACGGCCACGGAGATCCGGATGGACTTTTCTGCCCGCGCAGACACCATTTCCAATCAGGTTGCGACGAATCAGACGCTGCTGGAGGAGTATATCCGGTTTCGTGGCGCCCTGATCGAGCTTGGGAAAGTGGGCAACGCGTTCACTGCAGAGCTCTCCAACGACCAACTGGCGTTCAAAGAGAACGGCCAGACGATCGCATATATTTCAAACCAGTCTCTGGTCATCACCAACGCCGAGATCCGCTACAGGCTCTCACTCGGCACGGAGGACCGAGGCTGGTTTGACTTTATTCCGAGATCATCCGGAAATCTCTCCATTGTCTGGAGAAGTACATCATCATAAGGAGGGAAGCAAATGGCGTCCAGCGGTTCCTTTTCCGGGTCCATTGTCAGCGGACATTACCAGCTGCGGGTCGACTGGTCGCAGGCACAGAATGTGTCCGCCAACACCAGTACGATCACAGCGAAGATTTATCTGGTCAATGACTGGAGCCTGAACATCTACGGAAGAACAAGCTCCATCACGATCAATGGCACGAGCCAGAATTACAGCAGTGATTCCATCTCGACCACAGGCACACATCTGCTCGGTACGGTGACGCAGAGCGTAGCGCATAACAGCGATGGCTCCAAGTCCATTGCTATGAGCTGCGTTTTCAATATTCAGGCAACGATCTCCGGCACCTACTACAGCTCAATTTCGTGTTCTGCCAACGTTACCCTCGATACGATTCCCCGCGCTTCCTCGGTCAGCATGCCGGCCGCCACGATGGGGTCTGAAGTAACCATCTCCATTGATCCAGCTGTGGATATGTTTACGCACACGCTCACATATTCTTTCGGCAGTGCGTCCGGAACGATTACCACGAAGACCTCGCTGCTGGCAGTGAAGTGGACGCCGGCTCTGACACTGGCAAACCAGATCCCGAACGCCACCTCCGGCACAGGAACGCTGACGTGCTACACCTATAGCGGCAGCACGCTGATTGGAACGAAAAGCATCACCATCACGCTGAAAGTTCCAACCTCAGTCGTGCCGACGATCGGGAGCTTTTCCGCGACGCGCGTGGATGGCACTGTGCCGAGCAGTTGGGGCATCTACGTGCAGAACAAGTCCGCGGTCACGCTGACCATCTCAAACGCCGCAGGCTCATATGGCTCAACCATCAAGGCATACAGCATCACCGGCGGTAGTTACTCCGGCTCCAGCTCCACGCTTACTACAGGCGTGCTGGTTTCCTCCGGCACTTACACATTTACGGGGAAGGTGACGGACTCCCGCGGCCGGACGGCAACGAAAACTGTAAGCATCAGCGTTGTCGCGTACAGTCCTCCGTCCTTCACTGGGTACAGTTCTTATCGAAGTAATAGCAGCGGGACGGCGTCGGATACCGGAACTTATATTCGTGGTCTGGTCAATTACACCTATGCCTCCTGCAGCAGCAAAAACAGTGTTACCCGGGCGACCTATTACAAACGCAGCTCGGCAACGTCCTGGACCAATGCCAGCAAGAGCTTCTCCTCTGGAACGGCATTCACATTCGGCGGTGGCAACATCTCGACAGAGTACACCTATGATGTGAAATACACGCTGACCGACGCTTTTTCAACGATCAGCGTTACAGATACGGTTTCTACGGCGGCCGTCCTGATGGACTTCCTTTCCGGAGGGAGAGGCATAGCCATCGGCAAGGTCGCGGAAACGGAAAACTGCCTCGAGGTCAGCCAGGATTGGACGACGAAGCTCAACGGTCCAGTGTATCTCGGCACGGCAACGCTCGGTGCGCAGAACAAACCAATCTACCTCTCGAACGGCCTTCCGACCGCGAGCAGTGTGGATATCGGCAGTTCAACAAAGCCCATCTATATGTATCAGGGCGCCCTTACCGCATCTACGTCAACGGTTGGCGGGGCGGGCACCCCGGTCTATCTGAAGGCAGGTGTTTTGACCGCCTGCACGCCCTCGTCGATTGTCACTTCAGTCGTTGGCGACTACGTGACCTCAGTTGGCACCTCCGGTATCTGGACTTACCGGAAATGGAACAGCGGCGCTGCGGAGTGCTGGGGTGTGTACACGGCAAGCGGCGTAAACATTGCGAAGAACAACTACAGCGGATTCCGCTACAGTGACGGCATCAGCGTGAACCTTCCGTTCACGTTTGCCGCCGCTCCGGTCGCTGTGTACTCCGGGGGCTGCACCAGCTACCTCACGTTCGTGACGCCGATTGGCCAGCCGACTACGACACAGGCAAAGTTCTGGGTGGCGTGCCTCGACAGTTCCGCCACCAACTGCAGTATCGTCGTCAACATTCATGTAATGGGCAAATGGAAGTGAGGCGATGTATATGTGGCGCGGCACCACGCCAACACATGTGTTCTATATGCCGGAAGAGTTTTCAGACGCCGTTTTTACGGATATCTATCTGTCCTACGCCCAAAGGGGCAAGGTGATTCTGGAAAAGACACTGGCAGACATCACGGTCAGCGGTACGTCCCTGACCGTTTCTCTTTCTCAGGCGGATACGCTCCTGTTCCATGACGGTCCGGTTCAGATTCAGATGCGCGGGAAGCTGGCAGGCGGGAGAGCGCTGGCATCGAACATCATTCACACGAATGCCAGGGAGGTGCTGAAGGATGGAGAGATATAGCGTTGTGTATTTCACGCTCCGGTTTGAAGAGGAGAACGCGTTTGATCTCACGATGGATGAGAACATCATCCTCTCTTATTCCGGAGATCCCTATACAGGCGCTTACAACGTGAAGCCGGACTTCTACGGCACAACGCTGGAAACGGAAAGTAAGTTCATGACCGACGACGTCACGGTCGAGCCGATCGAGGTGGCGCGGGTCTCAAATACAAGCGGCGGTACCACCGTCTACATAGGAGGAATTTGAAATGGCAAATCAATATGTATCCAAAGTGGTGCTCTCCAGCGGAGAGACCCTGATCGACCTGACCAGCGATACGCTGGACGCGGCACACCTGCTGACCGGCTACACCGCCCATGACAAGAGCGGCGCCCCGATCACCGGCACCTGCGATTTCGACAGCAATACTGGGGATGACACCGCGACCGCTGCGGAGATCCTTGCGGGCAAGACTGCGCATGCACGCAGCACGAAGCTGACCGGCACCATGGCGAACAAGGGCTCGGTCACCGGCACGATCAGTTCCAAGTCTGGAACCTACACCATCCCGCAGGGCTACCATGATGGCGGAGGCAAGGTTTCGATCAGCACGGCCGAGCAGGCGAAGATCATCGCCGGAAACATCAAGAGCGGTGTGGAGATTCTCGGCGTGACCGGCACCTACAGCGGCGAAGTGATCACCGCCCAGTCCAAGAACGTGACGCCCAGTTTTACTGCGCAGACGGTCCAGCCGGATACCGGCTATGATTATCTGGCGGCAGTGACGGTGAACGCAATTCCCGTAGTTTACGCTGACAACGCTGCCGGCGGCCAGACCGTTACGATCGGGTGATGACATGGCGGTCAACAAAGTCGTATTAAGGGGAGGAACGATCCTGATCGACCTGTCCGGAGATTCGGTTGTGGCGGCCAAGCTGCTCAGCGGCACGACGGCACACTCGGCAGACGGACGGGTGATCACCGGCTCCCTGATCATCAAGACCGTCCACACCGGATCGGGCGATCCTTCGGACAGCCTGGGTGCGGACGGCGACCTGTATCTGGACATGGGGTGATGCCATGCCTGTAAGTGTCAAAAAAGAGCTTTCCTTCGATTACGGCAAAGCAAAAACATACTTCACTTGCACTTCCTGCTCAGCGGACGTCTGGTTGTTAGGCGTGGAGATGTGCGTTCGGCAGTACCTTCAGGGCAACAACGGATATGCGACATATAACGATACCGCTAAAGACGAACTGTTCCCGAACTCGACAGCGCATCCGTATATGGCAGATGTTTCATATTTTGCATCCGCACAGAATAGAACATCTGCCCTTTATATTGCTCTGGAGATTGATGGAACGGAAGTGCTAAAGGTCTTCTCAAAGACATCATCGCAGGGTTCTGGCACCGGCAGTCTGGCAGGCGCGACCGATTCTGCGATTCTCTCCGCAACAAAGAACTCTACGATCAGATACCATCTTTATGCGGACAGTAACTGGAACGCGAATGTGCTTTCATATCCGAGCGTCGCATTCTATTTCTGGCAATACAGCTTTGCAGCACAGAAAGCAGGAAATGCCGTTCGTTATGCGACCGTCTCTTCGGATACAGGCTTTGAGGGCGACAGCATAACCTTCAGCGTCACTCTGAAGCGCGGTGCAGTCTGGCACGGCTGGTATTCGGATGCCTCCTGCACCCAACTGGTAAGCACAAGCCAGACATACACGATTACGGTCGCGGATGAAGATCTAACGCTCTACGCCTATGCCACACGCGAGGAGACACCAACCGGCCTGTGGCTGAAGCAGAATGGAGCGTATTCGGAAGTCAAAGCGCTGTGGAGAAAAGACAATGGAACCTGGCAGGAGGTGGACGCCACGGCAGTTCTGAGCAGCGGCGACAACATCTATCATAACAATCTGTAGGAGGGGATACGATGAAGGAATTCTGGAATGCGATCCAGTTCATCTTTGCCGCGCTGGGCGGCTGGCTGGGCTGGTTCCTGGGAGGGTGTGACGGTTTGCTTTACGCGCTGATCGCCTTTGTGGTGGTCGACTATATCACCGGCGTGATGTGCGCCGTCGTGGACAAGAAGCTCTCGAGTGAGGTCGGCTTCAAGGGGATCTTCAAGAAGATCCTGATTTTTCTTCTGGTAGGCATCGCGAACCTGCTGGATGTGAATATCATCGGAAATGGCTCGGTTCTCAGGACTGCGGCCATTTTCTTTTATCTCTCCAATGAGGGCGTGAGCCTTCTGGAGAATGCGACGCATCTGGGGCTTCCGGTCCCGGAGAAACTGAAAAGCGTGCTGCAGCAGCTGCACGACAGAGCAGAGGAGGACTGAATATGAATCTCGTTGCGTCGTTTATGACTAACAACCCCTGCTATAGGGCGAACGTCAACAATCAGGACAGCAGGTATACCTTGTTCCAAAGCAGAGGCCCCCAGGGGATGATGCTCCATTCCATCGGCTGCCCACAGCCTTCTGCACTGGTGTTTCTCAAGAACTGGAATCGGACGGACTACGACACGGCCTGCGTCCATGGCTTCATTGATGCGAACACCGGCATTGCTTATCAGACGCTGCCTTGGAATTACCGGGGTTGGCATGCTGGCGGCACCGCAAACAACACCCATGTCGGTGTGGAAATGTGTGAGCCCGCATGTATCAAGTACACCGGAGGCTCCAGTTTCACCTGCTCCGATTTCGCACAGGCAAAGGCGGCGGCAACCCGCACTTACAATACCGCCGTGGAGCTCTTTGCTATGCTCTGCGAGAAGTACAAGCTGAACCCGCTGGGTGATGGCGTGATCATCAGCCACAAGGAAGGCCACACCCGGGGTGTTGCCTCCAACCACGGAGATCCTGAGCATCTTTGGACCCAACTGGGTCTGCCGTATACCATGGACACTTTCAGAAAGGCGGTGAAGGCAAAAATGGATGAGAACAAGAAACCCGTGTTGGACAATACGCCCGCAGGCTGGTCGAAGGACGCGGTCGAGTGGGCCACGGATAATAAACTTCTGCTCGGTGATGAGAAGGGGAACCTGCTGCTGCGCAGCCCGATTACCCGAGAGCAGTTTTGCGTGGTGCTGAAGCGGTATCACGATACGTTCAAAACGGAGTAAGCAATACAAAGCCCGCCGTCTTCCCTGATGTGAAAGATGGCGGGCTTTTTTGTTTAGATTTTGTACTAGACAAACTGCGATTTATCCACATCCCGACAAACTGGAATTTGTCAAGCCTATTTAAACCCACTCAAAATTCTCTTTTCCAGCTCCAATCTCAAAATGGTATTTCACAAGACCAAGATTTGCTCCGGCAAAGATGCCTCCTTCGCAGTTTATAGCAACCTTATTTCCATCACCAGTGATATTAAACGGCTGTTTGTTGAGTGCCGTCGGCGCAAGAAGCGCTGCTGTGATTCCATCTTTAAACCATTTAGGAGTTTCACCAATGTAAGAGCTCACTTCTTCAGGCGTTTTAGAATTATGCGGAATGCCTTGCGTAGCACCATATCCGATAGCAACAACACCTATCACCTTATCATCAGGTGAAACCTGCGATTGAATACCACGATTGAATGTGCCACCGACCCACCATGTATTTAAGCCAAGTGTCTGTGCAAAGAGCATAATATCCGCACTGGCATACCCAAGTTTTTCACTGAGGTCATCTGCTTCTTTGCCGGCAAGAATAATATAATTCCTAACGCCCTTAGCAAGAATCAACCTTACGACCGTCGAGAAAGCTGACTTATCTTCGGTTATAAGCTTCATTTCTATCCCATGATCGTTGTTAAGCTTCCTGATTCTATCATTAAGTGTCTCAACTATGTCTGCAGGAATCGGTTTGTCCAGGTATTTGCGGACCATGTGACGTTCTTGCATTGCCTCTTTCATCGTCATTTCCATATATGATCATCTCCTTACGCATTCTGCAAATTTAGACAGCATTTTTTCAAATGCTGCAATCTCTTCCTTTGAGATATCAGCCCCGAAGAGATCCATCCATTTCTTTTGAACAGTTTCAATAGTTGTTTTATACTTTTCTACTTTTGGCGTCAGATAGATACGCTTCGCACGTCTGTCATTTTCATCTACCTTTCGTAACAATAAGCCCTTGCCCTCGAGTGTCTGTATGGTACGTGCTGTCGCAGCTTTGTCAATACAGAATTCACGTGCAAGGTCATCCTGTGTCACTCCGTCCTGATCATAAAGTGACCCAATGTACATTAATTCAGTAGCAGTAAGCTCAGAGTCCGCAAGTTCCCTGTTCAGAAAAACGGTGAATTGCCTATAGATTATACTTAGGTTTTTTCCTATTGTGTTCATTCTAATGATATCTCCTGCTTTCATTTCTGCAAATTTGCAGCTATCCAATCAGCGATGAATTCTGCGCCTGCCTGATATCCACCCATCTGTGCATGGTGCTGAGCGGTTGACTCCCTGTCGAAACACTTATACTCCTTGCGGCAGTTCGTAAGTGCTTTGTAAAAAATCTCCGCAGAGCCCTTGTTGATTTCCGCTGTGCCATCCAGTACAAGCATATCACATTCGATTCTATCCACGATATCCCGGTTATCATACTTTCTTAGTTCTTCGATAACCTGTTCCCTGCTTACACCGTGTTTCCATGCGTAATCATCCATGAGGCCATATACCATCTTAGGTCTGAGCGGAGACGGCAGCTTCATGACTTTGGTGAATATATCTGCAAAATGTGTTCCCCAATCAATATTACCGGTATCGGTCACACAGAGTTTGATCCTTTTTTCAAAAGCACATGCTCTCGGACTCAGGAATGCTCCGAAGCTGAAGCCTATTATTCCTATCCTTCCCGGATCTATTTCACTGAAATGATCCAATGCATAGTCGATCACCGGAGTAATAACATTCTCGAAATCCGGTCTAAATGGGATCCTCTGAACTCTCAAAACAGCACCCTGCCCCGGGCCATCAAAGCAAAGACAATGTATCCCTCTGTTTAGCAGTTCATCATACATCCATCTTGTATCCTCTGCCCAGGTATCACGTCCTGGAACAAGGATCATGAGCGGTGCCTTTTCACCTGCTGCAGGAGATCTGTAAAAATGACCAGGCAGTTCGGTTCCCTCATACGGAATGTTGATTGCAGTGCCTGGATATTCCGATAATTTCAGATATTTCTCATAGCAGTCCGCAGCCTTTTTCGAGTATTGTACTACTCTTGGATCCTCGGCATTGTTATAACATATGAGTGCGGTTCTCCAATATGTTGCTGCACGCATATACAGTGACGCTGCAGAAACCATGCATCTATCATTCTCTTTTAAAACGGCTTCTGCTTCTATCCTCGACGCAAGGCGACTCCACACCCTTATCCATCCTTCTTCGCTGGTATCTGAAAGCTGACAATAGGCCTCCATAACTTCTCCAATATCCGTCATCCTGTATGGCGCAACACCCAGAAGATGCTTGGCCAGGGCATCCATCATAACGTGGTTGCTGAAATGCACTTCATCCCAGTGCGAACCTGGTCTGATCATTGACTTTATTCGCGGCATTCTTCGAACCTCCTCTTTTAAATAGTTGACGCTTCAACTATATCATCGATTAGTTGATGTGTCAACTACTTGTCGTAACAATATGAGACTCGATGCCGAGGTTTACTCAAACACAACGTTTTCCCTCTGTAACAGATTCATTAGAGAAACCCTCAGCGGAAACGCCGAGGGCTATAAGGTATTCTGTATTCAGTTAGACAAATCCCGATTCTTAATATATGAGTAGAGGCTTTCATAGTCTCTGCTCTTTCTTTATGATGAAGGTGATTGGCCTGACGTAATTCTCGATTGGGACACCACGCCCGGAGTTAAATGTGTCAGCCCGCCTTCATTGTTCTACATTCGATTCAGCAAGTTGGGAAAGAATGCTTCTCCCGTTTAACGAAAGAATATGTGCGTACCCTGGAAAGAGCTGGATAGCCGTACACCAAATAGAAAGAAGGGATGCTAATGCTTGCTGTAGGAATTGATGTTTCAAAGTCAAAAAGCGCTGCAGCCATCTTAAACCCGGATGGAACAGTACACACAAAGCCTTTTGAATTCCGTCACAGCCAACCGGAAATGGATGCACTTATCAGGTACATCAAGGACCAGAATCAGCCAGTAACGATTCTCATGGAAAACACAGGACACTATCATTATCCTGTGCTGAAAGCTCTTGAAGCAGCAGGTTTGCCGGTCTGTCTCATCAATGCCTATCAAATGAAAAAGTACGGAGACATGGAACTTCGCAAGGCAAAGACAGATAAGAAGGATGCACTTCGGATTGCCCGGTACGCCTTGGAGAAAGGCTATTCCCTGGTTCCTCATACCTCAATGGATCAGAAATACGAGGATCTCCGTTTCCTCGCAAGGCAGTATGATCAGCGAATGGGAACCCTTACAACGAACAAGGTATTTCTCATCAATTTACTGGACGAAACCATGCCGGGCATAACAAAACTGCTCTCTTTAACGACAAGAGACCCGGAAACAAGCCTTGCCATGCTGTTTATTAAGCGTTTTAAGTCATATGACCGCATCAAAAAGATGGGAAGGACACGTTTTCTGGATAGCTACAACAAACTTGCCAGAAAGTCACGTAATCGCCGTGCATACGGATATGGCCTTGCCATCTATGAGTTAGCTGTCAACAGCATTACAACACGCGGCGAGAATGAATTTACCTTAGTTGCACAAGACCAGTGCGTGGACTTGGTTTCCGAATCGCAGAAAGCTGCAGACGCAATTATTCTGAAGATGCAAACCCTTGCAGAAACCTTGCCGGAGTACGCTGTCCTGCGTTCCATGGCTGGCGTTGGAGACCAGCTAGGGCCTCTCATTCTTGCAGAGATCGGAGATATCCGCCGTTTCCACAGCGGTAATGCACTCAATGCTTACGCCGGGAACGATGCTCCTCCGTATCAGTCTGGAACGTTTGAGAGCCACAATCGCCACATATCAAAACGTGGGAATGCGGCTCTCAGGAAGTATTGCTTTGAAGTCATGCAGGCGCTTAAACTTACACGGCCTCAGGACGACCCTGTCTACCTTTTCCTGATCAAAAAGGAGCAGGAAGGGAAACCGTATAACGTAGCCAAGATGGCTGGCGTTAACAAGTTTCTCCGGATCTACTATGCAAGAGCGATGGAAGCGCTCCGGCTACAGTAAATCTAAAGTCCATCTTTCATTATACAATATTTTCTTAAATCCACAACTGCTGTGGGTTCGGTTTTTGCGCCTTTTTTCAGATCGTCGGTACCGGTATTTCTTTATTTTCTACTTGACAATTACATTAGCAAGATTTGTCGCTCTGTTTGTTTGATCCACCGTAGGGCGGGGACCTGTGCCCCGCCGTTTGTGTTTTCCGTTTCCGCGGCGGCCCACAGGTGGCCGCCCTACGGAGCGTTAAACTCCAATTCAGCCTTCCCGCACAAACCCCGGGGCTGCCGATTCAGCAGCCCCGGGGTGTTTCATGTGCAATTATTTCGCGTAGATCTGTCCCACGATCCAGGTCATGAGTCTCGTGGGCAGCAGCCGGGTCAGGAACACGAACACCTTGTATTTCCCGCCCAGGGAGCACAGCAGGGGCACATGCCTCTGCAGCGCCTTCTTCGCCACGTAGGCGCCGGCGGCCTCGGCGGTGATGCCATGGAGCTCATCGTGCTCCATGACGGCCACGCTCCGGGTGATGCGCCCTTCATAGACGTCGTCGCCGGCGGGACTCTTCTTCCGGGCGGCGGTGAAGCCCGTGTGGATGTCCCCGGGCATGATGGCGCAGGTCTCGATGCCGAAGGGCTTCACCTCCGGGGCCAGGGCCAGCATATAGGTGCGGACGGCGGCCTTGGAGGCGCTGTAATAGGTCTGGAAGGGAATGGCGATGGGCGCGGCCACGCTGGACATGCTGATGATGCGCCCGCCGCCCTGCCTGCGCATGACGGGGATGACCGCCTTGTTCATGCGCACCATGCCGAAGAAGTTCACGTCGAACTGGCGCTGGGCGTCGGCAGTCTCGGTGAACTCCACCGCGCCGGAAATGCCGAAGCCGGCGTTGTTGATCAGCACGTCGATGCGGCCCTCCCGGTCTGCGATCTCCTGCACCGCGGCCTGGACCTGACCTTCGTCGGTCACGTCGGCCTGTATGTGCGCGATGCGGCCATCGGCGCCTTCGCCCCGGCGGCTCAGTTCATAGACCTTGCAGCCCTGCGCGACCAATGCTTTGGCGGCCTCCAGCCCGATGCCGGAGGTGCCGCCGGTGATGACGACGACCTTCTTGCTCATGCGCTGCCCAGCTCCTTTGCGATGATGTCCATGGCCTCGTCCAGCAGGTCTTCGGTGTGCGTGGCCATATAGCTGGTGCGCAGCAGGCAGTCTGCTTCCGGCACGGCGGGCGGCAGGACGGGGTTGACATAGACGCCGTTGTCATAGAGCCGCTTTGCCGTTGCAAGGGTGTTCACCATGTCGTTAGTGTACAGCGACACGATGGGCGTGGGCACATCGGCGATGCTCTCGCGGATGCGGACGCCGCGCTTTTTGTAGCCCTCGCGGGCATAGGTGCTCAGCTCCGCAAGCCGAGTTACCAGCTCCGGGTGTCGCTCCAGCTTACGCAGGGAGGCCAGCGCCGCGGCGCAGCTGGCCGGGGTGATGGAGGCAGTAAAGATGAAGGGGCGCGCCGTGTGGCGCAGGAAATCCGCGATGCGAGCCTCCGTGGCCACATAGCCGCCCAGGGACGCCAGCGTCTTGGAAAAGGTACCCATGTAGATGTCCACCTGATCCTCCAGCCCGAAGTGGCTGGCGGTGCCGCGTCCGCCCTCACCAATGACGCCCAGGGCGTGGGCGTCGTCCACCATGGTGCGGGCGCCGTACTGCTTGGCCAGCCGCACGATCTCCGGCAGGTTGGCGATGTCGCCGCCCATGGAGAACACACCGTCGGTGACGATCAGGATGCCGGCAGTCTCCGGCACCTTCTGGAGCTGCCGCTCCAGATCGGCCATGTCGTTGTGCTTATAGCGCAGCATCTTGCCGAAGCTGAGCTGGCAGCCGTCATAAATGCTGGCATGGTTTTCCCGGTCGCAGATGACGTAGTCGTGGCGGCCCACCAGGGCGGAGATGATGCTCAGATTGGACAAAAAGCCCGCAGAAAAGGTCACCACACCGTCCTTGCGCAGGAATTTGGAGAGCTCCTCTTCCAGCTCCAGATGAAGCTCCAGCGTGCCGTTCATGAAGCGGGAGCCGCTGCAGCCGGTGCCATATTGCTCCAGCGCCTGGATGCTGGCCTCGATGACCTCGGGATCCACGGTGAGACCCAGATAGTTGTTGGAGCCCAGCATGATACGGCGCTTGCCCTCCATCATGACCTCCACGTCCTGCCGGGTCTCCAGCGCGTGGAAGTAGGGATAGATGTCCATCTCGCGGGCCTGGTCGGCACGGGACGGCGCATAGCATTTTTCAAACAGATCCATGCTGTCACTTCTTTCCTTTGAAAATGAGATTAGTTCAAAAAAATGAACCAATGAGAGCATACCATATCTGCCCGAAAAAGCAACACGCCGCAAGGAAAATATCTGAACACCGAGTATAAACTCAGCGAGGAAAACGCCGAGAAATATAAAGTCTATACCGTCCCCCTCCCGATTGGGACGGCTCTTGGGAAGACGGAGCAGGAAGCTGCGGAATACTGGGATGTTCGAGCCAATAGCGTTTACGGCAAGCTGAAGGGTTTCCTTGGGAGCTCTGATGTGCAGTTTGCTCTGAACGGGAAAGACGCCGTTCTGTTTGTGGAGGATTTGGATGCCTTCTACCAAATCAACTCAATTTAGACAAGGCTTCTATGAACGCCCATGGGCATCTCTTCGTGATGCTCATGGGCGCTTTTTTTATGTCTGCCGTTATAAAAATGGCCGATTTGCAGGCATAGGAAGGCAGAACGAAATAAAGGAGCATGGCAAATGAATGAAATTCCTATCACTGAAAAAGCTGCCCTTCCTCTCGGCGAGAAATACGCGCTGACCATCAAGGAGGCTGCGATCTACTTCAACATCGGCAATAAGAAGCTGCGCAGGCTTGCCGAAAATAATCTGGGACGGTTTGCGCTGGAGAGCGGAAATCGCTTTCTGATCATCCGGCCGAAATTTGAGCAGTTTCTCAGCCAGTCGACCTCGATCTAAATAGCGTTTGTCTGGCAAATAGTAGTTGACTTCTGGGGCTTTCAGAGTGATAGATATGACACCGCCGAAGGGCGAGTCTTCACGGAAAGGGAGGCCCCGAAATGAAACAGCCTATTCCAGCCAAGGACAAGTTCCTGCTCACCATCAAGGAGGCTTCGGAGTACTTCAGCATTGGAGTTAAGAACATGCGCCGCATCGCGGAGAATCACACGGACACGTTTTGCATTTACCAAGGCAATCGGATTCTGATCATCCGCAGCAAGTGCGAAGAATATATCATCAGCTGTTTGAAAACAGAGGAAGGTGGTAATTCGCTATGAAAAGACCCTCGCTGCAGGAGAAGGAGTATTTTAATCCATCCGAGGCCGCGGAATTCTACGATTTGAGCAGAAGGAAGTTTTTCCGGATGCTGGCCGAGACGGAAGAGCTCCCTTTTGTGTCAATGTACAGGTCAAGAAAACTCATCATCCGGTCGGAGTTTGAGGCGTTTCTCAGATCCCATCCGGAGACAAAGGAGGCTTTGAAAAATGGCAAACCACCCATACCCAAAAAGGCGGGATTCAAAACATCGTGTGCTCAGGAATGGCGAGTCGATCAGAGCCGACGGTAAGTACCAGTTCAAATACTATGTAGGCGGCAAGATCAAGTTCGTCTACAGCTGGCGCTTAGAGCCTACCGACACCACCCCACAGGGGAAAAAGCCGGGGCCGTCCCTCCGTGAACTGGAGAAGATGATCGGCAGGGATCTGGACTCGCTGCTCGATCCGACCATGAAGAGAATGACGGTGCTGGAACTGGTGGAGCGGTATCTCGCTACCAAAACCGGCGTCAGACCGAACACCCTCATGAATTACAATTTCGTGATGAACCTGCTGCAGAAGGAAGACTTCGCCCTGAAGACGATCGGCGAGGTAAAAACCTCGGACGCGAAGCTCTTTCTGATCAAGCTCCAGCAGGACGGCAAGCGCTACTCCACGGTCAAGACCGTGCGCGGTGTGCTGCGCCCTGCGTTCCAGATGGCCGTCGATGATGATTTGCTCAACAAGAACCCCTTCAGCTTTGAGCTCGCCGGCGTGGTGGTAAACGACAGTGTGACCAGAGAAGCCATCACCCGGGATCAGATGAGGAAGTTCCTGAAATTCGTCCATGACGACAATAACTACTGCAAGTACTATGAGGTCGTGTACATCCTGTTCCACACTGGGATGCGCATTTCGGAATTTTGCGGGCTGACGATCAGCGACATCGACTTTGAGCACCACCTGATCAATATCGATCACCAGCTCCAGCGGTGTGCAGATATGACGCTCGTGATTCAGGAGACCAAGACCCATGCCGGCACCCGAAAGATTCCGATGACGGAGGACGTGGAGAAGTGCTTCCGCGCCATCATCGAGGATCGGCCTACCCCCAAGATCGAGCGCATGGTCGATGGTTACAGCGGATTTCTGTTTCTGGACAAGAACTGTCTGCCGGAAGTGGCCATGCACTGGGAACACCGGTTCAACCACATGGTCAAACGCTACAACGATATCTACAAGGTCCAGATGCCCAACATCACTCCGCACGTCTGCCGCCACACCTACTGCAGCAATCAGGCCAAGGCGGGTATGAACCCGAAGACGCTCCAGTACCTGATGGGCCACAGCGAAATCGGCGTCACGCTCAACACCTACACCCACCTGGGGCTGGAGGATGCTGCTGAGGAGCTTCAGCGTATGGAGGAGGCCGAGGCAGCCCGCAGGGAGCAGGACAAGCTCGCGGGGAAGGCGAAGGATGCTCAGAAACTGTTCAAAGCCGTCTAACCACAAAACCAGCAAGGCACTCTGCTGCAGCAGAGTGCCTCAGACTGTAGACAAAGTCCCATGCACACCTTTTTCTGCGTGCATGGGACTTTGTCTACAGTCTGAGGCAAGCACCGATGTGCTTGCCTTTTGTGTTATGCGGTTTGTTCGGACTGGATTTTCTTGAGCTCCTCTTCTTCGAGGACGCGGTATGCCACCTTCCCCACCAGAGTCTTGGGCATATCCTCCTTGAAGTCGATGTCATAGGGCATGGCGTACTTGGCGATGTGCTCGCGGCAGTAGTCCATGATCATCTTCTTGGTCTCCTCCGTGGGCTCGAAGCCGGCGGCCAGCTTCACGAAGGCCTTGACCTTCTGCATCTTGTAGGGATCCGGCACGCCGATGACACAGCTCATCTGCACGGCGGGGTGGGCGTCCAGGATGTTCTCCAGCTGGCCGGGATAGACGTTGTAGCCGGAGGAGATGATCATCCGCTTGGCGCGGCCCCGGAAGAAGATGAAGCCCTCGCTGTCCATGATGCCCAGATCGCCGGTGTAGACCCAGGTGAGGCCGTCGGCGTGGTGGCGGAGGGTCTGGGCGGTCTCCTCGGGATGGTTCATGTACTCCTTCATCATCGTGGGGCCGGAGAGCAGGATCTCGCCCTCCTCGCCGTAGGGCAGCTCCTCATCGGTGCCGGGCTTGACGATCTTGATGTAGGTGTCCGGGAACGGGAGGCCGATGCTCCCCTCCTTGAACATATGGGCCGGGGTCAGGCAGCAGGCGGTGACGGTG
>PPYF01016918.1_pt1 | contig 27830 bp, 30 predicted proteins | sample 1559871 | NCBI WGS metagenome assembly PPYF01 (sample SAMN08240021, study PRJNA423297) | Human gut metagenome, whole genome shotgun sequencing project.
ACCAGCTTCCATCTAGCTGTTTTTTGTCATTAGAGACTTGTACAAAGTATAATTACTTTGTACAAGTCTCTAATGACAAAAAACAGCTAGATGGAAGCTGGTAATATGATTGAAAAAGATGATCTGACAAATTTCTTGCGAAAGTCTTTTACTTATATCCGGGAGCCCTTCCTGGTTCTGGAAGTCAAGGATAATAAAACGGCCATCGTCTATGCCAATAAGAAGCTGCTGGATTTGTTTGCCTGCAAAAATATGGCTGAACTGACTGATTTTGCCTGGGAAAAGCTCTTCCCGCTGACTACAGGTCTAAGCGGTGATCATGCCGAACTTTGAACACATGACAGTTGCAGATGCCAAGGGGCAAGAGCGCCTACTTAATGCTGAGGTTCGTAAGGCTGAAGTTGCTGGCCGGGAATCAGCAATCTGTTGGCTAAAGAAGAGTGCCAGGCTGAAAGTGACAAATTGGTTCAGCAATTATCAGCTATTAAGGAAATTAATGGCTTTAGCTGCCAGCTAATGCCGATCGCTGGTCTCGCCCAAGGCAGCGAAGTACCCAGCGGCCAGGAGACGATCAACCTGGCCACCCGCCGCAGCAAGAGTCGGGCAGGTAAAATAGGTACTTTTAAGGCCTTTGATGAATATCTGGACTTGCCATTGCCGATGGTGGTCAATAAGCCCCTGCTCAATGCTCATGGCGATAAGGTGATCGATACGATAAATGTCTTTGCCAATGAACGATACTGCGAGTTAGCCGGTGTCAACAGGGGGCAGCTTTTTGGCGAACGATACAAGGATTATTTCATTAGCGATGAGGGCTGGATGACGACCAGCCTGCAAGCCTTGAAGGGGCATGCTGTCACTGGTCAGTGCTACCACCGGGGCCTGCGCAGCTGGGTCAATTACTATACCAAGGCCTCGACCATGCCAAACTGCGTGGTGACGGTCTTTGCCCTGGATGAAGGCGGTGAGTCGGAAATCAAGCGGATCGCAGCAACTGACGCGGAATTTTTCGAGGTCAACCAGCAGCTCCTAAATGACCCGAGATACTTCAGCTCGATGCAGAAAGCCCCGCGGGAGATCGGTGATGTTACCCTGGCTTCATACGCATTATTGCTAGAGCTAGGGGCAGACAGCTTCACGATTAATTACGAATGGGCCGCGCCTTATGTTGCGCCGCTCAATACGCAACTGGAAAATATCAGCAAGCGTTTCTTGGAGCCGATTGAACGCCTGCTGGCCCGGAAGAATTATTTAGACATTGCTGATGTTGCTAAATTTGCCGAGGAAGAGGCTGACTTTGCTGAACAAGGGGATTTCTGCGCCAAGAATGATATTGACCGCATCCTGCTGGTTCCGGTTAAGAATGACTTTGGTGAGATCCAAGCCTATTTGCTTCTGACTAATGTCTATGACAAGGGCGAAATTAATCCGGTCAGCCTCCTGCAGCACCTGGCGCCTGTCTTTAGCAAGAAGCTGCGGGACACGGCTCTCAGGATTAAGCAAGATTAAGGCAAGAAAAAAGGAGTCACGCTGGTGACTCCTTTTACTTTCTGATAAATAAGCTTGGCGACTTAGTCTTGTAGCTGAAGCCTTCGCCCAAAGCTTCGTTGACGTCAAAGAAGATGATGAAGGCCTGCGGGTCTTCTTGCTTGACGATTTTCTTTAATTCCGGGATTTCCCTTGGCGACAGGACCAGGTAGATCATGTGGCGGGGTTCGTTGGAATAGCCGCCTTCAGCGTTAATGTAGGTGAAGCCCCGCTCTAAGCGCAGGTCAATCAGCTTGGCGATATTCCGGTAGTTCTGGGAAATGATAAAGGCCCCCTTGGCCTGGGTCCCGCCTTCAGTAACCAGGGCCATGACCTTGGATAAAATGAAGCAGGAGACCATGGTGTAGCCGACATGGAAGAAGTCCAGGTAAGACAGGGAGCAGGCCAGGGCTAAGAAGTCCAGGGCCAGAAGGCCCTTGCTGGGCGTGATCCCGTATTTTTCCTGCAAGACCCGGGCGGCAATATCGCTGCCCCCGGTGGTCCCGTTAAAGCGGAAGACCAGTCCCAGTCCCAGCCCCGACAAGCAGCCGGCCGTGACCGTGGCCAGGAAGGGGTCGTGATGGAGGGGAACTTGGTCTATAATAGACTGCAGGGTCCACATGCTTAAGAAGAAGGACAGGCAAAGGGTTCCCCAGACGGTATAAATCATGGCCCGCTTGCCCACATATTTAAAGCCTAGAAAGATCAAGGGAATGTTGATGATGAAGGTGCTGAGACCGGGGTTGACCCCCCAGAAGTGGCGGATGATCAGGGTGAAACCCGACAATCCCCCGTCGGCCAGCTTGTTGGGAATCGACACCATGTCCACGCTGAAGGCGTAGATGGCCGAGCCCAGGGCAATCATCAGGATATCGATCGTGTCACTAGTGGTCCATTTGAATTTTGGCTTGTTCATTTCGACACTCCTTTCTTATTTCTTAAATTATTCCCCATACGTAATCAATTTTAGCAAAAAACAGTCGAGGTGGAGAAGAATATGACTAATATTCGTATAACGGAAGTTTTTACCCAGGCCATGCCGGTCCTGGAAAAGTTGGAAGAAGCAGGCTTTGAAGCTTACTTCGTCGGCGGCTGCGTCCGCGACCTGCTCTTAGAGCGGCCGATTCATGACGTGGATATCGCGACCAGTGCCTACCCGGAAGAAGTCAAGGAGACTTTTGCCAAAAGTATCGACACTGGCATCCAGCACGGGACAGTGACCGTCCTTTATGGGGGATCCAGTTACGAAATCACGACTTTCAGAACGGAATCCGGCTACCAGGACTTCCGCCGGCCAGACAAGGTCACCTTCGTGCAGAACCTGGACGAGGACTTAAAGCGGCGGGACTTTACTATCAATGCCCTGGCCATGAACCGGCAAGGGGAGATCATTGACCTTTTTGACGGTTTAGGCGACTTGAAGCGGCGGGTGATCAAGGCTGTTGGCGTGGCTGAAGACCGCTTTCATGAGGATGCCTTGCGGATGATGCGGGCAGTCCGCTTCATGAGCCAGCTCTCTTTCAGCCTGGAAGAAAAGACCAGGCAGGCTATTATCGACAACCACGAGCTTTTAAGCAAGATTTCCGTGGAAAGAATCAGGGAAGAATTTGTCAAGCTGGCCCTGGGCAAGAACAGCCGGCAGGCTTTTAAGGACTTTTTGGCCACCGGCTTAAGCGAGGAATGCCCGGGTCTGGCCGGGAAAAAGGACCAGCTCTCTGTCTTCACTGACCTTAAGGCTGGTCCGGATGACGAAGCAGTCTTTTGGAGCTTGATCGCCGTTTTAATCAACCTGCCGGCTGACAAGATTTCGCCTTTCATGCGGGCCTGGAAGAACTCCAATGCAATGAACCAGCAAGTCAGACAGATCGTGGCCGCCTTTGACCTCTTGAGCCGGGGGGAAGAGAGCGATTTTGACCTCTTTGAAATCGGCCAGGAGAACCTGGAGGCGGCTTTAAAGCTAGCGGGGCTTTTGAGCCAGCCTCTATCCAGCCAGATCCTGTTAGACCGCTATAACCGTCTGCCAATCAAGGCGGCAGGGGAGCTGGCCATTGACGGCCAGTGGCTGATCAAGCAGGGGATTAAGCCTTCACCGGAACTGGGCCAGCTTTTGCGCAAAGCCCTTGAGGGCGTGGTCAGCGGCCAGGTAGAGAACAGCCAGGCGGCAATCGCGGAATTTTTGGCAATCTAAAAGGCGCTGGTCACCAGCGCCTTTTTTATACATAAAATAAAACTGAAAAGAAAATCAAGATGGAGCCCAGCAAAACGAAGAAGTGCCAGATGACGTGGCTATATGGCAGGCCCCGCATAGAGAAGAAGAGGCAGCCGAAGGTGTAGGCAATCCCGCCTGAGACTAAAAGCCAGAAGCCGGTCGGCCCCAGGCTCAAATAAAGCTGGCTGCCGGCCAGGATCACCATCCAGCCCATGGCGATATAAAGGATGGTGTCGCCGATAACGTGCTTGCCCTGGTTGAAGATATAATAGAGGATCCCAAAGACCGTCAGGGCCCAGATGATGCCGAACATGACCCAGCCTTTAGCCCCGCCGATCGTGACCAGGGTATAAGGGGTATAAGAGCCGGCAATCGCGATAAAGATTGAAGAGTGGTCGAAGATCTGGAAGACCTTGTTCGCCTTGGTAAAGACCAGGCTGTGGTAGAGGGTCGAGAAGAGGTAAAGCAGGATCATGCAAGCCCCGTAGATGGCAAAAGTTGTCACTCTGAGGGCGCTGTGGCTGTGGGCGGCCCGGACCACCAAAATAACCAGGCCGGCGATTGAGAGGCCGAAGCCGATCCCGTGCACGACGGATGAGAGAACATTGTCAATGATATAGTAAGATTTGGGCCGGTCTTTGACCGGCTGCCAAGGATTGAAAGCCATATAAAGTCCCTTTCAGTTTTGATCAATTAATTATAATTTTTAGCCGAAAATTTGCTATACTAAAGTCTGTATTAAGTCTAATTCTATCACAACTGAGAAGCTGATAGGATGATTTGGAAATTGAGGTCAGTTAAATTGTCTAAGATCAAGATCATGACGGATTCCTCAGTACAGCTGAGTCCGGAAGAAATTGAAAAATACGGTATTACGGTGGTGCCCCTGTCGCTGACAATCGACGGACATACCTACACGGATGGCGTTGACATTACCCGGGCCAACTTTATCCAAAAGATGGATGAGGCAGAGAAGCTGCCCAAGACCAGCCAGCCCCCGGTCGGCCTGTTCGTGGAGAGAATGGAGGAACTGACGGCTGACGGCAGTGAAGTCCTGGGGATTTTCATGGCCAAGACCCTGTCGGGGACGGTTGATTCCGCCCGCCAGGCCGCTGAAATGGTAGCCGGCAAGATCACAGTCATCGACTGCGGCTATACTGACCGCTCTCAAGGCTACTACTGCATTGAGGCGGCCAAGGACGCGGAAGCGGGCAAGGAAATGGATGAAATCCTGGCTCACCTGGACCAGATCGGCAAGAATATGTACCTGGAAATGATGGTGCCCAACCTGCAGAACATTTTAGCCGGCGGCCGTTTGGGCAAGTGGGCCGGCCGGGTGGTTTCAGCTTTGAACTTCCACGTCGGCCTAACCATGAAAGAGGGCAGCTTGAATGTCCCTTACCGGGGCCGGGGGAAGAAATTCATCAAGAAGTTTGACGACATGCTTGTCGACCAGTTGAAAGAACTGGGCGACAAGGTCAAGTATGTCGGCATCTCCTATGTCGACACCAGAGACAAGATGGAAGAGCTCGCCCAGCGCTTCAAGGAGGTCAACCCGGACCTGGAGATCCTGGTCCAGGAAACCAGCCCGATCATCATCACCCACGCCGGCCATGGGGCCTACGCGGTCATGTTTTATACGGAGTAATATATGGTCTACCGACAAAGTTTTTACCAGTTTTTGATGACTTTGCGCGATCCGGATTCAAATGGCGACCTGGCCCAGTTTGCCAACAACGCCCAGTTTGATTCTACCTTTCCCAGACAGGAACAGGACCGGACCAGGCTGTCAGAATATCTGGAGGAAAATGCCGCTTACCTACCCAGCATGACGATTTTTGACGATGCTTACCAGGCTTATGAAGAGAAAATGCAGTACTAGGATAATTTTTAGGATTCAGTGACAAGCACGAAAGGGAGCCCCGGCTTCCTTTTCTGCTGTTTTTGGGAGGAAAAATGACTAAAATTCAATGGTATCCAGGCCACATGAACAAGGCTAGGAATCAGCTGGAAGAAAAATTAAACTTAATTGACGTTGTTATTGAAGTTTTGGACGCCCGGATTCCCAGCGCTTCCAGAAACCCGATGATCAGTGAACTGGTCGGCGACAAGCCCCACCTGATCGTTTTAAACAAGACCGACCTGGCTGACCCGGTGATGACCAAGCTCTGGCAAAAGAAATTGCAGGGCCCGCGCACCTTGGTCATGGCTATGGATGCCCAGCACAACACTAATATGCAGGCCTTGATCACCTTGATCAAGAAGGCAGCCAGCGAAAAGGTCAAGAAGCTGGAAGAGAGAGGGGCCTCCAACCCGATCATCCGCATCTGCCTAGTTGGCGTGCCTAACTGCGGCAAGTCCACTATCATCAACCGCCTGGTTGGCCGCAATGTCACCATGACCGGGGACCGGCCGGGGGTAACCAAGGGCCAGGCCTGGCTGAAGACCCTATATGGCATCCAGATCCTGGACACGCCGGGGATTCTCTGGCCAAAGTTTGAAGACCAGGACGTAGGCTACAAGCTGGCTGCTTTTGGGGCCATCAAGGACACGATTTTCCACGCTGACGACGTTGCCCTTTTTGTCATCCGGCAGCTGCGGCAGTACTACCCGGCTTATCTGGCCAAGTTCGCCAACTGCACTAAGGACAAGCTGGAAAATATCGGCGACACTGACCTGCTTTTGGCCATGACTCAAAACAACGGGATGCGGGACGACTATGACCGTTTCTCCCTCTTCATGCTGCAGCGGTTAAGAAAGGGCAAGCTAGGCAGGATCAGCCTGGACCGGCCAAGCGCGAATAATGAAAATTAATGAAATTAAAGACCTGCTGCAAGCAGATTCTATCGACCCAGCTATTCTGGCGGAATTAGCCAAAGACGACCGCAAGGGGGTCCAGAAGCTGCTGGTCAGCTACCAACGCCGGCAGGAAAAGCTGGCTAAGCAAAAGGAAGAATTCTTGGGCCGCTTCAGTTACGAGAAGGATTTTTGGGCTAAAGGGCAGCTCGTAGCCGGAGTCGATGAAGTCGGCCGGGGTCCTTTGGCTGGCCCGGTTGTAGCGGCTGCCGTCATTTTGCCGGAAGATTTTTCCTTACTGGAAGTCAACGACTCAAAGAAACTGAGTCCGCAAAAGCGCCTGGCCCTGTATCCCAAGATCCTGCAAGAGGCTGTTGCTGTCGGCGTCGGAGTCATGGACAACAAAGTGATTGACCAGATCAATATTTACGAGGCTGACCGCTTGGCCATGAAGCAGGCCGTGGAAGCTTTGAGCACCAGGCCAGATGCTTTGCTGGTCGATGCCATGAACGTGCCGGTGGACTTGCCCCAGCTAGAATTGATCAAGGGGGATGCTAAGTCTAACTCGATTGCCGCGGCCTCGATTGTGGCCAAGGTTTTCAGAGACTCTTTGATGGACGATTACGCCCGTCTTTATCCAGACTATGCCTTTGACCATAATGCCGGCTATGGAACCAAGGACCACCTGGAAGCATTAAGAAAATACGGCCCAACGCCGATTCACCGCCTGACCTTCAGTCCGGTGAGCGAGATGGTTGGACTTAAAAAGGCTGACTAGATCGGTCTTTTTCTTTTTGGTCAAAAAAGAAAAATTTTGAGAAAAAGGAAAATTCCCGCTTTTTGGCGTAATAGTAAGTGGAGGGAAAAAATGAATAAAACCGAATTCTTACTGCGCCTGAAGCTGCAGAAGGGCCTCAGCTATCTCAAAATATTGCAGGTCATGCAGCAGATGCCCCCGGATGAGGACGTGGACCATGAATGGCTGAACTGCCTGGAACTGCCTGATGAAATCCTCTACCGGGTGGAGCGGGCCTTTTTAAGTGACCGCTACGAAAGTGCCATTGAAAACTTGCAAAGGAATTTCAAAATAATTAGTTTCTTTGACGATGCTTATCCAGTACGATTAAGAGAAATTTATCGGCCGCCGATTTTGCTTTTTGCCAAGGGGGACTTGTCCCTTTTGGAAAAAGAGGTGACGGTGATCGTGGGGTCAAGAACGCCAAGTCAATATTCCGGCAAGGTGATTGAGAACCTCATGCCGGTTTTGCTAAAGAAAAAACAGGTGATCGCCAGTGGCCTGGCTAAGGGCGTTGATGCCCTGGCCCACCAGAATGCCTTGAATTTTGGCGGCAAGACCATCGCGGTTGTGGCTAATGGCCTGAACTATTTTTACCCCCGGGAAAATACGCTCTTGCAGCAGCAAATTGCCGCCCGGGGTCTCCTACTTAGCGAATACCTGCCCGACACGCCGCCAAGGCCCTTCCGCTTTCCAGAGCGCAACCGGATTTTGGCCGGGATTTGCAAGAACGTGATCGTGACTGAAGCCAAAGCCCATTCCGGTTCGTTGATTACGGCCAATTTGGCCCTGCAGGAAAACCGAAACGTATTTGCCGTCCCGGGTGCAATCACCAGCCCCTTGTCGGCCGGCACCAACCAGCTGATTTCAGCCGGGGCAACCCCGGTTATCGACAAGGAAATTGACCTGTGAAAGATTAAATTCTTGCAAAAAATGCCTGTCTGCTCCCTTAAGTTAATTTTCTTTTGGTTGACAATTCCGGAAATTATTTCTATATTGAAGAAGATTTAATTTCGAATTTAGTGAAAGGGGCATTTGATGCCTGCTACAGCAAAAGAAGATAAAAGCAAGAGCAGTAAAAAGACCACGGCTGCCAAGAAGAGCAGCCCGAAGCGGAAAAAGAGCAAGGTGAAAAAAGATCTGGTTATCGTGGAATCTCCAGCCAAGGCCCACACTATCGAGAAGTACCTGGGCCGGAAGTACCACGTAATCGCCTCTAAAGGGCACATCCGGGACTTGCCCAAGTCCCAGATGGGGGTCGACATTGACCACGACTACCAGCCAAAATACATCTCCATCCGGGGGAAGGGTGACACCATCAAGGAACTGAAGGCTGAAGCCAAGAAGGCCAACAAAGTCTACCTGGCTTCCGACCCCGACCGGGAAGGGGAAGCTATTGCCTGGCACGTGGCCCACGTTTTAGGCCTGGACGAAAAAGAAGCCAACCGGGTAACCTTTAACGAAGTTACCAAAGACGCGGTCAAGGATGCCTTCAACCACGCCCGGACCATCGATATGGACACGGTCAACGCTCAGCAGGCCCGCCGGGTCCTGGACCGCTTGGTCGGCTACTCTTTGTCGCCGATTCTCTGGTCCAAGGTCAAGAAGGGCCTGTCAGCCGGCCGGGTGCAGTCTGTTGCCTTGAAGCTGGTTATCGACCGGGAAAAGGAAATTAAGGCCTTCAAGCCGGTTGAATACTGGACGATTGACGCTGAATTTGCCAAGGGCAAGGACAAGTTCCAGGCTAGCTTTTACGGCGAAGAAGGCAAAAAGACGGAATTGCCAAATAACGAGGCCGTCCAGAAGCTGCTGGCTAAGTTTGACAAGAAGCAGCCGTTTACGGTCAGTAAGGTAGTTAAAAGAGAAGTCCGCCGGCAGCCAGCCGCGCCGTTTACCACTTCCACTATGCAGCAGGAAGCCAACCGGCGGCTGAACTTCCGGACTTCAAAGACCATGAACATTGCCCAGCACCTGTATGAAGGGATCAGCCTGGGCAAGGAAGGCACGGTCGGTTTGATCACCTACATGAGGACTGACTCCAAGCGGATCTCACCAGTTGCCCGCCAGGAAGCAGCTCAGTTCATCACTGAGGAATACGGCAGCGACTTCGCGGTCAAGAAGGAGCGCCACTTCAAGAATCAAGGCGACGCTCAGGATGCCCACGAAGCTGTCCGGCCGACCAGTGTCTACCGGACACCGAAGTCCCTGGAAAAGGCTTTGACCAAGGATGAGCTCCGCCTTTACACCTTAATTTGGAGCCGTTTTGTGGCTAGTGAAATGACTCCGGCCGTCTTTGACACGGTCCGCTATGACTTGACCCAAAATGGGGTGACCTTCAGAGCCAGCGGGTCAGTTATGAAGTTTGCCGGCTACACCAAGGTTTATGACAACCGGAGTGAAAAGAACGTGGCCCTGCCAGCCCTGGAAGAGGGCGACGAGGTCAAGCTGACCAAGTCAGACAACAAGCAGCACTTCACCCAGCCGCCGGCCCGCTATACTGAAGCCAGCCTGGTCCGAGCTCTGGAAGAAAACGGGGTTGGCCGGCCGTCAACTTACGCGCCGACCATCCAGAACATCCAGTCCCGGAATTATGTCAAGCTGGAAGGGCGGGCAATCGTGCCAACTGAACTGGGGGAAATCGTCGACGGCTTGGTTGAGCAGTTCTTCCCGGACATCACCAGCGTTGACTACACGGCCAAGCTGGAAGATGAACTCGATGAAGTCGAAGAAGGCAAGAAAGACTGGGTCAGTGTGGTTGACCAGTACTACAAGCCATTCTCCAAAGAACTGGAGAAAGCCGACAGCGAGATCCAGAAGATCCAGATCAAGGACCAGCCAGCTGGCTTTGATTGTGAAGTCTGCGGGGCCCCGATGTTGGTCAAGATGGGCCGCTACGGCAAGTTCTACGGCTGTTCCCGTTTCCCGGACTGCCGTCACACCCAGACCATCGTCAAGAAGGTCGGCGTGACTTGTCCGAAGTGCGGGGAAGGCGAAGTTTTGGAAAAGAAGTCCAAGCGGGGCCGGAAATTCTATGGCTGTTCCCGCTATCCAGACTGTGACTTTGTTTCCTGGGACAAGCCGATCAGCCGGGTCTGCCCGCACGACGGCCACTTCCTGGTCGAAAAGAAGCGCAAGGACGGCATAGTCGTCCTCTGTCCGAATGGCGACTACAAGGAAGAGCCAATAGAAGAACAAGACGAAGCAGCCGAATAAGTTGAAAGTTAAAGCAAAGATGTCACCAAGGCCCTTGGTGGCATTTTTTGCTCAGAGCGTGCGATTAGGCAGGGAGAAGCTTTTTCGGTAAAATGGTAAGTAGATAATTTTTAAGCGAAGGATTGAATCAAATGACAGAAAAAGTTACGGTAATTGGCGCCGGGTTGGCCGGCAGCGAAGCAGCATGGCAGCTGGCCAAAAGAGGGATCAAGGTTGACTTGTACGAAATGCGGCCAAAGAAAATGACTCCGGCCCATGAAAGCGGCAATTTTGCGGAATTAGTCTGCACCAACTCCATGCGGTCCAACCAGCTTTCAAACGCTGTTGGCCTCTTGAAAGAAGAAATGCGGCAGATGGACTCCTTGATCATGCAAGCCGCTGATGCCTGCCAGGTTCCAGCCGGCGGGGCGTTAGCCGTTGACCGGGAGCTTTTCTCCAAGTATGTGACCGACAAATTGACCAGCCTGCCGGAAGTGACCATTCACGATGAAGAAATCACTGACCTGCCAAGTGAAGGCATCACCGTTATCGCGACCGGTCCTTTGACCAGCGATAGCCTGGCAGAAAAGATCCAGGACTTTGAAGGCACCGAAAGCCTCCACTTCTTTGATGCGGCCGCTCCAATCATCGCGGCTGACTCCATTGACATGGACATCGTTTACAAGAAGAGTCGTTATGACCGGGGCGAAGCCGCCTACCTCAACTACCCGATGACCAAGGAAGAATACGACCGCTTTGCCAATGCCCTGGTTCACGCGGAAACTGCTGAAATGCACGGCTTTGAAAACAGCGAGGTCTTTGAAGGCTGCATGCCGATCGAAGTCATGGCGGCCCGGGGGGCCAAGACCATGCTCTTTGGTCCTTTAAAGCCAGTCGGCCTGGAGAACCCGAAGGACGGCAAGACTCCTTACGCTGTCGTTCAGCTCCGCCAGGACAACGCTGCTGCCTCCATGTACAATATCGTGGGCTTCCAGACCCACCTCAAGTACGGGGAACAAAAGCGGGTCTTCCAAATGATCCCTGGCCTGGAAAACGCCCGCTTCGTCCGCTACGGCAAGATGCACCGGAACACCTACATGGCCAGCCCGGAAGTTTTAAAGGCCAGCTATGAAGCTAAAAAGCGGCCAGGCCTCTTCTTTGCCGGCCAGATGACCGGGGTGGAAGGCTACGTGGAAAGTGCCGGCAGCGGCCTGGTCGCCGGGATTAACGCGGCTAGAGAAGCCCTGGGGCAAGAGATGGTTGAATTCCCGGTAACCACTGCCCTTGGCTCTATGGCTCACTACATTACGACCACTGATGCCAAGCACTTTCAGCCAATGAACGCCAGCTTTGCCTTGATTCCGGGCCTGGAGGGCAAGAAGATCAGAAACAAGCGCGAGCGCCACGAAAAGATCAGTGAACGGGGCCTGGCCGACCTGGCCGCCTTTAAGGCAGAGAAGCTGGCTGACTAATGACCCTTGAAGAGCAGTTTCTTTCCTACTTGAAAAATGAGCGCTCTTACAGCCCCAAAACCGTCCTGGCCTACCAAAAGGACCTGGCAGCAGCTAAGAAATTCTGGCAGGAAAACGGGGGCTTTCCAGGCTGGGATCAAATATCCCGCCGGGACCTGGAAATTTACCTGCTGGCAACCGGGCAAAAGCTGGCATCCAGCACTTTATCCCGAAAATTATCCAGCCTTAAGTCTTTTTACCGACTTTTGACCAGGCGGGGTTTGGTCAAAGCTGACCCGACCGTGGCCATTCAGCTTAGGCGAGGGAAGAAAAAGCTGCCAGAATTTTTCTACCAAGATGAAGTCGGCCAGGTCATCCGCTCGCTAAACGATGGCAAACCGTTAACAGTCCGCAACCGGGCAATTGTGGCGCTTTTTTACGCGACCGGGATGCGGCTGAGCGAACTGACTGACTTGAAAATTAAGCAGCTTGACCTGGAAAACGGCATGATTTTGGTGCACGGCAAGGGCAATAAGGACCGTTATGTCTTTTTTGACCAAGAGAGCAAAAAGTACTTGGAGGAATATCTGCAGGCAGCCCGGCCAAGTTTATTGAAAAATGAGCCAGATACCGGGGCAGTCTTTTTAAACAAGCTCGGTAGGCCAATTTCCAGCCGGGGGATTGCCAAAGCCGTCCAGCAAATTTTTCAGAAAGCAGGCTTGACGGCTGGTGCCCACCCCCATGAACTCCGCCATAGCTTCGCCACCGCCATGCTCAACAACGGGGCAGACCTCAGGAGCGTGCAGGAGCTCTTGGGCCATGAGGACTTGTCTACGACCCAGATCTATACTCATGTCAGCATGCAGCATCTTACGGCGGAATATCGCCAGCATTTTCCCCGAAAATGAGGAAAAGTGTTATTATGAAAATGTTTGGAAAGCGGCAATCATTTCCGCTTTTTATCAAGATTTTTAAATAACGCGATCAATAGAAAAGCAAACAAACGGAGGAAGAAAATGACAACGATTTGTTCAGTAAAATACAATGGCCAGACGGCGATTGCCGGCGACGGCCAGGTGACCCTGGGCAAGAGCATCATCGCCAAGACCACGGCCAAGAAGATCCGCCGCATTTACCATGACCAAGTGGTGATCGGCTTTGCCGGCGGGGTGGCGGATGCCGTCAGTCTGCAGGAAATGCTGGAAGGAAAGCTGGAAAGCTACAGCGGCGACTTACGCCGGGCAGCCGTGGAAATGGCCCAGTCCTGGCGGAAAGACCCGACCTTGCAGAAATTGGAAGCCATGGTTATTGCTTTTAACGACCAGGACCTGCTCTTGATTTCCGGCAACGGGGAAGTGCTCGAACCAGACGAAAGCGTGGTGGCCATCGGCTCAGGCGGCTACTATGCCCAGGCAGCGGCCGTGGGGATGCTCCGGCATGCCAGCGGGATGACGGCCAGTGAAATCGCCAAGGAAGCAGTCAATATAGCTGCGGACATCGATGTTTTTACCGACCACGAGATTGTTACGGATGAAATCGAGGAAAAATAGGGATGAGAGAGAAAACGCCAAAGCAGATCGTTGAGCTGCTGGACAAGTACATCGTCGGGCAGAATGAGGCCAAGAAGTCCGTGGCTATCGCCCTGTACAACCGCTACCGCCGGGCCCAGCTGCCAGAAGACGTGCAAAAGGACATTACGCCAAAGAACATTTTGATGGCCGGGCCAACCGGGGTCGGGAAGACGGAAATCGCCCGCCGCCTGGCTGACATCGTTGACGCGCCTTTCGTCAAGGTTGAGGCTACCAAGTTTACCGAAGTCGGCTACGTGGGCCGGGATGTTGAATCCATGGTCCGGGACCTGGCCAATGAAGCTGTCCGGATCGTGGAAAAAGAAGAATTTGTCAAGGTTGAAGGCCAGGCCATCCGCCAGGCCAACAAGACCCTGGTCCGCCTGCTGGTGCCGGGCGTTAAGCGCAACAACCGGCAAAACCAGATGCAGCAGATGCAGGAAATGATGCAGAGCCTGCTGGCTGGCGGCGGGATGCCGGAAGAAACAGAAGAAGTTACTGACGAGATCAGAAACCAAAGACTCAGCGTGGCTGAAAAGCTGGACCGGGGGCTTTTGGAAAACGAAGAAGTCACCATCGAAGTTGAACAAGCTCCAAAGGCCAACCCAATGGGCGACATGATGGGGCAGATGGGGATGGACATGTCCAGCATGCTGGGTGACATGCTTCCTAAGAAGAAAGTCAAGCGGACCCTGCCGGTCGGCCAGGCCAGAAAGCTTTTGGTCCAAGAAGAAGAAAAGAAGCTGGTCAACTATGACGATATCTACCAAAAGGCCATGGACCGGGCCGGGCAGAGCGGGATCATCTTCATCGACGAAATCGACAAGATTACCGCGGCTGATAAGCGCAACTCCGCCGGCGTCTCAAGAGAAGGGGTTCAAAGAGACATCCTGCCGATCGTTGAAGGCTCAACCGTAAGCACTAAGTACGGTCCGCTTTCAACCGACCATATCCTCTTTATCGCGGCCGGGGCCTTTGCTGAAAGCAAGCCGAGCGACCTCATTCCGGAACTGCAGGGCCGGTTCCCGATCAGAGTTGAGCTGGACGCCTTGACCAAGGATGACTTCGTCAGAATCTTGAAGGACCCGCAAAACTCCCTCTTGAAGCAGTACATTGCCTTGCTGAAGGCTGACGGGGTTGACCTGGTCTTCACGGCTGAAGCAGTCGACAAGATTGCTGAAATTGCCTTTGAAGTCAACCAGGGGACGGACAATATCGGTGCCCGCCGCCTGGCTACGATCTTGGAGAAGCTGCTGGAAGAAGTTCTCTATGAAGGGCCGGACATGGAAATGGGGCAAATCACCATCACCCAGGCCTATGTCGAACAGAAATTGAGCGATATTGTCAAGAACAAGGACCTGACCAAGTTCATCCTGTAAAGGAGGGATTTTTGGCAAATTGTTCCTGAATTAGTGTAAAAATGCGATTGAGTTTAGAAAAAATAAGAGTATTAAGGGACAAATAATGGATTATACTATCGAAAACGAGATTCTGAAGGTTACGGTATCAAGCCGCGGGGCAGAGCTGCAGAGCGTCATTGGTAAGCACATCGGCAATGAATACATCTGGCAGGCTGACCCGGAAGTCTGGGGCCGGCATGCTCCAGTCTTGTTCCCGATCGTGGGCAAGCTGAAGAATGATGAATACAGCTACCAGGGCCAGACCTACCACATGGGACAGCACGGCTTTGCCCGCAACATGGAATTTGCCCTGGAAGAGCAGACTAAGGAAAAGCTGACCTTCCTTTTGACCGACACAGAAGAAACCAGAGCTGTCTACCCCTTCAAGTTTGAATTCCGGGTCAGCTATGAGCTTTTGAACAACATGATCAAGGAAAGCTTCCACGTCACTAACAAGGGTGAAGGGGACATGATCTTCGGCGTCGGCGGCCACCCGGGCTTTGCCTTGCCGGTTGAAGACGGGGTCAAGAAGGATGACTTCTACCTTCAGGTCAACCCGGCTAAGCCCCGGGTGCAGGTGCCGCTGGAAGGCGGCCTGCTCAACTGGGAAAAGCGGTTCCTGGCCCCAACTGAATCCTTGATCACGATCACTGACGATCTCTTTAAGGATGATGCCATGGTGTTGGTGATGCGGCACCCGGACAACAAGTTCTCCATCAAGACGGAAACCAGCCGCTTCCACATCAATGTCAGAACTGATTCAGCTCCTTACGTGGGCATCTGGTCCCAGTACCCAAAGACGGCTGATTACGTCTGCATCGAACCATGGTGGGGGATCGCTGACCTTACCGATACTGACGGGGACCTGGAAGATAAGAAGGGGATGAACCGGCTGGCAAGCGGGGAAGACTTCGAAGCCAGCTTCCGTATGTCCTTCCACAGCAAGGTCCAGAGCGAATAAGAGTTAGAAAGTAAAGATGATTTTTTGCATGAGCTGCCAGATTCTGGCAGCTTTTTTTATGGGAAAAAGCTGGCCAAACATTCTGAAAGCGGACACAAAAATAAAACGATTTGGACTATAATCAACTTATAAAGTATGTGCTTGCAAAAAAGTGTTTGAATTGTGTTTTGGAGGAATAAAAAATGACGAAGCTATATAGCGTCCTAACGGCCGCTGCCCTTATGTCCCTTTGCCTTTTGGCCGGCTAGGAAAGCCAAGCCAGCCAGGTAGATGAATATAATCCAGAAGTTAGAAACTTTTAGGTACGGGAAGGCGAATACCGGATTGCCCAGGAGCTGGTCAAGAATGCTAAAAGCCTGCCGGCTAATACGGTTTATGAATTCGTGCCCGAGCCCAATTTCGCCAAGGCGGGGACATATAAGACCTGGATCCGCCTGCTTTATCCGGACAATTCAATGGAGACCAGCCAGGAAGTAACCGTCAGCGTTTATGACCATACCTGGAAGGCGAAGAAGACGGTCAAAAAGCATAAAAAGCTAATAAGAAGAGCAAGAAGTCCAAGCGCCTGATCACCAACCGGGCAAAACTGCCTAAGAAGACCAGTTTCCGCTTTGCCCGAGTGCCAAACTTCAAGCGGGCCGGGAGCTACTACACGGCCGTTTTGGTCACCTACCCAGACAAGAGCCAGGAATACACCCGGCAGGTTAAAGTGACGGCCAAGCGGCAGAAAGACAAGGGCAAGACCGTCGCTTATGGGGCGAAATTAACAGCCAAGTCCTTAATTAAAAACGCCAAGGTCCTGCCGAAGAAGGGCACCAGCTCTCGCAAAAGATCAACACCAAGCAGGCTGGGACTTACCTGCTTGCTGTCAAAGTAACTTACCCGGATAAGAGCTGGGAAGTGACAAGATTTGTTAAGGTCACGGTTAAGAGGTCAAGGTCCGTCCAGGGCAGGTAACTTTAGGGCAGAAACTATCACCAAGCCAGCTGGTAACTAACGGTAACTAACCTCTCCAGCCTGCCGAAGAAGAGCAAGGAGACCAGCGCCTTTTTGACGGTAACTGTCAATAATCCTGCTGACTCATCCCGCTACACCCCTGTCTTATTAGCCGCTAAAACCCAAGTGGGCAAGGCAATCGCGGCTTCCAGCTTGATTGCCAACTTCGCCTCCCTGCCAGCTGGCAGTCAGGCTAGCTACCTGACGGTGCCAGACTTTGCCAAGGCCGGCAGCTACAAGACCCAGATTAAGGTCACATACCCGGACAAGTCGACCTGGACCAGTTCAGAAGTCATGATTGAGGTTGCCCCGGAAGCAGAAAGCACGCAGAGCAACTAAGTTTATTAACATCATTCTTTAAATCAAGGCCAAAATTGGTCTTGATTTTTTGTTTTTTAATCTGTGCTTTTCACAAACTTTTGCTATAATATCGACTAGTAAGCGGTTACAAGTCGCCGATAAATTAAGTCAACATGGGGAAATAGCCAATGAGAAAAATCAAGTGTGAGCTTTGCGGGCAAAGAGATTTGTTAAAAGAAGGCAGCCGTTTTGTCTGCCAGACCTGTGGGGCAGCCTATTCAGCTGACCAGTTGCGCCGGCAATTTGACCTTGCCGACCAGGCGGAGATTTATGCTGAAGCCAAGCAAGCCTACCGGGCCAAGCGCTTCAAGCAGGCCAGGCAGCTGTATCTGGCCTTAGCGGAAGAAGGGGACCAGCAGGCGGCCTTTTACGCCAGCCTTTCCAGCAGCCAGCTCGACCCGGCGGCGGACTTTGTCCCCCTTTTGAATCAGCTGCGGGCAGCTTTAGTGGCCAGCCGGGAAAAGGGCGGGGAAGGCTACTTTGCTTTTGCCAGCCGGGCCCTGGGCGAAGTGATCGTTTTTGCCCTGGCAGTGGAAGAAGAATGTGAAGAAGACTTTCAAAAGCAGGCTCAGCGCCTGGAACTCAGTTCCCGGCAGACCCTGGAGAAGGCCCACCAGAAGATGCAGAAAGAAGCCGGCCGGGCCTGGCTCTTGATGAGCCAGGCAGCCCACCTCTGCGTAGGGGAGAGCGATGACTTAGCCGCTGTCAGTCCCTATTTCTGGGAGCTGGTCGATGCGATTATCGATGACTTGAGCATCAACCAGAAGCGGGGAACGATTGCCTTGGGCAACGTGAAAGAAGAACGGGCTTATTTTGAAGCCTTGAAGGCTGAGAAAAAGGCCAAAAAGCTGGTTAATGGTCAACTTTTTAAAGTGAATCTTGGCTAAGGCAAATTTTTTGTAAAAAAGGCTTGCCAAGAGTTAAAAAGCTAAGTATGATATTACTTGGTCGGGGGATGCGAGGAGCCGTCCCTTGGTTGAATTGAAGATTGCGTTATAGTCAAGTGGTAAGGCAACGGTTTTTGGTACCGTCATGCGCTGGTTCGAATCCAGCTAACGCAATTGTGAGGAAGACACCCAGTCGGGTGTCTTTTTTGTTTTTTCTATCTTTCTTGCCCTTTTCTTTTCTCAGCCTGTCTGTCTTGACCAGGCAGGTGGAGAAGGCTAAACTTATTAGTTAAGTTGATTAAATTTTTTAGAAAAAAAGCTGAGGTAAAAGCGTGAACGGATTAATTAAAGCAAGCGATGTCAATCAAGCCGGCCACCTGCAGATTGCCGGGGTAGATGCCCTGGAACTGGCGGCCAAGTACCAGACCCCCCTGCAGGTTTTTGACGTGGGGAAAATCCGCCAGGCAATCCGGGCCTTTAAGCGGGTCTTTGAAGAAGAAGGGGTAGACTATGAAGTCAGCTATGCTTCAAAGGCCTTTTCCTGCCTGGCCATCTACCAGGTCATCAATGAAGAAGGCGGCCACACCGACGTCGTCTCTGGCGGGGAACTCTGGACGGCCATGAAGGCGGGCTTTCCTATGGACAAGGTGAGTTTCCACGGCAACAACAAGAGCCGGGCAGAACTGGAAATGGCTGTTGACCAGGGAGTCGGGGTCATTATTTTGGACAACTTCCATGAAATTGACTTGCTCAGCCAGATTTTGGAAGAAAAAGACGCAAGCAGCAAGGTCATGCTCCGGGTTACCCCCGGCATCAGCGCCCACACCAACGAATATATCCAGACTGGCCAGGTGGACTCCAAGTTTGGCTTTGATATGGAAAGCGGCCAGGCTGACCGGGCCCTGGAACTGGTCCTGGCCAATCCGCGGATGAAGATGGCCGGCATTCACGCCCACATTGGCTCGCAAATTTTTGACGTCCGGGGCTTCGTGGGCTGCGCAGACAAGCTCTGCCAGCTGGCTAGTGCCTGGAAAGAGAAATACGGCTATGAAGCGGACATCTTGAATGTGGGGGGCGGCTTTGGCATTCACTATACTGACCAGGACCAGCCGCTTCCGGCTGAAGAATTCGTCCGGGCCATTGTTAAAGAAGTCAAAAGCAAGTGCCAGGAAAACAATTTGAAATTGCCGGCCATCTGGATTGAACCAGGCCGGTCGATCGTCGGCCCTGCGGGCTTTAGCCTTTATACTGTCGGCTCAAGAAAGGACCTGCCTGGCTACCCGAGCTATGTCGCCCTTGACGGGGGGATGGGGGACAATATCCGCCCAGCTCTTTACCAGGCAGAATATTCAGCCGTTGTTGCTGACCGCCCTCAGGCAGAAGATGAAGAAAGGGTCAACCTGGTCGGCAAGTACTGCGAAAGCGGGGACATCTTGATCAAGTCTTGTCCTTTACCAAAAACCGAACCAGGTGACGTAGTTGCCCTCTTAAGTACCGGCGCCTATGGCTATTCCATGGCCTCAAACTACAACCGCAATCCGCGTCCGGCCGTGGTTTTTGCTGAGGACGGAGTTGACCAGCTGGTGATCAAGCGGGAAAGCTATGACGATTTGATTGCCAACGACTTAAAATATCAAAAATAATCCCGGGCCATTTTTAACAAAATAAACTTTTGCCTGGTATATAATTAAGAAAATCATTTTTCACTTGAGAAAAAATGGACAAAGTTAGCTATATCTGCCGCTTTCCTTAACAAGCTATGCTAAAATAGGCTTAAATGTTAAGTTATTGTTCTTTTTGATTTGAATTAAGAGGTTTTTCCAATGCCAAAATTAGCGCAAGATTTACTGCCGATTATCAACCACAAGCTCGATGCCGTGGTTCCTTCAGATATCCGCCGTTTTGACAAGTATGTTTCCCAGTTCGATGATGTTGTCAAGCTGACCCTGGGTGAACCGGACTTAAATACCCCGGAACACATCAAGCAGGCAGCCATCCGGGACATTGAAAACAATGACAGCCACTACGGCCCGCAGTCAGGCAAGCCGGAACTGCTCCAGGCCATCAGCAAGTACGTTAAGGGCGTGACCGGGGTTGACTATGACCCGGCGAGTGAAATCACCGTCACGGTCGGGGCAACCGAAGCCTTGAACTGCAGCTTGTCCGCCCTTTTGAACGATGGCGACAAGGTGATCGTGCCTACTCCAGTCTGGTCCATGTACATGCAGCTGGTCTGCTTGACTGGGGCTACTCCAGTTGAAGTCGACACTTCAGACACCGGCTTTATTTTGACTCCGGAAAAGCTGGAAGAAGTCATTGGACGGGAAGGCAAGGGGGTTAAGGCTGTTATGCTGAACGACCCGACCAACCCGACCGGGGTAACCTACCCTAAGGAAGTTATCGAAGGCCTGGCTGAAGTTATCAAGAAGCACCACATGTACGCGATCAGTGATGAAATCTACTCCGAACTGATCTACGGGGATGCTAAGCACTACTCTTTGGCGACTTACATTCCAGACAGAACCATCTTTATTTCCGGTCTGTCCAAGTCCCACGCCATGACTGGCTGGCGGTTGGGCTATATCTGCGGGCCAGATGAAATCATGGCCAGCGTCCGCAAGATGAATGACTTCATGATCACGGTCGTGACCAACAACGTGCAAGCTGCGGCCATTGAAGCCTTGACCAACGGCCTGGATGACCCGAAGGAATTCAGAGACATCTACCAGCGCCGGGTCAACTTCATGGAAAAGGGCTTGAAGAAGCTGGGTTTTGACATGGCTTTGCCGCGCGGGGCCTTCTACATCTTTGCCAAGATTCCTGAAAAGTATCAGGGTGACGACGTCGGCTTTGCCAAGGCCCTGGCCAAGGATGCCAGAGTCGGCGTGATCCCGGGCAGTTACTTTGGGGCTGGCGGGGCCGGCTATGTCCGCATGTCCTACGCTTCCAGCGATGAAGTCTTAAAAGAGGCTCTCAAGCGGATTACCAAGTTTGTGGAAGCAGAATAATAATTTTTATTAACTTAAACTTCCCACTTTTGTAAGTGGGAAGTTTAAGTTACCTATAAGAGACGCAAGCAAGTCGGTAAAAAGCAAGACATCTTAGATTCTCTGCCGGGCGAGGAGGTTCATCATCGTTTGGATGATCTTACTTGTCCAGACTGCCAGCACGAGCTGAAAGAGATCGGCAGCTTCTGTGCCAGAAAAGAGCTGCTAAAGCAGGATGTAATTCACGCAGATGAGACGCCATATCGAGTCTTAGACAGTGAAAGAGCTAAAGACTACGTCTGGACCTTATTGTCAGGCAAGCATGCCGAGAAGCAGATTGTCCTGTATCACCATGGATCACGAAAAGGCGCCGAAGCATGGGATTTCCTGGCAGGCTTCAGCGGATACCTTCATTGTGATCAATATCTTGCCTAAAGACAAGGCTATAGAGTCCGACGCGACTTTGGTGGCTAATCAAGGGATCAACTACTGTAGTCAAATGTTTAGCCTGGAGCGCGCCTGGGAAGACCTTTCCGCTGAAGAGAGATACGAAAAGCGCCAGTCCGAATTAAAGCCTCTGCTAGAGAAGTTTTCCGATTGGTGCTCCAAGAAATCAATCTCCGTGTTGCCTTCCGGTAAGCTGGGGACAGCCTTCAAGTATTGCATGAAGCACATGGACAAGTTCATGAACGTTCTAAAAGATAGTCGCCTTGAACTGTCCAACAACAGAGCAGAACGAGCAGTCAAAGAGATCGTCATGGGACGCAAGAACTGGCTCTTTTCACAGAGTAGTACAGGCGCCAAATCCATGGCAATCATTATGAGCATACTCGAAACCGCCAAGCAAAATGGCTTGGATCAATTCAAATACATCAACTATCTTCTAGACAAGCTGCCCAATGAGTTGTCATTCAGCGTCTGGAAGCCTATTTACCATGGGCTGAGAATGTTCAGCTCCACTGTAAGTAAAAGTCCCATAAACTGATTAATCCCATCTTAGCATTGCTAGGATGGGATTTTAATATACTCTGCTATTGGGTACTTACAAAAATTGTTGGGAAAGCCCCAATGATTTATGAAAAAGCTGTATCATAAATAAGGATATTCATCGCTTTGTCTTCTTATATAGGCGGGGCAAGGCCAGTAGCCAATAGCTGCTGATCCTGTTACAACGGAAAGGAAAGCAGAAAAATGAAGCTGTTTGATTTAAATCGATTTTCACGCAATTACGGCTTTTTGGTAAAAATCGGGACGGCAATTCTATACTCAGTTATGGTTGCCGTAGCCCTGAACTTCTTCTGGCATCCCGGCCACATCTATTCTTCCGGGATCACCGGCTTCGCGCAGATCGTCAACACTGTGACCAGCCGCTACATGCCATTTACCATCCCAACAGAAGTGATGTACTTTGCCTTGAACGTACCCCTCTTTATCCTAGCTTGGTTCAAGATCGGCCGTGAGTTTACCGGCTACACCATCTTCGCGGTTGCTATGTCCGCGATCATGATGCGTTTCATCCAACCGACCCAAGTTAGCCTGGACCCTATCCTCTGCGCCATTTTCGGGGCAGCAGTCAACGGGATCGGCACTGGTATGGCTTTGAAGAGCGGGATCTCTACGGGTGGTTTGGACATCTTAGGTATCGTGGTCAGGAAGAAAACTGGTATGAACTACGGCAAGTTCAATATCTTGATCAACTTGATCATCGTTTTGATCGCTGGTTTTCTCTTTGACTGGTCTAGAGCCCTCTACACGGCCTTGAACATTTTCATCAACGGCCGCTTCATCGACTCAGTCTACACTCAGCACAACAAGCTGCAGGTAATGATTGTTACTGAACATCCCAATGCTATCATCGAAGGGATTCAAGAAAAGATGCACCGCGGGATCACTATCTTCCACGACGTGGAAGGGGCCTACGGGCATACTGAAAAGACCGTCCTTTTAACCATTATCGATACTTACGACCTTTACGACATCCGGACCACAGTAGAAAAATGTGACCCCTTTGTCTTCATGAGTGTCACGGAAGTCCAGAAAGTTTATGGCAGATTTAGAGAACAAGAAGTCGTTTAGCTATTGAGAAATATTAAAGACAAATTATACTTGTGTTATGAAAGTTAAGTGAGGTGGTGAAATAGATGCCAGATGAAAGGGACAATAGCCGCTATCAACCAAAATATATAGGCTTGGATTTGGCGACTGAGATCGCCACTACTTACGCTAAACAGCATGGACACCACAATGTCAAGCTGCTGATGACTAAGACCAGTTCAGACAAGCGGTCAGAGTATTTTTACGTCTTCAGCGTAACTGACAGCTTGCGCGAGAACGGTTGTGACTGAATATTTCATTTTAGTTGATTCAGTTTCTGGAGAAGTCTTCAGAGTGGATGAAAGTCCGCTGAAGTAAAAGAAAAACGCGCGCTTACGTTTGTTGTAAGCAGCGCGTTTTTTTACGCAATTATTTGATTAATCTTCTTCGTAACCCAGGTGGTTCATAATCAAAGCCGCGGTTTCTTCGATTGACCGTTCAGCCACGTTGATCACGAAGCAGCCCAGCTTCTTGTATAAGGCCATGGCACTGTCCAGTTCGGCATTGATGGAGTCCATGTTGGAGTAGGCAGTGTCGGGGTCCATCCCGTAGCTGATCATTCTTTGCCGGCGGATGCGGTTGAGCACTTGCGGATCGGTGGTCAAACCAATGATCTTCTTCGGGTCAATTTGGTAGATTTCCTTTGGTATGTGGGTCTGCGGTACTAGCGGCAAGTTGGCCACCTTAAGCCCCTTGTTAGCCAAAAGCAAGGAAAGGGGAGTCTTGGAAGTCCGGGAGACACCTAACAAGACAACGTCTGCTTCCAAAAAGCCCCGCGGATCCTTGCCGTCGTCGTACATAACCGCGAATTCCATGGCGGAAATCCGGTTGAAGTACTTGTTGGTCAATTGGTGGTTAGCCCCAACCAGGCCGGTCGGCTTCATATGGGTTGTCTGGCTGATAGCCTCAATGATCGGAGACAAAATGTCGATGTACCTAGCCTTGTGTTCCCGGGCAAACTTGATGATCGGCAATTGCAGCTTCTCATCCAGCATGCTGTAGACGATGACCAGGTTAGGGTACTGCTCGATTTCTTCCAGGGTAGCGGCCAGCTTCTTTTCGTTAACCATGAAAGGATAGCGGCGGTAGTTGATTTCGGCGTCAGGGAACTGGACGGCAGCCGCCTGGGCATTGTTAAAGGCCGTTTCCCCAGCTGAGTCGGAAATAATAATAATGTTGACTTCCATCTTTTCAGTTTTTTCTGTTTGCTTGTTTTCTGCTTTATTTTCAGTCATATAGATCACCTCATCAACTCTATTATACCGGATAATGCGCTTTCTGGATCTTAGCCCAAAAAACTTTTCAAAAAATCTATCCAGGCTATTGACGATTAGTCGATTTTTGCTATAATTTAGATAAATGCTTATGGCAGCAATGCCAAGAAATGGAAGGAGGGATCACACATGGCTAAGACTATCGTTCACGAAAACGAGTCTATTGATGATGCTCTTCGTCGTTTCAAGCGTTCCGTTTCTAGAAGTGGTACTTTGCAAGAATACCGCAAGCGTGAATTCTACGAAAAGCCAAGCGTTCGCAGAAAGTTAAAATCTGAGGCCGCTCGCAAGCGTAGACATTATTAATCGACTGAAGCTCTCGTGAAAACGGGAGCTTTTTTCTTGCTTATTTTCCGTGTTCTCTTTTGGCCTAAATCGTGTATCATTGGTTTAGAAGAGTATAGTCTGGCGGACAGAGATGTGCTTGCCCGCTGGTTTGAAAATGAAGGAGTTCTTTTATTGGAAAAGAAGTTTTTGCCCCACAGCAGCGAAAATGTCCAGAAGCTGGTGGGCGTAAATGACAGCAATTTGAAGCTGATCGAAGAAGGCTATGAGGTTATCGTTACTGACCTGGGTGGTCAGATCAAGGTTGCTGGACCTGAAGAGCAGGTGGAGACCGTCTTGCGGGTTTTAAAGGCCTTGGACGGGGTAGCCAGCAACGGGATCAATTTAACTCCGGCCGATGTGGTCAGCGCCATGAAAATGGCTGACCGGGGGACAACTGAATACTTTGGCGACCTCTACAAGCAGATCTTGATCAGAGATGCTAAGGGCCGGCCAGTCCGGGTCAAGAATATGACCCAGAAGAGCTATGTTGAAGCCATCAACAAGAGCGACGTGGTCTTTGGGATCGGACCCGCCGGGACAGGGAAGACCTTCCTGGCTGTCGTCTGCGCGGTTGCTGCCTTTAAGCGGGGAGAGGTCTCCAAGATCATCTTGACCCGGCCGGCAGTTGAAGCCGGGGAATCCCTGGGCTTTTTGCCAGGGGACCTTAAGGAAAAGGTTGACCCTTACCTGCGGCCAATCTATGACTCCCTTTATGCCATCTTAGGGCAGGGACCAACTGACCGCTTGATGGAGCGGGGCGTTATCGAAATCGCTCCTCTTGCTTACATGAGAGGGCGGACCTTGGAAGAAGCTTTCGTCATTTTAGACGAAGCGCAGAACACGACTGACGCCCAAATGAAGATGTTTTTAACCCGGCTGGGCTTTAACTCCAAGATGGTGGTCAACGGGGACATGACCCAGATCGACCTGCCTGGCAAGGCCCACAGCGGTTTGATCACGGCCCGCAATATCCTGCAGGGGATCGACCAGATCGAGTTCGTGGAATTCAGTGCGGCTGACGTTGTCCGGCACCCAGTCGTAGCAAAGATTATCAAGGCATATGAAGAGGAAGGAAAATAATGCAGGGAATTGACGTAAGCTACAGCGATGAAGTCGGCTTTTTGACTAAGGGAGACCGGGACTGGGAAGACTGGATCATGCAGCTGCTCCTCATGGCGAAAAAGGAAATCGGCAAGGACAATGCCCAGGAAATGAGCATCAATTTCGTTGACGAAGACCGGTCGCAGGCTATCAACCGGGACTACCGGGATAAAGACCGGCCAACCGATGTGATTTCTTTCGCCATTGAAGACGGCGACGACGGCCTGGACCTGGCTATGTTCACCCAGGACCCGGACTTTACCGAAGACATTGGCGACTTGTTCATGTGCCCAAGTGTCATCGAGCGCCACAGCAAGGAATATGGCACCGGCTTTGACCGGGAATTTGGCTACACGATCGTGCACGGCTATTTGCACTTAAATGGCTATGACCACATCGAGCCAGACGAAGCCAAGGAAATGTTTGGCATCCAGGGCAAGATTTTGGAAGAATATGGCCTGCCCCTTTATCCGGACCAATTAGACGAAGGAAGAGGAAAATAGCATGAACGAGTTGGAAGAAAAACTCTTTTTGCTGGCCAAGGACCATTTGGCGGATGCCTATAGCCCTTATTCCCACTTTCACGTGGCCAGCGCTTTAGTGACGGACGCGGGAGAAATTTTTACCGGGGTCAATATTGAAAACTCTTCTTTTGGCTTGACCAACTGCGCCGAACGGACGGCGATCTTCTCCTGGGTGAACGCTGGCCGGCAGGGCAAGATCAAGTGCCTTTTGATCATCGGCAACACTGACCGGCCAATCTCCCCTTGCGGGGCCTGCCGGCAGGTAATGAGCGAATTTATGGCTCCGGAAACGGAAGTAATTCTGACCGACAGCCAGGGGGACTATGAGCGCTTTACAGTTGAGCAATTGATACCATACCATTTCACAGAAAAGGACATTCAAGATGGGGCAAATAAGTAAACACAAGTCAGGTTTCGTAGCATTGGTTGGCCGGCCAAATGTCGGCAAGTCAACCTTGATGAACCGTTTAATCGGGCAGAAGGTGGCGATCACCTCCGCCAAGCCGCAAACTACCAGAAACAAGATTTCCGGCATCTACACTGAAGATGACATGCAAGTTGTCTTTGTCGACACGCCGGGGATTTTCAAGAGCCATTCCGACCTGGACGAATACATGGACAAGGCCAGCCTGTCTTCTTTAAAGGACGTTGACTTAGTCATGTTCATGGTTGACGCTAAAGAAGCCGGCAAGGGCGAGGAATACGTGGCCGGTCTTTTGAAGGATTTGGATATTCCGGTATTTTTGGTTATCAACAAGATCGACCAGGTTCACCCAAATGATCTTTTGCCAATCATCGACTCCTACCAGGCCGTCGGCAAGTTCGCGGAATTTTTGCCAATTTCCGCCCGGCAGGGCAACGGGGTCGACGACTTGCTCAAGACCTTGAAGGACTACCTGCCAGAAGGACCGCAATACTACGCTTCAGATGAAGTAACCGACCGGCCGGAATACTTCGTGGTGGCTGAGATGATCAGAGAACAGATCCTCCGCTTGACCGACCAGGAAGTTCCCCACTCAACCGCTGTCTGGGTTGACCAGATGAACCAGCGGATCAATGGCAAATTGCAGATTGATGCCACGATTTTTGTGGAAAAAGACGGGCAAAAGCGGATCATTATCGGGCAAAGAGGGTCCATGATTAAGCAGATCGGGATGCGGTCCAGAAAAGAAATCGAAAATCTTCTGGGCGAGAAGGTTAACTTGAAGCTCTGGGTCAAGGTACGGCGCGACTGGCGGCAGGACCCGGCCTTCCTCAAGTCCATCGGCTATGACAAGAAGGAACTTTAATGGCCGCTGACCTGCTCGATGTCCACGGCCTGCTTTTTAAAAGGCAGCAGTATAAAGAGGCTGACCTCTTGGCCAAGCTCTGGACCAAGGA
>PPYF01371086.1_pt1 | contig 27813 bp, 29 predicted proteins | sample 1559871 | NCBI WGS metagenome assembly PPYF01 (sample SAMN08240021, study PRJNA423297) | Human gut metagenome, whole genome shotgun sequencing project.
ATCCGGTGCTGTACCGCATTAAGTTCGCTGAGCATCATCAGACTGGCAACAAGTGGTGCATCTACCCGATGTACGACTTCACCCACTGCATCAGCGATGCGCTGGAAGGCATTACCCACTCGCTGTGTACCCTGGAGTTCCAGGACAACCGCCGCCTGTACGATTGGGTGCTGGACAACATCAGCATCCCGGTGCATCCGCGTCAGTACGAATTCTCGCGCCTGAATCTCGAATACACCGTGATGTCCAAGCGTAAGCTGAACCAGCTGGTGACTGAGAAGCACGTGGAAGGCTGGGACGACCCGCGTATGCCGACCATCTCCGGTCTGCGTCGTCGCGGCTACACCGCCGAATCCATCCGTGAGTTCTGCAAGCGCATCGGCGTGACCAAGCAGGACAATACCATCGAGATGGCGTCGCTGGAGTCCTGCATTCGTGAAGATCTGAACGAAAACGCCCCGCGCGCGATGGCGGTGATCGATCCGGTGAAACTGGTTATCGAGAACTATCCGCAGGGCGAAAGCGAAATGGTGGTGATGCCGAACCATCCGAACAAGCCGGAAATGGGCAGTCGTGAAGTGCCGTTCAGCGCCGAAATCTGGATCGATCGCGCGGACTTCCGCGAAGAAGCCAACAAACAGTACAAGCGTCTGGTGCTGGGTAAAGAAGTGCGTCTGCGCAACGCCTACGTCATCAAAGCGGAACGCGTGGAGAAAGATGCCGAAGGCAATATTACCACCATCTTCTGCACCTACGATGCCGACACCCTGAGCAAAGACCCGGCCGACGGCCGCAAGGTCAAAGGCGTGATCCATTGGGTAAGCGCGGCGCATGCGCTGCCGGTAGAGATCCGTCTCTACGATCGTCTGTTCAGCGTGCCAAACCCGGGCGCGGCGGACGATTTCCTCGCGGTAATCAACCCGGAATCGCTGGTGATCAAACAGGGGTACGCGGAGCCGAGCCTGGCGCAGGCCGAAGCCGGCAAAGCTTACCAGTTTGAGCGTGAAGGCTATTTCTGCCTCGACAGCCGCTATGCAACCGCAACCAGTCTGGTGTTCAACCGCACCGTCGGGCTGCGTGATACCTGGGCGAAAGCGGGCGAATAACATTTCTTTTCTGTCAAAGCGTCGCTCCCAGCGGCGCTTTTTTTGTTTCAGAATCAGCTAATTAAACTTTTCATTTTCGCGATGCGAATTAATTCTGTTTCTGCGCGGTAATAAATAGCGCTTCTGATGTTTCCTGTCACATACAAAAAACCAATGTAATCGCTTTCAATGATTGCGTTTTTCCCTGATTTTGCAATGACTTCCATAACAAAATCATCAGAGATAAGACTGTAACAAAACGACATAAAATATGTGCGCTTTGTCATAATCTTAAGCTTTGCCTCACGAAAAACATTGATAATTCGCGTCACGAAAAATAGTCTATCTACAGTGGTTTCGCGGTCTTTTTTACCGCCCCACATTTTGCAGTTTTATTTATTTTTTAGCGATTGACCGCTGGTCTTCGCCTTTTAAAACGTCAAAGAGGATATGCACATGCGTACGTTTAGTGGCAAACGTAGTACGCTGGCGCTGGCTATTGCCGCCGTCACCGCGATGTCGGGCTGGGTTGTTGCTCCACAGGCCAGCGCAGCAGGCTTTATCGATGATTCAACCTTAACCGGCGGTATCTATTACTGGCAGCGTGAGCGTGACCGTAAAGATGTGACCGACGGCGACAAATACAAAACCAACCTTTCCCACTCCACCTGGAACGCCAACCTGGACTTCCAGTCCGGCTATGCCGCCGATATGTTTGGCCTTGATATTGCCGCGTTTACCGCGATTGAAATGGCGGAGAACGGCGATAGCGGCCACCCGAACGAAATTGCCTTCTCGTCACGTAACAAAGCCTATGACGAAGACTATTCCGGCGATAAGAGCGGCATCAGCCTGTATAAAGCCGCAGCGAAATTCAAATATGGTCCGGCGTGGGCACGTGCGGGCTATATCCAGCCAACCGGCCAGACTCTGCTGGCCCCGCACTGGAGTTTTATGCCAGGTACCTATCAGGGGGCGGAGGCCGGGGCTAACTTCGACTATGGCACGGCGGGCGCGTTAAGTTTCTCCTATATGTGGACGAACGAGTATAAAGCGCCATGGCATATCGAGATGGACGATTTCTATCAGAACGATAAGAAGACCAAAGTCGATTATCTCCACTCCGTCGGCGCTAAATATGATTTCAAAAATGACCTGGTGCTGGAGGCGGCATTTGGTCAGGCTCAGGGCTATATCGATCAGTACTTTGCTAAAGCCAGCTACAAGTTTGACGTCGCCGGCGCGCCGCTGAGCACCAGCTACCAGTTCTACGGCACCCGCGATAAGGTCAGCAACGGCGGGGTCAACGACATCTATGATGGCACCGCATGGCTGCAGGCGTTAACCTTTGGTTATAAGGTGGCAGATGTCCTGGATCTGCGTCTCGAGGGAACCTGGGTGAAGGCTGATGGCCAGCAGGGCTACTTCCTGCAGCGTATGACCCCGACCTACGCCTCTTCCAATGGTCGTCTCGATATCTGGTGGGATAACCGCTCCGACTTTAACGCCAATGGCGAAAAAGCGGTCTTCTTTGGCGCGATGTATGACATGAAAAACTGGGATATGCCGGGCTGGGCGTTCGGCGCGTCTTATGTCTACGCCTGGGATGCGAAGCCGGGCCGAATGTCCTCTCCGGATGCGTACTATGACCCTGACTATCGCCTGAAAGAGTCGGCCTATAGCCTGGATGCAATGTATACCGTACAGGAAGGGCGGGCGAAGGGCACCCTGTTCAAACTGCACTTTACCCAATACGACAACCATTCCGATATTCCGAGCTGGAGCGGCGGCTACGGCAACATCTTCCAGGATGAGCGCGACGTGAAGTTCATGGTTATCGCCCCGTTCACTATTTTCTGATGCCTGCGCGGCGGGCGTGAGCCTGCCGCACCTCTGGGAGAACGACAATGAAAAAAATGCTGCTTATTGCCATGATGGCAGCGGGCCTGGTGGCCTGCACCACGTCGCCGGCGCCGAAAGAAGACACCAAACTGAAAGATGCCTATAGCGCCTGTATTAATACGGCGGAAGGGAATCCGGACAAGATTGAAGCCTGCCAGAGCGTACTGAATGTGCTGAAAAAGGATAAACAGCACCAGCAGTTCGCCAACCAGGAGAGCGTTCGCGTCCTGGATTACCAACAGTGTATTCAGGCCACCCGCACCGGCAACGATCAGGCGGTGAAAGCGCGCTGCGATCAGATCTGGAAGGAGATCCGCAGCAATAATACGACCCATTAAATCAGACGACAGCGGCAAACGGGCGGGGCATATCTCCGCCCGTTTGTTTTTTTTGCGCTGACTCTCCGCCGGCTGATAGCCGCGGCTCAGCCGCACGAACAGTAGCGCGGTGGCAATGAATCCGCACAGCGCGGCGCACATTAGCCACCAGCCCGGCGGGCTTTTATCGCCGGTGAGCTCGACCAGTGCGGTGGAAATAGCTGGCGTCAGGTCGCCGAAAATGGCAGTAGCGAGACTAAAGGCCAGCGAAAAGCCCACGGTGCGGACGTGTACCGGCATCACTTCGGTAAGCGCCGCGACCATCGCGCCGTTATACATGCCAAAGAAGAACGAGAACCATAGCAGGACCAGCGTCATACGGGTGAAATCGGGCGCGACGGTGAGCCAGTGCATCACCGGCCAGGTGGTGAGCAGGGCCAGCACGGTAATGCCCATCAGCACCGGACGACGACCGATCCGATCAGAGATCGCCCCGCTGGCGAAGTTCCATATCAACTCTCCGGACAAAGCGGGGATGAGGAAAGTCACCCCAGGGGCGTGTGCGGGAAGGGCGGCAGAGGCGCCCATAAAAAAGCCAACCGGCAGGTTGGCTTTTCAGTCTCAGCGAAACGGGGAATTATTTTTCCACCGCGTCGTGGGCGTGTTCGTCCTCGCGGCAATCCCCTTCCGCACAGTGACCGTACAGATACAGACTGTGGTTGGTCAGGCGGATGCCGTGGCGGGAGGCAATTTCACGCTGGCGTAATTCGATCGAGTCGTCGCTGAATTCGATCACTTTGCCGCAGTCGAGGCAGATCAGGTGATCGTGGTGATGCTGCTGGGTCAGTTCGAAAACGGATTTTCCGCCTTCGAAATTATGACGAGTCACGATGCCGGCGTCATCAAACTGGTTGAGGACGCGGTAAACGGTCGCCAGACCGATCTCTTCGCCCATGTCGATCAGGCGTTTATATAAGTCTTCCGCACTGACATGATGGTTATCCGGTTCCTGCAGCACTTCAAGGATTTTTAGTCTAGGAAGTGTGACTTTCAGGCCAGCCTTCTTTAATGCGGTATTGTTGTCAGTCATGCGGAATCTGTCCTGTTGCTAAACGATCTACTTCCTTCAACGGAAGTCATACAGAAATTAACCCGACGTAATGCGTCTCATTATAGAACTGCCACTGGTAAATGAAAACTGCAAGCATCAGGCCTGGTTTGCTGTCAAAAACGAGGCACCAGCTACAAACTGCGTCACGTGCCTCGTAGAATCAGAGGACATTGTACAGATATGTGATTAAAAGTTAAAAACTTGTAGCTATTAGTTTGATTGCTTTTGTCTATTAATGCGGCGCAACTCAATGATTGCGCCGCTTAATCATCAGGCGTTTTTGATTTCTTCGAGGTGCAGCTCTTCGGCAACCTGCTTCACCCATTTCTCAACGCGCTCGTTGGTAAGCTCCGGCTGGCGGTCTTCATCGATGGCGAGGCCGACGAAGTGGTCGTCATCCGCCAGGCCTTTGGAAGCCTCAAAATGATACCCCGCCGTTGGCCAGTGACCGACGATGGTCGCGCCGCGCGGCTCAATGATGTCGCGGATGGTGCCCAGCGCGTCGCAGAAGTATTCTGCGTAATCTTCCTGGTCGCCGCAGCCGAACAGCGCCACCAGTTTGCCATTGAAGTCGATCTCTTCCAGCGTCGGGAAGAAGTCATCCCAGTCACACTGCGCTTCACCGTAGTACCAGGTCGGGATACCGAGCAGCAGGATGTCGTGGGCTTCCAGGTCTTCTTTGCTGCTTTTGGCAATGTCGTGAACATCAGCAACATCTTTACCAAGCTGCTTTTGAATCATTTTTGCAATATTTTCGGTGTTGCCGGTGTCGCTGCCAAAAAAGATGCCGATGATTGCCATGAGTAAAATAACCTGCTGCGGCTCATATTACGCGCTTCCGCCAGCTCGTTGAGCGCATCGACCGCATCGGCGTTGAGTTTTAACTCCACGCGCTTCAGCCCGCGAACCTTATCGCGTTTCAGCTGGTTACGTTTGTTGATGCGCAGTTGTTCATCGCGCGACAGCGGATTGGTTTTCGGTCTTCCCGGGCGACGCTCGTTTGCGAACAAATCTAATGTCGTACGGTCCGTTTGTTCTTTTGCCATGATTCTGAGTGACTTCGGGGAAACAAGCTGCCGGGCTCTAGCCGGCGCAGATAGCGCGCCATCATACATCAGGCGAACGGCTGCGCCAACGACCGCGGGCATTCTGCGGCGCGGTCGGGCATATTTTAGCCAATCAGGCGGCGATGCTCGTCAGATAGCGGCGGATGGCGCGTAACACCGCCTCGGGTTTCTCGGCATGGACCCAGTGTCCGGCGCCGGCGATGACGTGGGCCCGGGCCTGCGGGAACTGGGCCAGCAGCGCGTCGCGGTAGGCGTCGGTCACATAGGGCGAGTTGCCGCCGGGAATAAACTGCGTCGGGTGCGGCCAGGCCGGGATGGTTTCCCAGCCGACGATATGCGGATACTGGTCCCACAGCACCGGTACGTTGAAGCGCCAGTCGCCGTCGACGAATGATTTCAGCAGGAACTGAATCACGCCTTCTTCCTGCAGGTGCTCGCGCATCACCTGCGCCGCCTGCTGGCGGGTGCTGGCGGCGGATTCTCTGACGGCGCGGATAGCGGCGAAGATCTCATCATGGCGGCGAACGTGATAATCCACCGGCGCGATATCGATAGCCACCAGACCGCTGATGCGTTCAGGCGCCAGGGCGGTAAGCGCCATTACCGCTTTCCCGCCCATCGAATGGCCGATAAAGGTGGCGCGCTCGATCTGGTGCGCGTCGAGCGTATCAAGCAGATCCTGCGCCATGGCGGGGTAGGTCATCTCTGGCGACCGCGGCGACAAACCGTGGTTGCGCATATCGACCTGCACAATATCGTGGTCGGCGATCAGGTCGCGGGCGAGGATGCCCAGGTTGTCCAGGCTGCCAAACAGACCGTGGACCAGCACGATCGGGGAGTGGTTGTGCGGATTCTGTGCAGATTGCGCTCGGCTATTTAATTTCATGGCAAAGTTCTTTTTTTCGCTCCGTCGGGTTAGGGATCGGCGAGAGCGCATCCGACATTTTACGGCGTATGCTGAAATTTTCCGCCGTTTCCCAACCGGCTACACCGGTCAGCAAAGCCGCGCCGACGCTGGCGCCAGCGCCTGTCGCTGAGGTGAAACCCGCTAACCCGGTGAAAGATAAAGTCCGCGCCATGCGCGAGATGCTGTTATCTGATGAATACGCCGAGCAGAAGCGCGCGGTGAACCGTTTTATGCTGGTGTTGACGACCCTCTACTCCCTGGACAGTAAAGCATTTGCCGAGGCCACCGAGTCTCTGCACGGCCGCACGCGCGTTTACTTCGCGGAAGATGCGCGTACGCTGCTGAAAAGCGGTAATCAGACCAAACCGAAACAGGTTCCTGGTACACCGTGGTGGGTGATCACCAATACCAATACCGGCCGTAAATGCAGCATGATTGAGCACATCATGCAGTCGATGCAGTTCCCTGCGGAGCTGATTGAAAAGGTTTGCGGCACGATCTAGCTTTTTAACATTTGCACCAGAAGGATCAGGCAATGGCAATCGATAAACGTGCGGGGCAGCCTGCGCAACAGAGTGATTTGATTAACGTCGCCCAACTGACTGCTCAGTACTACGTGCTGAAGCCTGAAGTCGGTAATGCGGAGCATGCGGTAAAATTCGGCACCTCTGGCCATCGCGGCAGCGCGGCGCGCCACAACTTCAACGAACCGCATATCCTGGCCATCGCCCAGGCCATTGCGGAAGATCGTGCGAAAAACGGGATCACCGGTCCGTGCTATGTCGGCAAAGATACCCACGCCCTCTCCGAGCCGGCGTTTATTTCGGTGCTGGAAGTGTTAACCGCCAACGGCGTCGACGTGATCGTGCAGGAAAACAACGGCTTCACCCCGACGCCCGCAGTCTCCAACGCGATTCTGGTGCATAACAAAAAAGGCGGTCCGCTGGCGGACGGCATTGTGATCACCCCGTCACACAACCCGCCGGAAGATGGTGGTATCAAGTACAATCCGCCAAACGGCGGCCCGGCTGATACCAACGTCACCAAAGTGGTGGAAAACCGCGCCAACGAACTGCTGGCCGCGGGCCTGCAGGGCGTGAAACGCATTTCTCTGGACGCGGCGCTGGCTTCTGGCCACGTTAAAGAACAGGATCTGGTGCAGCCGTTCATTGAGGGGCTGGCGGATATCGTCGATATGGCCGCAATCCAGAAAGCCGGCCTGACGCTGGGCGTCGATCCGCTGGGCGGGTCCGGTATCGAATACTGGAAACGCATTGGCGAGCACTACAAGCTCAATCTGACCATTGTTAACGATCAGGTGGATCAGACCTTCCGCTTTATGCACCTCGATAAAGACGGCGCCATCCGCATGGATTGCTCCTCAGAGTGTGCGATGGCCGGCCTGCTGGCGCTGCGCGATAAGTTCGATCTGGCGTTTGCTAACGACCCGGATTACGACCGCCACGGGATTGTGACCCCGGCGGGGTTGATGAACCCGAACCACTACCTGGCGGTAGCGATCAACTACCTGTTCCAGCATCGTCCGCAGTGGGGCAAAGAGGTGGCGGTGGGTAAAACGCTGGTCTCCTCCGCGATGATTGACCGCGTGGTGAACGATCTGGGCCGCAAGCTGGTGGAAGTGCCGGTGGGCTTTAAGTGGTTTGTCGACGGCCTGTTCGATGGCAGCTTCGGCTTCGGCGGCGAAGAGAGCGCCGGGGCCTCCTTCCTGCGCTTCGACGGCACGCCGTGGTCCACCGATAAAGACGGCATCATCATGTGCCTGCTGGCGGCGGAGATCACCGCGGTGACCGGGAAAAACCCGCAGGAGCATTACAACGAACTGGCGGAACGCTTCGGTGCGCCGAGCTACAACCGTCTGCAGGCTTCCGCGACCTCCGCGCAGAAAGCGGCGCTGTCCAAGCTCTCTCCGGAAATGGTCAGCGCTGACACCCTGGCGGGGGATCCGATCACTGCCCGTCTGACCGCGGCGCCGGGCAACGGGGCGGCGATTGGCGGCCTCAAGGTGATGACCGACAACGGCTGGTTCGCGGCGCGTCCGTCAGGCACCGAAGACGCCTACAAGATCTACTGCGAAAGCTTCCTCGGCGAAGAGCATCGCAAGCTGATTGAAAAAGAAGCGGTAGAGATTGTCAGCGAAGTGCTGAAGAACGCTTAACAACGCACTACCATCAGGCCCCTTGCGGGCCTGATTTTTTTCGCAAGGATAGCGATGAAAATACAACGGAAGTCCCTGTTTTTGTTCTGGGCGTGGATGGATCTCTTTTTCGTCCTGCAATTCTTATGGTGGAATATTGCCCACCGCCGCCTCCCTTTTTACGACGATCTGCTGGCTTATCTCCAGCTGCTGCACACCTGGGGCTCCGCGGCGGTCTGGCTGTACCCGCTGAATGTTCTGCTGATTATCAGCATCCCGCTATCGATGATCTTTTTTTTCCGCCAGAGCCGCTATGCGCTGTGGCTGGCCTGGGGGCAGGCGCCGCTCAGGCTGCTGTTTATGCAGCCTTCGCTATCGCTGGGCCTGTGGCTGATTCAGGCTGCCGGCATCAGGCATGTAACGATCCTGGCAGGCTTTCTGCTGCTCTCTGAAGGGCTGAAAATCGCCAGCCTCTGGTACTGCAGAGGCGGGATTCAGGGCATAAAGCGATAGCCAATCCCGGTTTCGGTCAGCAAATGCTGCGGCCGTGCCGGATCGGCCTCCAGCTTTTGTCGCAGATGACCCATATAGATCCGCAGATAGTGGCTGTGCTCCACGGCGTTAGGCCCCCACACCTGATTCAGCAGCTGACGCTGGGTAAGCACTTTGCCGGGATTATTCAACAGCGCCGCCAGCAGGCGAAACTCGATAGGCGTCAGGTGGATCTCTTCGCTGCCGCGCAGGATGCGGCGGGCGGGGATATTGACCTCCAGGTCAGCGAAGCGCACCACCGGCTCATCGGCCTGCGCCGCGCCGTGGCGACGCAGCGCGACGCGCAGGCGGGCCTGCAGCTCGCCGATGCCAAAGGGTTTACTTAAGTAGTCATCGGCGCCGGCATCCAGGGCGGCAATTTTGTCATGCTCTTCGCTACGCGCTGACAGGACGATAATCGGCATCTGGCTCCACTGACGCAGGTCGCGAATAAAATCAATGCCGTCACCATCCGGCAGGCCGAGATCGAGGATCGCGAGGTCGGGCTTACGGGTGGCGGCTTCAATCAGCCCACGCTGCAGGGTTTCCGCTTCAAATACGCGCATGCCGTCGGCTTCCAGCGCGGTGCGGAGAAAGCGTCGGATAGCGTGTTCGTCTTCGATAATCAGAACGTTAATCACAATTCCTCAGGTAGCTCTTCCAGTTCAGGGGGCGTTTCTCCCGGCAGTGTAACACGGAATGAGGCGCCGCCCTCGGGCCGGTTGCTGGCGGAGATGGTCCCGCCGTGGACGTCGACGATGGCCTGACAGATGGCAAGGCCCAGCCCGACGCCAGGGATCGCCGACTCTTTGTTGCCGCGGGCGAATTTATCAAAGATAGTCTGCTCCTGGCCTGCCGGGATCCCAGGACCGTTATCCCATACCTCCAGCGACAGCTGCCGGGCGTCCGCCTCGGCGCGGATGCCGATGCTCGCCCGGGCGCCGGCATACTTATGGGCATTTTCCAGCAGGTTGATCAGCACCCGCTCGAACAGCGGTCCGTCGACATGCACCAGCTGGAGGGGATCGGGTAAATCCAGCTGAATATGCTGGCCGCCGAGGCTTGGCTCGAGCATGCGCAGCGCGCTGCCGACCACTTCCTCCAGCGTCAGCCACTCCTTATGCAGATTAAAGCCGCCGGACTGGATCCGCGCCATATCCAACAGGTTGTTCACCAGCCGGGTGGTGTTGAGCACATGCTGGCGGATTTCGTTGGCCTGCGGGGCATGTTTTGAACCTTCGCTGGCCAGATCGAGGGTCAGAATTTCCGCCTGGCCAAACAGCACGGTCAGCGGAGTACGCAGATCGTGCGACAGGGCGGCGAGCAGCGAGTTACGCAGGCTTTCCCGCTCGCTGGTCAGCCGGGCCTGCTCTTCGCTGGCGGTCAGGGTGAGGCGCTCCAGGGCGCTGGCCACCAGCAGAGTAAAGGTCTCCAGCAGCCGCTGCTGCTCCGGGATCATCAATTGGCGCAGATTCTCCGGTTCCACCACCAGTAGTCCCCAGGTGCGGGCGGCGCTCTTCAGGGGCAAGATCTGATACGGCACGCCGGGCAGGGTATCGGTGCCGGCGCCGGCAGGTTGGCCCTTATCAAAGCTCCAGCGGGCGATGGCATCATCCCACGGGGTCAGCCCTGGCTGGTGGGTTAAGGGCAGCAGTTTTCCCTGGGCGTCCGGGAGCAGCAGCTGGCTGCGGGCCTGAAAGGTGGAGGCGATAAATCGCTCGCTGGTGGTGGCGATATCCTGCTGGCTGCGACCCACCGCCAGCGCTTTAGACATCTCATACAGATGGCGGGTACGGCGTTCACGGTAGCGCGCCACCCGCGCCTGGTAGCGCACGCCGGCGGTGAGGTTGCCGATAAGCAGGCCCACGGTGAGCATCACGCCGAAGGTGAGCAGATACTGGACATCCGACACCGCCAGCGTCCCGCGCGGGGCGACAAAAAAGAGATCGAAGCTGATGACGTTGATCACCGTCGCCAGCACCGACGGCCAGCGGCCATAGACCAGGGCGATGATCACCACCCCCAGCAGATAGAGCATCACCAGGTTGGCGGCTTCGAAAGCCATCAACCACTGCATGGCCACCAGGGTAATGATGGCGCATAGCGCCACCGCCACCGCGCAGCCCTGCAGCTGCAGGCGCCATTTCTCCAGCGCCGGACGGCTGTCGCTGGCGCGTGCGGCAAGGGGGAAGGGTTTCTCATCGAGGGCGATCACCACCAGATCGAGGTCCGGCGCATGGCGAGCCAGACGATCGGCGAAGCCGCTGCGATCCCACCAGCGGCGCTTGCTTTGGCGGCCAATGACGATTTTGCCGAGGTTATGTTCGCGGGCGTAATGGAGGACCGCTTTCTCTTCCGACGGGTCGGAGAGGGTGGCGGTTTCGGCCCCCAGCTCCTGGGCCAGACGCAGCGCGGCGAGAATAGCCCGCCGCCGGCCTTCCGGTAGCCGGTGCAGGGAAGGGGTCTCGACATACACCGCATGCCAGACGCTGCCCAGGCGGGCGGCGAGCCGGGCGGCGGCGCGCACCAGCTTTTCGCTGCCGGTATTGTGCCCGATACAGAGCAGGATCGCATCGCGGGTGTGCCAGACTTTCTCCTGGCCCTGGCGGTCGCGCCAGGCGCGCATCTGCTCATCGACGCGGTCGGCGGTGCGGCGCAGGGCCAGCTCGCGCAGCGCAATCAGATTGCCCTTGCGGAAAAAGTTTTCGATAGCGCGCTCGGCCTGGCCGCCGATGTAGACTTTGCCCTCATTGAGCCGCTGGCGCAGATCGTCAGGGGGGAGGTCCACCAGCACCACGTCGTCCGCGGCGTCAAAGAAGGGATCGGGAACCGTCTCCCGCACCTGCACGCCGGTGATCCCGCTGACGACGTCATTCAGGCTTTCCAGATGCTGGACGTTAACGGTAGTGAAAACATCTATCCCGGCCTCCAGCAGTTCATCCACATCCTGCCAGCGCTTTGGATGGCGGGAGCCTGGCGCATTGCTGTGCGCCAGCTCATCCACCAGAATCAGCGCCGGACGGCGGGCTAGAGCGGCGTCGAGATCGAACTCATAGACGTACCGCCCGCGATGGGCAAGCCGCCGCGGCGGCAGGGTGCTCAGGCCCTGCAGCATCGCGGCGGTCTCTTTACGGCCGTGGGTCTCCGCCACGCCAATCAGAATATCCAGCCCCTGGGCGCGCAGCCGCTGCGCTTCCGCCAGCATCGCCCAGGTTTTCCCCACCCCGGCGCAGGCGCCAAAGAACACTTTCAGTTTGCCGCGATGCGGGGCGGCGGTGTGCTGCAGCAGGCGGTCAGGGTCCGGGCGCAGCGGCTCGTCACTCATTGGTCAGGTTGTTATCCAGCCCGCTGGCCGACGCGGTAACCAGCTCGACCGGCACCGTCGAATTCGCTTGCGGGTTAGCGGCGCGTAACGCCTCTACCCGCTCGCTAATCGCTTTATCCAGCGCCGGATTGCTGACCGCCAGGTTACTGCCGCCAGAGGCCAGCGGATTATCCGCCACCTCTGCCGTTGCGGAAGGGCGTCCATGGAAATAACCGGCGGCGGTAAAGTTCTGCCCGATCAGAGCGGAGCCGCGCACCTCGCCCTCGATCTGGATCAGCGAGCCGTTAGCCTGCTGCGGGAACCACCACTGCCCTAAGGCGGTAGTCAGCAACGGATACAGGCCGCCAGTGAGCAGGGTTAACAGAATAAATAGCACAAGTGCCGGACGAATTAATGACATGGTAGTTTCCTCACACCAGACCCGTCAGGGTCAGCAACAGGTCGATAGCTTTAATACCGACAAACGGCACAATCAGCCCGCCGAGGCCGTAAACCCACAGGTTGCGGCGCAGCATCGCCGATGCCGACAGCGGACGATAGCTCACGCCCTTCAGCGCTAAAGGGATCAGGCAGACGATAATCAGGGCGTTGAAAATAACCGCGCTCATGATCGCCGAAGAGGGCGAGTGCAGATGCATCACGTTCAGCATCGCCAGCTGCGGATAGGCGGCGGCGAAGGCGGCCGGAATAATCGCGAAATACTTGGCGACGTCGTTGGCGATACTGAATGTGGTTAACGACCCACGGGTCATCAGCATCTGTTTACCGATATGCACCACTTCAATCAGCTTGGTCGGGTTCGAGTCGAGATCCACCATATTGCCCGCCTCTTTTGCTGCCTGGGTGCCGGAGTTCATCGCGACCGCCACATCAGCCTGCGCCAGCGCCGGGGCGTCGTTGGTACCGTCACCGGTCATCGCCACCAGCCGTCCTTCCGACTGATACTGGCGAATCAGCGCCAGCTTGGCTTCCGGTGTCGCTTCGGCAAGAAAATCATCAACCCCCGCTTCGGCGGCGATGGCGGCGGCGGTCAGACGGTTATCACCGGTGATCATCACCGTCTTAATGCCCATTTTGCGCAGCTGGGCGAAACGCTCTTTAATGCCGCCTTTGACGATATCTTTGAGTGAAATAATGCCCAGCACGCGTTCGCCTTCCGCCACCACCAGCGGCGTGGCCCCCTGGCGGGCGACCTCTTCTACCTGCTTATCCACATCGGCCGGGAAGTGGCCGCCGTTAGCTTCGATATGGCGGCGAATCGCGTCCACCGACCCTTTGCGGATCATGCGTTGGTCGATGTTGATACCGCTCATACGGGTCTGGGCGGTAAAGGGGACAAATGTGGCGTGCAGCGACTGCAGGTCGCGTTCGCGCAGATTAAAGCGCTGTTTCGCCAGCACCACGATGCTGCGGCCTTCCGGCGTTTCATCCGCCAGCGACGATAGCTGTGCGGCATCGGCCAGCACGCGCTCTTCGACGCCGCGCGCCGGCAGGAAAGCCGAGGCCTGACGGTTGCCGAGGGTGATGGTGCCGGTTTTATCCAGCAGCAGAACATCGACGTCGCCAGCGGCTTCCACCGCGCGGCCGCTGGTGGCGATCACGTTGGCGCCGAGCATACGACTCATCCCGGCGACGCCGATGGCCGACAGCAGCCCGCCGATGGTGGTCGGGATCAGGCACACCAGCAGGGCGACCAGTAGCCGGTAATGGCGCTTTCGTCCACCGAGGCGCCGCCTTCGATGACTTCGCCATCGCAGGGGATAATATCCCCGGCTTCCACCAGTACCACGTCGCCTTTGCGCAGGTCTTCCGCCGGCACGTGATCGACCGGCGCGTCATGCTGCGGGGCGCGCAGTTTGCGGGCGAAGGCCGTTTTTTTCACCCCTTTCAGGCTGTTGGCCTGGGCTTTGCTGCGGCCTTCCGCCATCGCTTCGGCAAAGTTGGCGAACAGCACGGTAAACCACAGCCAGATACTGACGGCGGCGGTAAAGGTGGCGCTACCGGTCAGGGCGCCGCCAGCCATGGCGATCGCCAGCAGGGTAGTTAACAGACTGCCCACCCAGACGATAAACATCACCGGATTGCGCCATTGCACCATCGGGCTGAGTTTTTTCACGGCATCCAGCAGCGCCTGGCGCACCAGCGTCGGCTCCAGCAGGGCTAATTGTTTGCGACTCATAACAGGGTGCTCCGCATCGCTCAAAGTAAGGAAAAGTGTTCAGCCAGCGGGCCAAGCGCCAGCGCAGGAATAAAGGTCAGGGCGCCCACCAGCAGCACGGTGCCGATCAGTAAACCGATAAACAGGGCGTCGTGGGTGGCCAGGGTGCCGGGGCTGGCCGGTTGAATTTTCTTCGCCACCAGCGAGCCGGCGATGGCCATCACCGGAATGATGACGGCGAAGCGGCCGACCAGCATGCAGAACGCCAGCAGCAGGTTCCAGAACGGAGTCGCCGCACCCAGGCCAGCGAAGGCGCTGCCGTTGTTATTGGCCGCCGAGGTGACGGCGTACAGCACTTCGCTAAAGCCGTGCGGTCCAGGGTTGAACATCCCGGCGCGGCCGGCGTCGGTCATCATCGCCAGCGCCGTGCCAAGCAGCACCAGCGTCGGGGTGACCAGAATGGCGAGGGCGATCATTTTCATTTCCCGGACATCGATTTTCTTCCCGAGGTACTCCGGGGTGCGGCCGACCATCAGCCCGGCGATAAATACCGCCAGCATAACGAACAGCAGCATGCCGTACAGGCCCGAGCCGACGCCGCCGAACACCACTTCGCCAATCTGCATCAGCCACATCGGCACCATGCCGCCCAGCGCGGTGAAGGAGTCATGCATGGCATTGACCGCGCCGCAGGAGGCGGCGGTGGTGATCACCGCGAACAGACTGCTGGCGAGAATACCGAAGCGACTCTCTTTTCCTTCCATATTCAGGCTGCTGTCGGCACCCAGCGTCAGCAGATGCGGATTGCCGCGGGTCTCCGCCCACATCACCACGGCGACGCAGAGGATAAAGATCAGCGTCATTGCCCACAGGATGGCGCGTCCCTGACGCCGATCGCTTACCACCTCGCCGAAGGCGAAGCACAGCGCCGCCGGGATCAGGAAGATCGCCAGCATCTGCACTTGCACAAAGAACAGCGCAATCAGCAGAGAGATTGGCAGTAGCAGCCACAGTGTAATGCGGGTCAGGTCGACCCAGGCGTTGCCGAGGGTGCTGACTTTCTGTCGCGCCCAGGCGCGGGTCAGCACGAAGATCACCGCAATACCGGTCGCGGCCGACAGGAAGTTTTGCACCGCCAGGCCCACCATCTGGCTGAGATAGCTCATGGTGGTTTCCCCGGCGTAGGCCTGCCAGTTGGTGTTGCTGACGAAGCTTACCGCGGTATTCAACGCTAAATCCCATGACAGGCTGGGGAAGTGCTGCGGATTGAACGGCAGCCACCCCTGACACATCAGCAGCGCCATCAGCGCCGCGAGACCAATGGCGTTAAACAGCACAATGGCGATCAGGTACTGCCGCCAGTCCATCTCCTGGCGGCGAATCCCCGCCAGCCGCCAGATACCGCGCTCAACGCCGGCAAGCCCCGGGAGCGGAACGTCGTTTATCATTCGCGCCAGCAGCGAACCGAGTGGCCGCGCCAGCACCAGCAATACCAGCAGATAGCTGGCTAATAATAAAAATCCCTGGGCAGCCATCAGAATGCCTCCGCATGAACTAATTTACGTGGCGAATGTAAATTAAGTATAAATACGTGCTTTTTAGTGGTCGGATGAGTAGTAAAATTACAAGCAGAGCGGTATTATTTTGCTCAGACAAACATGATTAATTTTACCGGCGCTGCTTGCCGGCCTGACAAAGGGGAGAGAAATGATGGCGTTGTACAAAGCTTATCCTGCTCATATTATTTTGCTGCGTCGTGCTTTCGCCGTCGTGGCTGGCGTCGCGGCGCTGCCGGTGATGCTGTTCTGGAAAGATCGCGCCCGCTATTACAGCTGGCTGCACCGGGTGTGGTCGAAAACCAGCGAGCAGCCGGTGTGGATGGCGCAGGCGGAGAAAGCCGCTCACGATTTCTATTAATCCTCCTGCTGCGAAGAAAATAACAAGACCGCCGGGTTGCCCCGGCGGTTTTTTTTCGCCGCTTGTCTACACTCGTTTTTATGCGCCGCCTTGGAATTGGCAGGTGCGTATTTTGCCGGAGCGCGCTATTTTTGCCGGCTTAGATCATAAGATGAGTATTGCTGACGGATAATAAGGAGTGATATGGCCACCCATCTGGTCTGGTTACGCACGGATTTACGCATTCACGATAACCTGGCGCTGGCTGCCGCCTGCCGCGATCCGCAGGCGCAGGTGCTGGCGCTGTATATCGCCACCCCGGGGCAGTGGCGTGAACATCACCTGGCGCCACGGCAGGCCGCTTTTATCGCCAGCCATTTACAGAGTCTGCATGCCGCGCTGGCGGAACGGGGCATACCGCTGTGGGTAGAAGAGGCGGACGATTTTACCGCCAGCGTCGAACGGCTGGCCGATTTTTGCCAGCAGCATCAGGTCAGTCACCTGTTCTACAACTATCAGTACGAATTCAATGAACGCCAGCGCGATGCCGCCGTTGAGAACACCTTGCGCGACGTGATTTGCCAGGGCTTCGACGACAGCGTCCTGTTGCCGCCCGGCAGCGTACTGACCGGTGGCGGCGAAATGTATAAAGTCTTCACCCCGTTTAAAAATGCGTTTATTCGCCGTCTGCGGGACGGACTGCCGGCGTGCGTGGCGGCCCCGAAGCCGCGCCAGGCGCCTGCCTGCCAGGCGCCGCCGCTGCCTGAGCTTAACTACCCGCAAACGCCGTTCGACGGGCTGCTGTTTGCCGCGGATGAAAAAACGGCGCTGGCGCGTCTGCGCGCGTTTTGTCAGCAAGCGGCGGCGGATTACGAGGGGCAGCGCGACTTCCCGGCCGTGGAAGGGACCAGTCGCCTGTCGCCCTGCCTGGCCATCGGCGTGCTGTCCCCCCGCCAGTGCCTGCATCGTCTGCTGACGGAACATCCCGCCGCGCTGGACGGCGGAGCCGGCGCCACCTGGCTTAACGAGCTGATCTGGCGCGAGTTTTACCGCCATCTGATGGTCTACTATCCGAAGCTCTGTAAAGGGCGGCCATTTACTGCCTGGACAGATAAGGTCGCCTGGCGCGCAGAGGAGGCCGCCCTACAGGCCTGGCAGCGCGGGGAGACCGGTTTTCCAATTGTTGATGCCGCCATGCGCCAGCTGAACGCCACCGGCTGGATGCATAACCGGTTGCGCATGATTGTCGCCAGCTTCCTGACCAGGATAAACAAGGGATCACGCTGGACTATTCGCGCCCGATAGTTGATCACAAGCAGGCGCGGCAGGAGACGCTGGCGGCCTGGGAGGCCGCCAGAAAAGGAATTACTCCACCGCCAGACGGCGGGTCCTGACTTTCAGCGAATGATACAGCCAGATGACCAGCACCACGCCGACGCAGGCCAGCGCGCCCCAGGTGATCTGGCTGAAGACGGTAATGTAGGCGTCAATGGAGTAGTTCACCGCTCCGGCGGCGTCGAATGACGCCTGCGAGGTCTGGTCGGCGATAACGCCGGCCAGATAGTTGGCGATGGCCCCTGAGAGCAGCATATAGATACCGGTCAGCACCCCAGTGACACCCGGGATCTCAATGCGGGTGATCTGCGACATCGCGACCGGGTCGATAAACAGTTCGGCAAAGCCCATCACCGCCAGACCCAGCACCATCAGCGGCATGGACGACTGACCATAGGCCGCCGACCAGCGGGCGCTGAGGGTCAAAATGCAGAACCCGGCGCTCATCAGGCCCAGACCGAGGGCAAATTTCCCCCAGATGCGCACGGTGCGATTGCCGTTCACGCTCTCTTTCACCAGCCACGCCAGCACCATGCCGCAGAGCATCACCGCGAAGGCGTTGATTGACTGGAACATAGCGGTAGGGACTTCGTAGCTCATGATATGGCGGTTAACGAAGCGGTCAATATACAGGCTGATGGAGCTCCCGCCCTGCTGGGCGAAGGCCCAGAACAGCAGGCTGAAGGCGGTCAGGACGACGATCAGGCGCAGATCCTTGCGCTGTTTATCGGTTTCGGCGCGCAGGTAGATCCGCGCCAGTACCGCGAGGCCAATGGCCGTGGTCACGATCAGGGCATACACCGACCACTCCTGCCAGAACAGTACCGCAATCAGCAGCGGGGCGGTAACCAGCAACACCAGCAGCCAGCCCCAGTTCGGCAGCAGGAAGCGGCGCGCGCACAGCGCCTGGCGGTTGACGCCAGCGGTATGCTGGAAATGACGGTTGCCGCAGAGGAAAATCACCAGCCCCGCGACCATGCCGATGGCCGCCAGGGCAAAGCCCATCGCCCAGCTATACTCCTCCTGTACGTAGCCGCAGGCGATCGGCGCGATAATCGAGCCGATATTGCCGGCGGCATACATCAGCGAAAAGCCGCCATCGCGACGCGGATCGGCGGGTTCGTACAGCTCGCCCAGCAGACAGCTGACGTTGGATTTAAACAACCCGTAGCCGCAGACGATGATCGCCAGCGACAGGTACAGGAAAACCGGAGCGGTTTCGCTGGCCCCGAGCACCAGATGGCCAATGGCCATCAGCAGCGCGCCGAGCATGACCGCCATCCGGTTGCCTAACAGCTTATCGGCCAGATAGCCGCCGAGGATCGGCGTCACATAGACCAGCGAACAGTAGGCGCTGAACAGGGCGTAGGCATGGTTATCGTCATATTTGAGCTGATTGGTGAGATAGAGGATCAGCAGGGCGCGCATGCCGTAAAAGCTAAAGTACTCCCAGATTTGCAGCGCCACGACGTAGTAGATCGCCCGCGGTTGCGATGATGTTGTCTGCATATGAAGTGTGTTTCCTGGCGTAAAGCGAAAGTCGATCGTTCTGCATGAATAGCGATTTATCAGTCATATTCATGGCTTGAGGGGCTTTCTGATTATTTAATATGCTTTATTAGTGCATAAATATACACTAATGCGCGGCGGGATGAATAGACAAATTGCGGGATTCGTTAAAAAGTCATGGTCAGTGACGGTAGCGGACTATCGACGACCCGAATGGATATGGTTATGTTATGCCTTTGTATAACCTGATTATCTGCTGGAGTGGCGATGAAAAATAGCGAACTGGAACAACTGATTAACGACAAGCTCAATAGTGCGGCCATCAGTGACTTCGCCCCTAACGGTCTGCAGGTGGAAGGACGCGAAACGGTGCACAAGATCGTCACCGGAGTGACGGCCTGCCAGGCGCTGCTGGATGAGGCCGTCCGTCTGCAGGCGGATGCGGTGATTGTTCATCACGGCTATTTCTGGAAAAACGAATCGCCAGTGATCCGCGGCATGAAGCGCCGTCGCCTGAAAACCCTGCTGGCCAACGATATCAATCTCTACGGTTGGCACCTGCCGCTGGATGCCCATCCGGAGCTGGGCAATAACGCGCAGCTGGCGCATCTGCTGGGGATTAACGTGCTCGGCGAAATCGAACCGCTGGTGCCGTGGGGCGAGCTGTCGATGCCGGTTTCCGGCCTCGAACTGGCCTCGTGGATCGAAGCGCGACTGGGGCGTAAGCCGCTGTGGTGCGGCGATACCGGGCCGGACACCGTCAGCCGCGTCGCCTGGTGTACCGGCGGCGGCCAGAGCTTTATCGACGCCGCGGCGCGCTTTGGCGTGGACGCCTTTATCACCGGCGAAGTGTCGGAACAAACTATTCACTCTGCCCGCGAGCAGGGCCTGCATTTTTATGCCGCCGGCCACCACGCCACCGAGCGGGGCGGCATTCGCGCCCTCAGCGAATGGCTGACGGAAACGACCGATCTGGATGTTACCTTTATTGATATTCCTAACCCTGCCTGACGGGAGAGAAGAAAGTGCAGCGAGCGCGTTGTTATCTGTTAGGTGAAACGGCGGTGGTCCTGGAGCTTGAGCCTCCGGTGACCCTGGAGAGCCAAAAACGTATCTGGGGCCTGACGCAGCGGTTGACCGATCGCGAAGAGGTGGTTGAAGTGATCCCGGGGATGAACAACATCACCGTTGTGCTGCGTCGTCCGCAGGAGATGGCGTGGGAGGCGATTGACAAGCTGCAGCGCTGGTGGGAAGAGAGTGATGCGCTGGAGCCGGAATCCCGTGAGATAAGTATCCCGGTTATCTACGGCGGCGAGGCGGGACCAGATCTTGGCGACGTCGCGCGCCATAGCGGGTTGAGCGAAAAGCAGGTGGTTGAACTGCACTCTTCGGTGGAGTACATGGTGTGGTTTCTGGGTTTCCAGCCGGGGTTTCCGTACTTTGGCGGCCTGCCGGAGCAGCTGGCGATGCCGCGTCGCGCCGAGCCGCGCGTACTGGTACCGGCGGGATCCGTCGGCATCGGCGGATCGCAAACCGGTATTTATCCGCTGGCGACGCCGGGCGGCTGGCAGCTACTGGGGCGCACGCCGCTGGCATTATTCGATCCAAAACGTGAAGAGCCGGTGCTGCTGCGTTCCGGCGATCGCGTGCGCTTTGTGCCGCAGAAGGAGGGGGTATGTTGAAATTTATCCGCGCCGGCATGTATACCTCGGTACAGGATGGCGGCCGGGAAGGCCAGCGCCAGTGGGGGATTAGCCGCTGCGGCGCGCTGGATAAACCGGCGATGACCATTGCCAATCTGCTGGTGGGCAATGCGCCGGAGGCGGCGGCGCTGGAAATTACGCTGGGTCAGATCGATGTACAGTTTACCCGCCACTGCTGGTTCGCGTTGACCGGCGCCGCCTGTGAAGCGACGCTCGACGGCGCGCCGGTCTGGTTGGGCTGGCGAATGGAGGCGAAGGCCGGGCAGCGGCTGGTGCTGAAAAATCCTCAGCATGGGATCCGCAGCTATCTGGCGGTCGCGGGCGGTATTGATGTCCCTGAAGTTTTAGGTTCCCGCTCTACCGATCTGAAAGTCGGTATCGGCGGAATCGAAGGGCGCCGGTTGCAGGATGGCGATCAAGTGAAGATTGGGAAATCGTCCCGCCGCTTTAGCGCCTCGCGCGGCGTTAAACAGCTGCCGATAGGCAATATTATTCGCGCGCTGCCGGGGCCGGAGTATCACGAATTCGACAGCGTGTCGCAGGAGTCTTTCTGGCGCTCGCCGTGGAAGCTGAGTCCGCAAAGCAACCGTATGGGCTACCGCCTGCAGGGGCAGCCGCTCAGGCGCACAACCGACCGGGAAATGCTCTCTCATGGCCTGCTGCCCGGCGTGGTACAGGTACCGCATAACGGCCAGCCGATTGTGTTGATGAACGATGCGCAAACCACCGGCGGCTATCCGCGTATAGCCTGCATTATTGAAGCCGATATGTACCAACTGGCGCAAATTCCGCTAGGTCAGCCGATCCATTTCGTCCCCTGTTCGCTGGAGGAAGCGCTAAAAGCGCGCGCCGACCAGCAGCGCTACCTTGAACAACTGGCCTGGAGATTAAGCGATGAAAATTGATTTAAATGCCGACCTCGGCGAAGGCTGCGCCAGCGATAGCGCGCTGCTGCAGCTGGTCTCTTCCGCCAATATCGCCTGCGGCTTTCACGCCGGCGATGCGGTTCTCATGCAGCAATGCGTGCGCGAGGCGCTGAAAAACGGCGTCGCTATTGGCGCACACCCGAGCTTCCCGGACCGGGAAAATTTCGGTCGAACCGCGATGCAGTTACCGCCAGAGACGGTCTACGCCCAGGTGCTGTACCAAATTGGCGCGCTGGCGGCAATCGTACACGCCCAGGGGGGCGAGCTGCGGCACGTCAAACCGCATGGCATGTTGTACAACCAGGCGGCGAAAGAGCCGCCTTTGGCCGACGCTATCGCCCGTGCGGTGCGCGATGCCGACGCCGACCTGGTGCTGGTTGGGCTGGCGGGCAGCGAGCTTATCCGCGCCGGACAGCATTATCAGTTGACGACGCGCCAGGAAGTCTTCGCCGATCGCGGCTATCAGGCCGACGGCAGCCTGGTGCCGCGCAGCCAACCGGGCGCGCTGATTGAGAGCGAAGAGCAGGCGCTGGCGCAAACGCTGGAAATGGTGCAGCACAATCGGGTGCGCAGCCTGAGCGGCGAATGGGCGCATGTTAAGGCGGAAACGGTCTGCCTGCATGGCGATGGCGCTCACGCGCTCGATTTCGCCCGGCGCTTGCGCGCCGCGTTTGCCGGGCGGAATATCGACGTCAGCGTGGACCTCGAGTAATAGTCCGCCTAAGTTATTAATAATAATTAAATCAAATAATTAACAACACTCACAATACTCACAACTGAACAGGACGTTATTATGCAAGAGGCGATATCCCTCTGGCCGCTAATCGGCATTGCCGTGATTGTGGTCGGTTTTGTATTACGCTTTAACCCGGTGCTGGTGGTGATTATCTCCGGGATCGTCACCGGCGTGGCGGCGCATATGCCAATAGCCACTATTCTGGAGAAACTGGGCGAGGGCTTCCTGAATACCCGTAATCTGCCGTTTATTCTGCTGCTGCCGCTGGCGGTGATCGGGCTGCTGGAGCGCCATGGTCTGAAAGAGCGGGCGCAGGCGTGGATCGCGAAGATCCATAGCGCGACCGCCGGACGTCTGCTGATCGTCTATCTGTTTGTGCGCGAAGCCACCGCCGCTCTGGGGTTGACCAGCCTCGGCGGACATCCGCAAATGGTGCGCCCGCTGCTGGCGCCGATGGCGGAAGGGGCGGCGGAAAAGCGCTTTGGCCCGCTGCCGGGCAATGTACGCTACCGCCTGCGCGCGATGTCGGCGGCGACCGATAACGTCGGGCTGTTCTTCGGCGAAGATATTTTTGTCGCCTTCGGCGCGATCATCTTCATGCACAACTTTATGCTGGAGTCGGGTGGGATCCAGACAGAACCGTTGCATATTGCCCTGTGGGGGATCCCGACGGCGATCTGCGCCTTTCTGATCCACGCCGCGCGCCTGTGGCGACTCGATCGCCATCTCCAGCGCGAGCTGGACCGGATAAACGCCGGACAGGCGAAAGGCGGTGCGGCATGAATTTCCAACAAACCTATTTATACTGGCTGGCCGGCGCGGTACTGCTGGTCGTGGCTATCATGTCCTGGCGCGACAAAAGCAATCCGCGGCGTCTGACAACCGGTCTGTTCTGGGGCCTGTACGGGCTGGTGTTCTTGCTCGGCGACTGGACATATCAACTGGTGGGCGATAAGCGTACGGTGAATATCGCTGTCGGCGGGGTGGTGGTCGTCCTGGCGCTGATCGCCGGTTTTGGCGGCGTGCGCCTCGGCAGCTACCATCAGCGTACCCAGGAAGAGAAAACCACCAGCGCGAAACGCCTCGGCAACAAACTTTTCTTTCCGGCGCTGGCGATTCCGGTCGTCACCGTCATTGGCGTACTGCTGTTTAACAATCTGCCCTCATGGCAGGTGGCGCTCTTCGGGCCGGGCAACCACGCGACGCTGATTACTCTGTTCTCGATGACTGTCGGTACGCTGATTGGCCTGGCGATGGCGATTCGTATGACGCATGAAACGGTGGCGCAGCCAATGCAGGAAGCGCGCCGTTTACTTGATTCCGTCGGCTGGGCCTTTATCCTGCCGCAAATCCTCGCGGTGCTGGGGCTGCTGTTTACCGCAGCGGGCGTCGGAACCAGCATTTCATGGCTGACCGAGCACTATCTGGCGGTCGATAACCGCTTTATCGCCGTGGCTGTGTATGCCATCGGCATGGCCGTGCTGACAATGGTGATGGGCAACGCCTTTGCCGCTTTCCCGATTGTGACCGCCGGAGTTGGCATTCCGATTTTAGTCCTGCAGCACGGCGGCAATCCGGCGGTAATGGCGGCGATTGGTATGTTTTCCGGCTACTGCGGCACGCTGATGACGCCGATGGCGGCGAACTTTAATATCGTACCGGCGGCGCTGCTGGAACTGCCGGATAAAAACGCGGTGATTAAAGCCCAGGTACCGACCGGTATCCTGCTGCTGATCGTCAACGTATTCTTACTCTATTTCCTGATGTTCCTGTAAGGAGGGATGATGGCTGGCGTATTAATTACCGGTTTTGAGCCGTTCGGCGGCGAAACGGTTAATCCTTCATGGGAAGTGGTTAAGCAGCTTGATGGCATGATTATTCGCGGGCAGCAGGTGGTGGCTAAACAGTTACCCTGCGTGTTCGGCGAGGCGCTAACGGTGCTGAAGGCGGCGCTGGAAACCTATCAACCGCGGCTGACGATTGCCGTAGGACAGGCCGGCGGCCGTGTCGATATTACCGTCGAACGTGTAGCGATCAATGTCGATGATGCGCGGATCCCCGACAATAAAGGCCAGCAACCGATCGATGAGCCGATCATCGCTAATGGCCCTGCGGCCTGCTTCAGTACGCTACCGATCAAAGCGATCGTCAGCGCGTTGCGCCAGCAGGGGATCCCGGCCTCGGTGTCGCAAACCGCGGGCACCTTCGTCTGCAATCACGTGATGTATGGTTTGCTGCATCAGCTGCAGGGAAAAAGCGGGCAGAAGGGCGGTTTTATCCATATTCCTTATCTGCCTGAACAGGCGGCGGCCCACCCGGGGCAGGCGAGTATGTCGGTCGCGACGGTACGCGCGGCGCTGGAAACGGCGATTGCCGTCGCCCTTGAACAGGATGACGATGTCAAAATTGGCGGCGGCGCCACCCATTAACAGAAGGATGACAGTATGCCGGAAGGTCCGGAGATCCGCCGTGCGGCGGATAAACTGGAGGCGGCAATCAAAGGCGAACCCTTAACCAACGTCTGGTTCGCCTTTCCTCAGTTGCAACCCTATCAAACTCAGCTAATTGGTCAGCGGGTGACCCATATCGCCACCCGCGGCAAGGCCCTGTTAACCCACTTCTCCGGCGGATTGACCCTGTATAGCCATAACCAGTTGTACGGCGTCTGGCGTGTGGTGGATGCCGGCGTTGAGCCGCAATCGAACCGCGTACTGCGCGTCAGGCTGCAGACCGCCAGCAAGGCGATTTTGCTCTACAGCGCGTCGGACATTGATATCCTCACGGCGGAGCAGGTTGCCAACCATCCGTTCTTGCTGCGCGTCGGACCGGACGTGCTGGACATGACGTTAACCGCGGAGCAGGTGAAAGCGCGGCTGCTGTCGGCCAAATTCCGCAATCGTCAGTTTTCCGGCCTGCTGCTGGATCAGGCTTTTCTTGCCGGGCTCGGAAACTATCTGCGGGTGGAAATTCTCTGGCAGGTGGGATTAAGCGGTAAGCGTAAAGCCGCTGAACTGAGCGACAGTCAGCTGGATGCGCTGGCGCACGCGCTGCTCGATATCCCGCGGCTGTCCTATCGTATTCGCGGTCTGGTGGATGACAACAAGCATCATGGCGCGCTGTTTCGCTTTAAGGTCTTCCATCGCGATGGGGAAAGGTGCGAACGCTGTGGGGGAATTATTGAGAAGACGACGCTCTCCTCGCGGCCATTTTACTGGTGTCCAGGATGCCAGCATTAAGCCGGCTGGCGGGCGATTTCAGCATGAAGCGCGTTATCAGGCATAAAAAAACGCGCCAGCAGGCGCGTTTTTATGATCCGGACAGTGAGATTAACGCTTAATGTCGGACTGGAAATCGCGTTTGGCGTAGCCGGTATACAGCTGACGCGGACGGGCGATCTTCATGCCATCGCTGTGCATTTCGTTCCAGTGCGCAATCCAGCCCACGGTACGCGCCATGGCGAAGATAACGGTAAACATGGAGGACGGAATACCCATCGCTTTCAGGATGATACCGGAGTAGAAGTCGACGTTCGGATACAGTTTCTTCTCGATGAAGTACGGGTCGTTCAGCGCGATATGCTCCAGCTCCATGGCCACCTGCAGCAGGTCGTCTTTGGTGCCCAGCTCTTTCAGCACTTCATGGCAGGTTTCACGCATCACGGTGGCGCGCGGATCGTAGTTTTTGTAAACACGATGGCCGAAGCCCATCAGGCGGAAAGAGTCATTCTTGTCTTTCGCACGACGAACAAATTCCGGAATGTGCTCAACGGAGCTGATCTCTTCCAGCATTTTCAGCGCCGCTTCGTTGGCGCCACCGTGTGCCGGTCCCCACAGGGAGGCGATAAACATCATGCGCAGGAAGTTGCCGGCGTAGGAGAGGTCGTTGCGCGGATAAACAAACGGCTGGCCGATAGAATACTTGTAACACATGGCTGCCATGGTTGGCATTTTGGACAGCAGACGGTAGGCGGCAATCTCGCGGTGACGCGGGTTATTCACGTCGAGGGAATCATGATAGAACGCCGCCAGCGCGCCGGTGATCCCGCACATCACCGCCATCGGGTGGGAATCGCGACGGAACGCGTGGAACAGACGGGTGATCTGCTCATGAATCATGGTGTGGCGGGTGACGGTAGTTTTGAATTCGTCATATTCGGCCTGAGTCGGCTTTTCGCCGTACAGGAGGATATAACAGACTTCAAGATAATTAGATTCGGTCGCTAACTGGTCGATCGGGAAGCCGCGGTGCAGCAGGATCCCCTCGTCACCATCGATAAACGTAATTTTAGATTCACAAGAAGCCGTTGATGTGAAACCTGGGTCAAAGGTAAATACGCCTTTTGAACCAAGACTACGAATATCAATAACATCCTGACCGAGCGTGCCTTTTAGCACATCCAGTTCAATAGCAGTGTCACCACCCAGGGTGATTTTTGCTTTAGCATCAGACATTTATGGTCTCCTTAGCGCCTTTATTGCTTAAGACTGCCGGGTGGTGGATTTGCTTTCGGCCCGCGCCTGCATACGTTACCAGTTTGTTATGTTGCACACAGCTCTGCGTCAGCGAAAAGGGCAGGGTACAGAGCAACGGCGCTTGATGGCACGTCCTTCAGGGCTGCGGTGAAACAACAGCAAATCAGCGTTTTAGCAGTCCGAATATTAAAACCTATATACCACTAATAACTGTCCTGATTACATCGGTCAATACTGACACACTGTTACATAACTTATTCTCAGGTGAAAGAGTGACCCCATAACTTTTGAGCATTATTGCATTTAACTGGTAATGGTTGTAACAAGAATGTTTAATATTTGTCAAATCAGGTGATTAAAAATTAAAAAAATGTTGGTATCGTGACCTTGATCACTGTTCCGGAGAAAACCCAACAAACTATATGTAGGTTAATTGTAATGATTTTGTGAACGGCCTATACTGCGGCCAGGTCTCCGGAACACCCTGCAATCCCGAGCCACCCAGCGTTGTTTAGTGATGTTTTAATGCCTGAAAAGACGTTTTAACATGACTTCTGGTTATAGAAAGGACGCTGTCTGACCCGCAAGCAGACCGGAGGAAGGAAACAATAAGAACAGCATGTGGGCGTTATTCATGGTAAGAAATGTGAAAAAACAAAGACCTGTCAATCTGGATCT